>Ga0136643_10007121_pt1 | contig 16129 bp, 10 predicted proteins | sample TergutLab28metaG_FD_96883 | JGI IMG/M metagenome (GOLD analysis project Ga0136643, IMG submission 96883) | Labiotermes labralis P1 segment gut microbial communities from Petit-Saut dam, French Guiana - Lab288 P1 (version 3) (version 3) | ecosystem: Host-associated > Arthropoda: Insects >... | reverse complement strand
TTCTGTTGTTACTATTCATGGTGCTTATATCATTAGTTTCAGTGTTGAATCTATTGTACTTTTACATAAGTACTTTCCGAAGTATGTGTGCAGTGCCCAATATGGCTGCTTTCTGGAGTTCCTTGACTTCATGTTTTCCTGGTATGTTGTTCACGTATTTTCTAAATGACTTTGAAATAGTCCCAGTCGCCCCTATTATTACTGGTATCACCTTTGTTTTTACATCCCACTTGCGCTGTGTTTCTATTGTAAGATCTTTATATTTTAGAATCTTCTCAGCTTCCTTTTTAATCACATTTCTTACCCCTGAGATTGCCCGTCTATTTAACATACATGTTCCCTTTTCATTGTCACGGATTATAATGTCTGGTTTGTTGTTGGGGATAGTTCTGTCAGTTTGTATTCTTTGGTTCCACAATATGGTTACCTTGCCTCCTTAACTTGTTTCTACTGATTTTGGCACATGTTCATACCAGTGTTTTTTGTCCAATTGTACCCCTTTTTCCTTGCGTATGTTGAAGCGTAGTTGTGCACAAACTCTATCATGTCCTTTTATGTACTGTTCTTTTGCCAGTAATGGGCATGCTGATATTATGTGGTCTATTTTCTTGTCAAATTTTTGGCAAAGTCTGCACTTGCTATCTGTTTCTGTGTTCAATATTTTTGTCGCATAATATTTTGTTTGTAACGCCTGGTCTTGTGCTGCCAATATTTCACTTTCAGTTTCTGCTTTTAGGTCTCCATTCAATAGCCAGAGGAATGTGTCTTCTTCACTAATAAGCCTTCTATCTATATTTATAATGTACTGCCCATGCATTACTTTGTTTTTACATTTTTTGTTTAGAGACTCTCCCAATCTTGCCTTTGTGTGTTGTATTCCATCCTGTTTTACGTCACTCTTCTCATTTGGTTGACTTAATTCTTCTGCAATCTTTGCTGCTGTCGTAATTATTGAGTTCATATTTGGTTGAGTGATTTCGTGGCTTTTAACATTATTTACAAACTGGTCTTATTTATAATTTGTATTTAGGTATTCTGCTCTATTTCTGCTTTATATGCCGCTTCGATTTGCACCAGTCCTCTCCCTCCTTCTTTCATCTTTACATATAGCCTCTCTATGTCAGCTTTTGGGTGATGAATTTTATACATTGTTAGCATCTTTCTAGTGTTCCTGTCAGTCTTTTTTATTTCTCCAATTCTCCAGTTAATTATACCAAAACTTTATCTCAACACGTACAGCTAGTGCTCCAGTTGCTGTAATTTTATTCCTGGAGTTCATTTCAGATTTCATTATCATTCTCAATCTCCTGCTTTATTCCTGATTCAATCTTTCTTTCATTTGTTGATGTTGTATGCCTTCACTTTCCTCAATCCCAAGGTACGTTTTTCCTTGTTCTAGCTCTTGTATTTCTCTGTTGATGTCGATCACTAAATTTATTATTATTATTATTATCGTCATCATCATCATAATCATCATCTACACTTAGGTACAATATTCTTCCTTGAAGAAGTTATAAATATGCACTGAATGATGATAATGTGCGTTACCTAAACCACTCATTTTCCCTCAGTGCTTCCGATTCCCACGTAATGTGGACCATACCTTCCCCTCTGACCGATGGACCACTCTGTGTTTTAAGGGGCTAAATGTATGTATTAGTAGATTCTATGGTATTTTTTGAGGCCATTTTCATAACGCTTGCGCTTCGGCTATAGGAGCCACATTGCATGCATGTGTATAATTTCGTGTGCTCTGACTCTAGTTAGCCATACACTACCAGGCACGCCCTTGCTAACAGACACAAAAGTTTCTTTCACCCACCACTGGCTCTTTGGCTGCAACAGAGTCATTTACATTATGTGCACTATCGCCGTCAAGGAAGTTTTCTATGTGGTATGCTGGTCGGAGTGCGGAGAGGACCACTCACCTCCATATGCTCTGGCGATAAAATAATTTCGAGACTTGTATCTCCTCTCCTCCCCATGGCTTGTTATGGTGCAGTCACAGTGTACAATAATCAAATCCACAAGTTTTTGAACAGAAGTCTGTAGCTTTGCACTATTCAAATGCACATACTGCACGTAACACACTGCTCATACAGAAGTGTTTAACACAATCGTGTGATACAGGCATTAGTCTATATAAATTTTTGTACTTTCTATTATGAATTCCATTAATTTGCTTGGTTTTACGTATTTATTATTCCCCGCTTTACGCAGTGCGTTAGTCATTTGATAAACCATTCTACTAACTGGTTGCCATGGAGGCCTAATGTGTGTTGACAGATATGAAAAGAGTTAGTAAATACAGTGGTTTGTTTTGGGCAGTTCATTACATCAGTGCCTCGCCATATCGACCGCATAACAAATAAATATGTACAGTATGTAATCATTCGGCTACACCCGTCTACATACAGTATTGAATTAACAGAATGGTTGTAGGCGACTGAACCAAAGAGGTCCTGACTGCGGGTGCTGTAGTTGTGAGTGTCGAATCCTCTGTACAGGGGTGACGAATAGTAGGACTGTTGATGGAAACAGCGCACAATTTTACATTTATGAAAAACACAACTTTCTGTTGGTTCAGAAAGTTGAGTTGTAACGTTTAGGGCTCTGAATCTAGGAGGCCCTGCATTAGAAGAGAATCTGAAGAATCACTTCAATTTATCAACCAACGAATGCACATATAATTTCACATAAAACACTTTTAAAACACGTCGGAGTGTTTTAAAATTTTTAAAAGTGCTTTATGTGAAATTATATGTGCATTCGTTTGTTGATAAATTGAAGTGATTCTACAAAAAATGCACGGTGTTACAATAAGATTTATAGCAATATGAAGGTTACCACGTTACGACACTCAGAATAGCATTGTTCATTTATCCTGAACGTTGAGACAGCAAATTCCTCTGAAACACTGGTAGGATCTTAAGGACGTGCACAGCAGCGTATAGCATGAAGTATGAGTATTAATTCAATTTATTTCATAGGGCAACATAATTAATTTAAAACGGTAGAGATTCCAGCGTTACAGGCAATAATATATTAGGTTTATGCCGTATTATGTCTTATTGTTGTTTGTAGGAGTGAGGTCGCAGTCGGTTTTAAATTGTGCACTGTATGTATGTTGTTCTTTTATGTTTTAAATTGTGCACTGTATATGTGGTTATTATTTTATGTTTAACACTTGTGCCTGTTGATAGCTTATGAAAAAACCAAAACATGCAGTACGTATAGACAATCAGGGATTATTATCCAAATAACATATCTGTAATTATTGGCCCATTTCTTTTTTGTTTATACTGACGCACCACAACGGTATATCTCGCCCTAAAATTTATTTTCCAATATGAAGGCACGGATTTTTCCAGGATATTTTCAAATAATAAACGTACCTGCGGTGGGAAAGGAAAATGTATGTAGAAAGTTATATCCCATCCTCAGCACGGAAAGCGTTAATGTTATTCTAGAATGAACATCTGCCTTGTAAATCTGACATCACTGAAACATAAACGAAAAGAAGAGAAGCTGCACGTGAGACAGTGAACATGACAGAGCGTGGAATGCTTCAAAACCCGCTTTTTGTGTGTGTGACATAGCAGAATATGGAGTCCTAATGGACAGGCAATATAAACATTGGTGGATATTAGAAGATAATTTACAGATTTTCTCAACAAAAAGTTTTTAAAAATACGGGGCTACACTTGCAATTCAAGGGAAAATTAACATCTGGCATATCTACTTACCTTTCCCCTAGTGTTAAGAGACACATAGCTAAAAATATGTAATGTAGCTGGAAAAGGAATTTAAATTTTTATTTTCCGGCTTTGATTTTATTTAATTGTGCTTCATCTTTATTTCTTAATTTTTGGGCACATTTATTAAAAATTTAAAAAACTCCTGTTTCTGTAGTCAGCCTTTCCATTCCAATTCTTACAAGTCGAGGGTTAGCATTCTGTGACATCACTCTTTCATTCAGTGTGTATTCTGGGGCTTGAAAGTTTTTGAAAACACATAGGGGCAGAATACCCGTAATACTAGCGCTAGTCCAGATAGTAACATTATTCGGCTGAGAAATATTGCTTTTCTGTTCCTTGCTCTTAGGGGTGTTTTAAATTTTATTTTACCTTCTCAAATCAAACTAGACGTTTCAAATAATGAAATGGTGTACAGAAGTCTTGATGGAATTAAAAGTGTTAACTTGCGATTTGGAAATTTTTCTGCTATCACCGAGTCAGTGATACCAATTAAAGCACTAATTCCAATCTCGTTCGTTGCTGCCATTTTGTGGTGCTATTTTATGCGACGGGGATTTTCATTTGGTTTCCATGGAAACAGAACCAAACCCGACTAACAAACATCCCAACGGAGAACACTCATCTGCGTACACTAATTAAATAATTATACTAATAATAAAAATCATCTACTTAATTAGTTGTAATACTTCGTCATCTTCAGTAGACTTACAGTCCCAGTCTCAACCTGAACCCGTCCACCATTAGTTGCATTTTCCTCTGGTTTCCTCTGCCCACCTAGGCAAATTCCAGGCATGACCTAACACTTATTTAGCATTATGGGCCTATATGCTATTCAGACACAAAACTATAGCATCTTATATAGGCCGTGCTTATCTATGTGTATATCCAGTACACTGGAAGGTAAAGTGAGGCAAAACTGAATATTTGTTGGACACTAAACTGGAATCTATATCGACCAAATGTTGGTTTTATATAAAAGATGGATTATATTTCCGAACTCATGAAGTGATTATCAATCAGTAGGATATTAAAAGTACGGTTAATATTACCACAGAAACAACATTAGTTTAGAGCTACAGCTTCGAAGTGGAAAGCCGTTTTTTGATTTTGAATAAGGATTAAAAATGTTTCTTTTTTTTTTCTACGTTCATCACTTTGCTCACTCTTACCAGGTGTACACTCTGGATCTCTGGAAACCTTCCCTGGAGAATATAAGGACCACAGAGCGCATTTCTGTCCAGTGGTTTTAGCAGAATATGCCAGCAGCTATTTCCTTGTCTCCTGCAAGCTTGCGTGGCTCAGTATTTAAGCACTAGAATAATTTTACTTCCACATTTATAAATGCATAGCCTGTTCCTAGTATTCTCAGGGATACAGCAAACTAAAATTTCGTTACTTCATGATTGCAGGGAATTAACTACATGCCCAGAATTTCTCTTCTGAGAATGGCATAATTTCGAAGAAAACCACTCTGCATTTATATTATAGTCTACTATTTCGACATTGAAGAAGTCTGTAATGCTTATACCAAGTTAGGGTATCAGTAATGAAGTTTCATTTTCTTTAAGAGAGTCAGTTAATTAATTACGCTTTCATAGTATTAAGTCTGGAAACAAAAGACCTTCCAATAATTCAAGAATATTTCTCTATTATATCCTCTTACTTCGGCACTGAAGTTACCTGCAATGCTTACACATCATCACTTTCACTGTAAAAGCATATAATCGTAAATAATTACCATATTTATTGTGATAAATGTTACTACAACTGTGATATAATTTAATCTTTAACGGAATATAACTCTTTCGCCCAAATCTCAGAAACACCTCCTCAGCTATGCATACACTTCCAAAACACAGCATGTTCTCGAACTTAATGCTACACTGTCAGAGGAACGACGTCTTACTTACCTACAGTGAGGACAGAAACGACACACGTTTCTGTTTTGGCTATGACAAAATTTCTTCCTTGATTTCTATATAAGTCTTAGAACAAAGCTCTTCAACTTCACATGGTTGTTAGAATATAGGTAGTAAATAATCACAGATTTTACCTGAAATGAACAAAAGAATGATATTAATGTTACATCTTTGAATGAGGAAAAATTATTAACCAATTTTCTAATCACAGAACGCAGAACTCCGGCACCTGATATTGTAATAAGACTGTAACAGAATTAATTCTGTTAACGCCTAATTCTGTGCTTTGGTGTTATCTTTCCATTTTATCTTACCAAATAAAGGCAGAATAGGCCTAGCCTTCAAAATTTGCTTTTTGAAGTTGCGGAAGTTCTACGTCAAAGAATTTTTAAATGTTCTGTAAATTACTGTTTGTGACAGAAATTGGAGACAGAGAGAAATTATATGATGTTTATTTCAAGAATCAATCCAGCTTCACAGTAGCTTTGTCGTATGAAACACCTGGCACATAAAATGTAACAGAGTAAAGGTTCTTATGTTTATTGGACCGTGCTTAATCTTGATAGTTGAATAAAGAGAGACCAACTTGATGTCGCTTGCTTTTTTATTTCATTATTTAATGCTCAACATGTTTCAGATGTTAATACATCCATCCTCAGGAGCTTGCGACTATTTGTTGAGTTATTTCATGGGTTGTATTGCTCTGGTTCGATGCGTGTTGGTGTTACGTTGTGGTTTGGCTGGGGTGCTAGTTAGTGCTAGTGCTAGTTAAATAGTGCTTCAGCCTGCATCCGGATACCACACCACCCCAGCCAAACCACAACGTAACACCAACACGCATCGAACCAGACCAATACAACCCATGAAATAATTTGACAAAGAGTCGCAAGCTCCTGAGGATGGATGTATTAACATCCGAAACATGCTGAGCATTAAATAATGAAATAAAAAAGCAAGTGACATCAAGTTGGTCTCTCTTTACTCAACAGCAAAGGGTATTAATTTAAAGTACGTAATATCTGCTAGTTAAATAGTGCTCTCCAACTAAATTTATTTGCTAAAATAAAGCCCATTTTGCTTGAACAGAACACTGCAATACTTTTAGTTATGAGACCCTGAACAAAACAGGCGGCCTCATTGCTTGGACATTTAAAGTAGTTTTACTATCCATGAGGATTTAAATTGCTGGATAGGGCTTACCATGCTGGCAACCAATTCCCTCTTGTACAGCATCGCATTACGACTCGGAATTTGGGTTGCGTGCTGCAATGAACATTTTGTTTCCTCTCTTTGAAGAGCCCACAGTAAAACAATGTTTATGGACCCTGCAAGGTTTCTAGTACAGGGGAGTAGCATCCTGAAAACTGACCTAAAACCTTACAATTATGCAGCATATTAAGGAATGATTTCGATATTTTTCGTTGATTGTCCTCATACTTATCTTTCTCCTTTGTAGTCGCTTTTGCCAGCTTGTAAAGATAGACTATTAGCTTGGTCATGTTTTGTCCGTCCGTCTGTCCGTCCGTCCGTCTGTATGGAACAACTCCCCCACCCCCCCGGAAGAATTTTTGTTGTATTTTATATTGGTGGTTTTTAATAAAATGTCTCGAATATTCAAGTTTTTTAAGTCGGGCAAAATAAGAGGCATTCTTTATTAAGCTACTAAAATGTATTGTAATCTAATAAATCGCCTAATTCTTTTTGAGTTGAAAACAGTTTCAACAGAAAGGCATAAAACAGATTTTTCCAAGAAATTGGCCCTTGACGAGATAATATAAAGAATGTATGCAGGTCAAAGAGGCCAAAGAAATAATTATCTACATACAGATTCGTTGTAGTATGAGGCAGAAATTCCACGACAACGTAGTATCCGTGGTTTTGTGTCAGTTATCGATTATGATGCATTGTTTAAGAAGTAAATAAGATGCGGTAGGTGGAAACCACGCCCATTCGTCCTTCCATCCTTATGACGTAATATCAGCCACTAAATTCTCCGTCGTAATTTCTTTACAATACCTTTCGAGCAAACGTAGATTTTCGTGAAAATCAGCTCAGTGAGAGGAACACGTTAGTCCAAAACGTCAATAAAACTTCCCGCTCCTGCTTGCGCCCCTATTAATGACGCACTTTCACTTCACCCTTAAAACTAAAGCATAATATACCTGCCGTCTTTCCCTGGAGTGTCAGAGAAATTGCCAAATGCTTGTAATAAAAGAATGCGATTACATGATATCACACACTCACACCCACATATCCTACAAAGGTACATAACTGACGGGGTATCATGTTGCATTAAGCAGTATATATATATATATATATATATATATATATATATACATATTGTAATAAAAGTACCTCAATATGTTTTGAAGAGAATTAGGGAGGAAGTCGCAAAGTTATTTTAATATGAAAATAATGGAGATTAATTTAATTTACGCATCCCATTGCTCTTAGCTCTCATACTTGATATAAGCATAAAATTAATAATACGACTCACAAATATCACACAAACGTCGGGAACAGTCGTGCCTGAACAATTTAGTTATGATAAACATTTTCTGTGACACCCTTTGTAAGTTTCGAATTATTCATTTTAAGGTAACTATTAATAACAAAGTTTTCTGTAGGAAGACTATAGAAATTATGAGAAAATTTAATGTTTCTGGGAGATGAAACCTACATAATTTTCTGCTAATTTACAGTACAATGATTACTAAATATTTAATTAATTACAGGGTACTGAATCAAATAACCTCAGGACATGCGTTGGCATTATAAAGCAAATTGAAACCGACAACGAAGCACAGATATGACCCGAGTATTAATGAAAATATTGTACTGCTTTCAATTGAAATGATAACATTTCAGTTTTTAAAACATCAATCCAACATACAAACCTCTTGTTATTTTGCGTGACTAAACTTAGTTGTTTGTCGTAGCTCTTTGTGCGAAATGTGGCCAAATTCTTTGTCCATTCAGAACGAACAAGTGTGGCAATTCGTAATGAAGAACATTGAAAACCAGAAAGCCTTGCACTTGTGTAATGTGTTTTCTTGGGGACCAAAGGGCAGTAACTGAACCTTTCAGACGTGCCGAGAGTCTCATTCATACAGCTGGTAAACTTGCTGTTGTATATTTGAAATATCGGCCAACGGCTCATATCCTCGACTCTACGTAGCAGAAAATATTAATTTCATAAAGTTCTGGCTACATTTAATATCTGACACTTTTTCTTTGAGGAGGCCAAAAATGTTGAGGATTTGGTTTTTCGTGTATATTCTTGGCGCAGGTTTCATGTTTGTTTCGTGATAACCATAAGAAATATTTTTAAAATTAAATGTTTTGTGTAAGAAAGATTTTACTGAAATTAAAACTTGTGTTCCGTAGCAAAACAAAGATTTTCTCAAGGCACTACAATTAAACGGTTAAATAATTCCACGCTTTATATGATATCCAATATTTGCAACTTCTAATTGTTAGAAACTATTTATAGGTTTGGAAGAATATAACTGTACGTTACCGTGGAGATATATTTGTGTAAACGATTGAAATAAGCCCCTTTTACTTAAACTGTAACATGGAAAGTGCTAATGAACGCAACAAAGTGTATTCTGATACACCTTCCTCTTTATATTGGGATTAATACCTTGGTAATGTTGACCAAGAAGCGGAGTTCCTGCAGTGTTTACACAGTGCTAATGAGATCACCGTGGATGATCATGAAAGGTTTGAACTTCATGTCCTGTTACTTTTGCCGCCATAAGCACGGTAATATGTGCATACGGAAGGAGCTTCATGGAGGGCGGAACCAGGATATTTTCCTGTTTTTGTCGACATTGAATCAGGCTATTGTAATGTTAAATTTGAAAAATGAGATACGTCCGGTCTGGATCGTCTCTCAACAATACATCAGATATTTTCTAGTCGTCCATGTTCTCGTGTTTTATATTACATATATTTGAATGTTTACGACACTCTCATAGCATAATAACTTTCACAAGAGCGGATTCACCGAATATGACAGCAAGAATACATTTAAAGCCTAATTTAGATTTTGAAGAGGTGGGAAAAATGCAGGCAGTTTTGAGTTTTCGCTGAAGAAGATCGGGGAATATTTCAATAAGAAAAATCGCCAACATCGTGGAATATCTTGGTCAGATGAGAGGTCACTCTTTCTGTACAAGGTACTTTTCCTGGAGTGTAAATTAGTTACTGAATATTTTTGCGATGTTTGAATGAGGGAGGGAGAAATGGAAAGTATATGCAGCGCGTATCGAGGTAATGCAAACAGTCTACGCATAACAGGCAAAGTTTTCCTCTTACACGCCATGAAGGCGAAGAAAGAAGAGGTACTTTTCCATTCATTGTGAAAATCTGCACTAGATGAAGGACAGTGAGGAGGTTGGCTCTCCGATCACTTTACACCCTTGGAAATAACTCCCGATATACTTTGAATAGGAGGCTGTTTGGTTCTGAGAGCAGTTCTGGAGATTTTTTAAACGAAAAGCTTCTTGTGTCTGTCGTGAATCAAACCACGATTCCTCGTGCATACCTCCCACAGTTTACACATTACAATGACTGAAATATTCTGGCTTTCTGTTACAAAATTTAGTCGGAAAATCTGAAAGGAAGAGAGCAGTTGGGAGACCTAGGCGTACATGGGCCTTCTACATTGAAGTCAATCCTAAAGGAATACTTGCAGATTTTCAGGGGTTTTCTTGGTTTATGTGGGCCAAACTGTAATTGCAGGATTTTTTAAGGCCGCATTGAACGTCGTATGCCTGTAAACATTGTGTGCCCCTGACAAGAATTGCTCTTTGCATAAAATTAGCAAGTTTTTCTCTCTTCAACCGATGTATACGTAATTCCGATACATTTTAAAATATCCAGTGTCAATCTGAGCTTTAAAATTGAGTATAAAACTCTATTTCGGAGGGAAAGAGTCGTAAGGTAATATACAGGTAGAGAAATCCGTAAGATAGCCCTCCTGATAAGACGCGACTCTTTTCCAACCTATTCTTCAATGAAATGTAATTTCTACAGAGAAGGTAACGTGACGTTTGGATTGCTGCTAAGCTATTTCTTTAAGCTTGCAGCTTTTCAGGTTAAAATTTTGTTACGTATTATGTACCATCAAACTCCTCAAAAAATCACAAATGCAGTCGTTCAAAGAAAATGGTCGTTAAAACGTGTTTTATTCTGTACAAATAAACATACCGCTAATCTTCTAATTCGCCCTGCCTATTATGTCTGCGTTTTATCTGTTACGAAAAATTTTAACATTAAGTAAGCTGCTTATAGTTTTAATAATGTATTAAAACACGATATTTTGGAATAGTCACAGTATATCCGTGGGCACAGAAAACACGTCGAGCGTATGTGTGCAGTACCTCTTATAATCAGATATTTGGGAGCGATACACAGATGGAAAATATATTTGCTTTTGTTTCTGCTGTATTTGCAACGTTTCAATAACGAAGGACGTTTGGGACGTGCGCTAGACTGAACTGAGGCAGGATGGATACAGTAGTACGCCTTTTATTAGAAAAACTTTGACAACAGGAGTTCCGAATGAAGTATGCAGCCGAGTGTGTGATCGGGGTTTATAATCACTAACAATAATTAAGCTATAATAATTCTGCTTATCTGCTCCGCTCTTCCCCCATTTCCGCGCCGTTCCGTTCCCTTTCTGATCGCCATCGTCATCATAATCATCACGAATATCACCGTATGTTTCCATTTGCAGTGTTCTGTGTTAGGATTAACGTTAAGTCGGTGTGCGTTCAGGGGGTGCTTTTGTGTCTGTGCCGGGCTTTTGAAGCTTACTTTTCATTCTTTGAGCAATGTGGACTGGCAGGCCTTCTGCTTGAATTGCATCATCAGGATTAGGCCAGCTGTAGTCTTCCACAACTGCCACCGTTATGCCGTGGGCTGTCGTCCTTTTTTCGGTACAAATTTGTACTGCGTTTTGTTTTTATATACATGGACAGTGATTCTCGCCAGAAACAGTACAGGGTGTAGAGAAAGTACTGAAAATGCGGACTGCAGTTCGTCTTCGCCCAGGACTGTTCAAAGTTCGGCAAACACTGGCCATTCTCTTTATCATCAGTAATAATAATGAGGAGGATGAGGAATAAGAGGCGGTGGGAAATGATTTAACAATCCCTGCATGAAATTCTTGTAATGGTCGTTCTTGCTTTCTTTTGCTTTCACGCGTTTTGCATTTCTTCCTCCAATCAGATGATTTGTCTCACTGTATCTACGTACTAACTTGATCCATCCATTTGTTTCTCTGATCCAAAAAATTGGTTAGATGCAGTTCTGATCTCCAGCTGGCATTAATTCTCTGTATATTTCGCAGCCGCGATTCTGGATTTTTACTTGACATTCATTGCCCATCTTTCACCAATACAAAGGCGACTACTTGGTACAAATTTTTAACGCTGGGTTTCATAGATCTGTGGTTTTTAAGATTTCACTATCATAAGGATATCTGGCCATGTAACATATTATTGATTCTTATTGTTGTCATTTCCTTATCTTCATTATTCGAAATTCTATCTGTACTCCATTGGGTTTCTTAGTAGGTGTAACGCATTCTGTGTATCCTATGTTATCGTCACTGTAGCTGTAAGGCTTTTTATTTCTCCAGTACGGTGACTGGTACAAAGACATCACTGTACATTTGTCCTGTATTATGACTGGAGTTTCAGTAAGGTCTCATTAATGTACTTGGAATGTAAGCTGTTCGAATCCAACCCTGGTTACCGCATATCCTGCCTGAGTAAGTCATAACCCTTTACTCTCTACTGACGAAAATGCTGAGGTTGTATATTGAAATAATGACCAACTCCTTCAAAATACAAATATCTTCTTATGTGCCATCTATAGTCACCTTCTTACATGGTTTGGTAGAGTATGTGTTGTACATTAAATTATGTCAAATTAACACATTAATTACACGTTTAGGTATACATTATGCTTGTCTTTGACCTTCGTATAAAACGCAAAATATGTCGTTTAGAGGGCATTAGAATCGTTGTGAATGCGACAGTGAACATAGGAATCAACAGAGCTTATAACTGAAATCAAAAGGGCTGCAAGACTTACGCCTTCCGTTTGAAATTCGACTACCCTAATCTTCATATAATGTATGCATATTTATTGTATTATGTCTTATATGACTACATATTGGACAGCCCTGGATGCGAATACCCGCCCTCAAGGCACTTCACCTGCTCGCTTTCTGCTAGAAACTTTCTTGAGAACCTGAAGAGGATGTGTCGTAAGTTTGTTCAAGTTATCACGTTTCCTTTCTACAGTATGTACGTGCCATTGCCTGTGAGCTTACTCGCCAAACGCTCAATCTCGTGTTTCAGTGCTAACAGTTCTTTACTCACAATAACTGCTTCAGCATCGCAGATGTGTTATCCTTATACGACGTACGAAGTTACAGAGGATAGCCAATAGGCACTCTGAACGTTAATAACACATTCTGTAAGGAGAATTTGCGAATTTCATCAAGTTTAAATGGCAGTCATGGATTATGTGTGTTATTGCGTTCCTGTTGGTGATGTTTGTGGGCTTGTTAGTAAGAGGCAAAAGAGGACAAAGAGAAGTACAGATGCATGGGTGGATGTTTAAGTAACTGATTGGGAATAATTCGTAGAAGGATTCTGCCAGTTTTAAAAAGAGATTTAATCTAATAATCTTAAAATATCTTATCAATAATTTCGAAACAGTTCATAATTTACAAGTCTGGGATTTTCAGTAATAAGCAAATGAGTGCTCATGAAGATTGTACAAAAACAGATAAAATTTTAATTCGGCGGATCCAAACGTTAATCGCTAGGTTTATTTAGAAACATTTGAAGACATTAGGCTTTATGGGTTCTGTACGAGAACGGAGAATTGCTTCTTGCTGCGATAGGTACGCTATCCAATGGCTTTCAGGCTCTTCGATGCTAATGGTGTTAGATTAACAGCCTTCCATTTTACAACGTCTTTGCCGTGGGCATGAAGGTAGGCAAAACTCTTTGATCTTGATATAATTAGTAAAGTGTTAGGGTACATAGTGCGAAAGAGAAGTTCACTGCTGTGTTGGAATAGTAGTGCCATTAGCTAATGAAGACGTGACTACTGAGGGTCCGGCACAGGGATGTCCAACACCCGCTTGCAGTGACTAATATAGCTGCACCCCAAACCAGCACACCGTAAACATGTCATCATGTTAAAAAACAAATTTACTTATAGATTTCATATCTATCAATGCTACTTTTCCTGCACACCTAGCTTACCTTAACACTGCAGAAATAATACGAATAACAAATTTGTTCCTGTCTCTTGGCCGGCCAACAGACAGTCAACTAAAAAGCACAACAAGTAACAATTGTTGTAAATATACCTCCTGATGATGGGCTACAAATATGCCCGAAACATGTAGAGGTTGATTGACGAAATAAACTGAGGGTAAATTGTGCATCAAGTTGGTTTTTATCGCATAGATATATCCAGACGCACCGTCAATAAACTATAAAAAATTATGTCCCTTTTTGTGGAGTACAAAATATAAATTTCTTCACGTGTAACCGGCTGAAAACCTCATTACTTAATTTCTTAAAGCAGACCTATATTTTTGCGTCGTGTTTATACTTCATCATAAAGTTCTTCCTAATTATCTTCCGTTGTAGGAATAGGAATATTCTGGAATATTGATACATGTTATAAATAAGATTAAATTAATTTTACGGCTTTTTTCTTAAGTACTATTCTGTGAAGACCTATAGACAAATAGATAAAAAAAACCTACGCGTTCTAGACATCAGCTTTAGACGCAGTTCTGGGAGATCTGCAGGTTCTGGGGGTTTCATAGCCGAGAGACGATCCAACTGATGCACATTTTATAGCAATCCGGATGGTACCTAAAGCCAGACTGGGCTATGGTAAAGATTATATCTTGCTGCGCAGCGAAATGTTTCGAAGCCAGACTTAAGTTTACTACAACCTAAAAGCTAATGCTAAATGCAATTGAATGTGTTTTTAAAGTTGTACAAGAACACCAAATTACAGGAGAATATACTAAATCTGTATAAGTTTCTTTACAGTTTTAAAAACTAATATGACCTTTATTGGTATCTGTGGAAGACCTTTAAATTTAGCGGTCTGTATTTATTCCTCTCTTGCTGAACCTACTCCCTTGAACTCATCACCACATAAATTAACCCCAGTGTTGGCTAATTTGTCATTCACCAAGCCAAATATAGTTGGGAATTTGCGTTGAAATTGGCTATTAAATTTGTATACCTTACGTATATTGCTGTTTTTAAAGGACATTCAATAATTAACTATGTAAATTCCATTTAAAGTCAGTTCGTTATTTTTGCTTAAAATAAATGAACTGTCAATTGATCGCAGCAATTTTTTTGTTATCTGGTGAAACAAACAAACATACCTACATACATAAATACACACATACATACATACATGCATACATACATACATACGTACGTACATACATACATACATACATACGTACGTACGTACATACATACATACATACATACATACATACGTACATACATACATACATACATACGTACATACATACATACATTCATACATACGTATATACATACATACGTGCGTACGTACATACATACATACGTATATACATACATACATACATACATACAAACACTTTATTTTCTTTACGATTTCTGATTCTGGTGAAACAATCTGCTTTGAACATTGCAAAATCAAAGCGTGCCCTCAGACAATATCCTGGGTCATTTCTGTCTACCACTCTTTCTCGATCTGCAGGTCTAACGTGCATCTTCATGTTTTACTGTCATAATTTGTTTGTCCTTAAACGTTGCCGCTTTCGAAAAGATTTTTTCCCACCGAAAGTGTGAATCACCTCCTGTGAGCAAACGGCATGTCCAGCCGGTATTAAACTGTGACCTTCCACTACAGTAATAATATTTTATCCGTGTAACTCGAGAAGATTCTCGTTATGTGTCAATGTAAATTTGTAACACACATTTGACTTTCTTACTTTTCAAAATGTTCCTCACCATTTTGTTTTGAAACACATGTAACTCTATTTTTCCTTCAAAGAAACAGAGCCATGCAAAAAATTGTAATTACGAACTAATTGTACTTACAGAATGACAGCTACAGTGACAAGAACGTGGATTTCAAAATATGTGTACAACCACTTTTAACTTGCCAACAGCTGTAGCAGAGAAATTCCTCTGATATCTTGTTGACCTATAGGTTGTTCATTACGCCAAACTAAGAGGTAGAAGCCAGTTGAAATGTGATGGCACACGCGCAGAAACCAGATTTCGTCTTTCGGCGAAATGGACGAGTCCATTTAAATCGGCGGGGGCGTCAGTTCAGTCGACTACTGGCAGCCGAGGTGTGTGCATCAGCGGTAGTAATGCTGGATAC
>Ga0136643_10007118_pt1 | contig 16135 bp, 8 predicted proteins | sample TergutLab28metaG_FD_96883 | JGI IMG/M metagenome (GOLD analysis project Ga0136643, IMG submission 96883) | Labiotermes labralis P1 segment gut microbial communities from Petit-Saut dam, French Guiana - Lab288 P1 (version 3) (version 3) | ecosystem: Host-associated > Arthropoda: Insects >... | reverse complement strand
TCACCCTACACAAAGCAACAAGTAGTCGCTAGCTCCTGAAGATGGACGTATTAACGTCTGAAACATGTTGAGCAATAGATAATAGAGCAAGTGTCATCTAGATGGTCAACCTTTATTCAAATAGGAAACGTGTGTTTGTACTGATTAATTAACTGCTTCACAACATGGGAGAGATATTATCAGACAAGACCTGGGCGTTGATGAGGGAACAATATTAACATAGTCCTTAGAATGTGAAGCTGTGAATTCAAATCAAATGGCTCGTAATATGGTAAAAATCTTGTGCCCTTATAAAAATATGAAATATTTGAGTACAAAGAAGGCAGGGGTGTTCTGGTCAGCTGGATATTATCGATTTAGGAGCGATTATAAACAAATGATTAAATAATATAAAAATATTATGTGACTTTCTGCTGGGGGATTTCAGGATAGGTAACGGATATATTGTAAAAGAAGGAAGGAAGGTTCAATGGCTTCCGTCTTTACTCACGGAGCCGATATTTTAATTCAGAAATAAAATACAGAACTAGTAAACACGACGTAAATATTCCGGAGGGTTTTCACACATTTTACGAAATCGAAAACATTTTAGGGAAGAGTACTGCGTAATGAAAGTTTTATCATTTTGTCCACTGCATTTGCTCCAAACAGCCCAAGTCCGATTCATTTTCCAACTGACGGTCGGTCGTTCGGTCATTCAGTCGGTATGTCTATCTGGGCAAAGAGCGCTTGCTCGGGTTCATAACCATATCTTATACATTAGGGCTGAACTCGGCAGTCATTATCGTCGTGGGACGCCCTCTCTGACGAGAGGGTGGGTCTGCACAGTGTCTTGGTGTTGGTCAGGTGTGGATATTTAATATAATTGTATTTGGTGTATGTTGGCATAAAAGCATAATGAACTACTAGTTACGACTTTTTAATTACCTCCTTTCTTCTGTGAGCATATTCAGACGGAATAATTCCAGAGGTGACTGAGCTCACCTGGAACCTCTAGACAACGAGACTTTCGTATTTAAAACATGAGTCCTCAGATTTATTTAACAACAGAGAAATATAGGAAGCTATAACAGCTCTATCGACACAGTGACCAGCCTACGCGAGGAAATGTGTTGCTATTCCGAATGGGGACGAGATTACCTCATCTTCATTTGCCCTCTACACAGGCTCTGGTTCACATCCTGCTGCCTGTAAAAGGTAATGGGGATTAAGCAGTCAGGTTGTGAAGCCGACCTTTCATATCTAACCAGTGGCCAGGTTAAGAATGCGTGAATTTACACATTCACTCCACCATACGCCTTCACGATCTGGTGTTCAATTAAGCACAGCGAATGCGTTTTGCCTTTAATGCCTGAAAAATCTGCGTGTTCGGATCCCCATTTTCCACGGTTTACAATTTAATTACTTGATTTCATATTTGCAGTCTTCAATTTTGAGTGCTGTATGATTGGTAAATCAAAGAGTCTTCTGGGAGCATTAGACACGGAGTCATATTCTACAAGTCTTAAATCCACTACCCCGCTGTGATAAGCCCAAATCTCGCAACAAAACATTATTATTAAAAGTATGTCTGTCATTCGAGTGATCCCTCCCCTTTTCTTAGGCTTCTTCTTCAAAATATCTAATAAGCTCATGCTCAGGACTGATGAATTCTGGGTTGCTATTTGAATTAGAAATTGATTCCACTCCATTACGCCCAAGTCAGCAGTCTGAAGTACAAATTTTAAGTCACTGTGTCACCTTGTACGTTAAACATGTTTCCTTTTTACTGTAACTACAGCAGTAACTTTGATGTTTGACGAGACGACTGAAAATTATTGAGTCATGTCAGAAAATTTTGTTTCTTCATCTTCAGTATTAGTTCACTAAAAGCCGTATTCGCAGTACACTCACAGTAGGCCTATTTAAACCAACGATTTGTATATTAATCAGTCGATACAACAATGTCAAATAACCTAACAAGCAATTATATCAGTTGCTACGTAACAAGAATATATGAAGGGAACACAAGACACTAAATTATACTGGCTGCAGAAACTGCAATTTCGAATTTAATTATCGACCTGTACGCCTGTAGGTAATTATGATCTGGTTCTGCTCATCCCTCTAACGTGTTATTATATTTCCCTTGGGGGGTTAGGAAATTAAAAACCCATAACGTTTTTCGGACGTCGGCTCTTCAATTTTTTAAATGACCTTTAGAAACGATTTCTTTGAAAATCACCCCACTGTATTTTTCTAGGAGTCAAGCGGTGCTTTTTCCCCCTTGTATAATTACTACTTAGCTGCTATGGCCAATAATACACCCCATGTTGGGGGGGGGGGTGGAAGGGGTTTGAGGGGGAGGACTCAGGACTGAGTGCAATTTATCCCACAGTCCTCTTTTCTCCCCCATGATCTTTGAAACATTTCCCCTTTTTTTTATTTTCCCTCTTTCAGTCTTGGTTGAACCACAAAAGAACGAACATTCTCTCTCTTGTTCAGGTGGAAAATGTCTCATATCGTTCTTGTTTCTTGAGGGTAATATGCAGAACTGAACTTGACCCCGCAAAACACAAGTGACCTAAAGTCAGGATAGTGAGTAGGCTAAGGAGTTTCGGGGTTCGATTGTGGGCGCATAAAGATCTATTTCTTCTTCACTGCCTCGGTATCTTCAGTGCAGGCCACCCCAACACCCACCCACTTTTATGTGGGCGGGATCCCTTATCTCTGAATTAAAGCGAACAGAACATGAATTTGACCAATCGCCTCCATTTATTACCTACGCCTAGAAAGCATAGGTATGACTTCATGGTGCGGTGCTTAAATCAACAAGGAGGCAAATTTCATTTTGCCTTTATCTGTGACAGAATTTTAACAACAGATTCGCACGGCTCAGACGTTCCCACACTGCACAAAAATTCGATGTTATCAATGTAACTGCGTCCGACGGCGCTTACTGTACTGCATGGTTTGTACAGAGTCAAACAAGGGGATTATTTTGGAACACGGATTAGTAAGAAAAACAAATGTAGTCTTGGCCCACTCTGACGCAATGTGCTAGAATCTGACTACAGCGACTGAGGACAATCAAAATAAAAACTTAAAGCAGGCATCTGTCCAGCTGAATATAGAGGCCTGCATTTCCCAGGTACAGACTTAGTAGGTCACTGCAACACCAACTTGGTCCCCGATAGTCTACTGAGTTTGTATTATTTCAGGTTTTAAGATGCACAAGAAAACAACATATTTGTGTCGTGTTTCGTACGTCCAGTTCTCATATAGGTGTTAAGGCTTTAGTGGCTGGTGTTATCATGTAATATTCTTTTCTATTGTGATATCACAAAAAATAAGCTGATAACGCTGTTTCAGATTGTCGTGTTTCCGCCATCTTCAGGATGACTGAATTAGGTTCAGCAGACTAAGGTTAATTCTCACTTCACTTTCTACCAACCGACGTGGGGTGAGAGGTCAGAAGAGTTGAGTATTTATTAATACTTCTGTGAAAACCCCCCAAATCATGCATTTTGTTTACAAAATTTCTCAATGGGTGTGAAGTTTAACGCAATATTAATAAATGAAGCAGAGAACATCACAAGATATACTGTCGGATGTAGGGAGTGAATAAGTTACACACACCTGACTTATTCACAGCAAATGATCGTGAAGATCACGAAGGTACACAGAACCTCAACCACAAAAAGTTGCAAGATAAGCCAGCGAGACTACCGTAATGAAGGAACATCTTGGACAGTTGAGAAAATATTAGCTCTCATGGAGAAAGTTATCTGGCATAGACACAGATTAGTGTAATTATAATAAGCTTCGTTCAATTCTGTACTCTAACATTAACTACAGTAAATGGAAAAGAATGGTTCAAAAACAACTCAAAATTTTGTTTGCAATGGATAAGTTAGGAAAAGAAGGTAAATGTAAAGTTCACCCTAGAACAGGCCACGAAGGCTCTGAGGGGGAGTAGAGGTATAGTTATACTCTTTCTTTAACCTCGGCGCTAGAAGAGGGTGGGTCAACAACTCCACGCCCCGGCCGCTTTACTCGCGGCAGAGGCCCGGAACCCATTGTATAGGAGGCTGAGTGGGCCTCAGGGCCGGTCTGGACTGGTGTGGAAAATCTTGCCCCCACCGGGAATCGATTCTCCAGACCGTCCAGCTCATACCGAATTCTACATCGACTATGCTATCCTGTCCCACAGAAAAAGAAGGTAGATGGCAACAATTATGCCGCTTTCACTTTTATTATTGCCTGTACATTTAGCTGGTTACTCCATCACTTCTTTGCCTGAAAAACAATGAACGATAGCGGTAGAAACTTTTAAAGAGACAGGTTTTGTGCTCGTGAAATATAAGGCACGTAAATCAAAAGGTTAGATTCCAGTGTAAATTATATCTTCTGTTGCATCCATCATTAATAAAATTCGAAATATTTCGAAAAATTTAAGCAAGAATTTCCATCAAGTGTGTACCTGTATCAAAATCAGGCCGCCCTTCCTAGAGGTATGAGATGACACAGCATATAAATCCCTTCCCTCGAGTATCAGCAAGTATTCGTTTCGCTTTTTCGTACAGTTTTGTCGTGTAATAGTTTTCCCTCCGGTAAACAATTAGAAATTTATGCCCAAGATATCCAGTGCTCCAAATACTGTCAAATCGCTCTTTCAGGGTCACTTAAAACTTGTCTCTCTTGACGTGTCTACTCTGCAAATCCACAAATATCTCTTTCTTGTTCTGGTCTTCGTGATCCTCGGAAAATTCCGCTGAGGGAGAGATTCATAACCCTGGAAAATTTTTCGTTCAAAGACGTTTAATGCTGAACAGCTGACCGGGGAATTTTAATTAACCAGGAGATGAATGTTTACATTCATTACGCCTGAAATTTGAAGTGCTGTAAAATTATCCATTATTTATCTAAGAAATAATATTAACGTTCGTGGCTCTCCTATTCACAGAACAAACAGCAGAATTTCGTTTGTCGTAGCTGTAATGCAAGAAGAAATAAATGCAAGAACCCCGAATACCTACGGACAAGTAAAGATTTTTTGCCATATTGGACGTGTTTCACATGTTGTACCGTTCCTTTATATGAAGGGGCTTGCTGTTAGAAATGAAGGGTGGAATTCCGTTAAGTAGAAACACTACTTTAAAATTCAGTTCTGATGTTCGAAAAACATGCAAATTTGTTTGGATCAGTCTGTTGCTCTGGGGTTTCCATAAGCGTTCTACATTACTTCAGTGACACAATTCGCCTTCCTGAGGGGAAAAATGGTAGAAAGTCTTTTTTGACACTTGATGAAAAATGATATCTCACTGTGCTGTTCTGAACGGTCTTAACCGTTCAAACTAGATCAGTTCAGATGATTTTTGACAGATGCCTAGCACGGAGCAGATTACGCAGGTCTTATTGAAATATGCGACCTAACGTCGATTAAGGAGATGATTCAGACTTTTGGTCAACATCAAATTGATCCTCCGTAGGAAACAATCTTGACTATCATCATTCCAGTTTCAATAAGTCTCACTGTAATCATCAACACTTAACGTTTCCGGCGGCCTTGGTACTGGTAGTTTTCACTGTGCATACCACATCCTATGGCTGAGAGTTAATTTGGGTATTATATCTTACATTTATACTGTCCAGCAACGCCTAATAGGGCCTGTTTGTGCAAGCCGCAGATAACAATCCGTTAAAAGGTCTTCGGCTCGATCCAAATCATCAGAGGAGGGAAGTACATTTATCCAGCCTGCCTTAAATTTTCTTTCTACAAGCTTAACTCAGTCCATATGAGTGCACATGTCCTGTCCAGTCTTCCTGGATCACAACAAAAATAAATGTTGTGTGGTTTTGGAGGAAGGCTGAAATATCATCTGTAAGACTGTGTGCACTCACGTACAGAAAATGAGAACTGCGCTCATCTGCGCTGTTACGCAGCGTGTGGTGGTAATTTCTTGCCGACGTTTCGGGTCAACCTGTCGATCCCATCGTCGGGGTCAAGAATCCAAAATATCGACCCAGAATATGGGACCGATAGGTTGTCCCGAAACGTGGGTAAGAAATTACCACTACACGCTGCGTAATGACCCAGAAGAGCACATTTCTCATCTACTTCGCAGCGGAAGTCTTCTGGGATGTTACGTCGTGCTGATTGGTAAAGTCATTAAAATTTCGACCGAATGTCGTGCCTTCATCTTTAGTGTCAAGCACAAAAAGAAATGCGAAGTGAACGTGATCCTTGAAATGCTTGCTTCTGCGGTTGAAAGCACTAGTAATTTTCGGAACGTCGATAATTCTTTGGACAGTTTCTACATATGAGCAAGCAAGAAGTGGAAAGCATACTCTTAAAAAGAAGAGGATTCAAAAGCTGCAGAATATCACCCCCTCCCCGCCCCCCCCCCAAAAAAAAATCACAAATAATTTAACCTTTGTGTATCTAATTACGAGTAACTGCAGGCGATACAAAAATTATCCTTGAAATGTAGTGACAGAATGACGGTACTGATCTGGTTAACACCAAGGAAGGTAGAAAACAATTATGAAAAAGAAAACAGGGAGAAGAATAAGAATAAGAATGAAGTCCTCTCCCGGAAACGAACAAAGGCCATACTTATCGTTATAATTTCGAACAATAGCAAGAGGGCCGTTCATTGGCAATGAACAGTTCTGATGTTTTTAAGCGCTCACCAACATATGTCTGCCTGGCAGACTGGACACCTTAATGTAAGGGAAGCGGCAGGAAAAGAAAATTTCTACTCACCATTTGACACAGCAGTGGTTTTTCAGTTGTCTGGAAACAAGGATTCGATTGTCATCCAGTAACTGTACTGCAATGTTCGCACAATATTTTAACAAGCCTACGTACCGTACATAGTAGCAAGAGTGTGGGTCACATTTCATACTTTAAGGTATTTTCTGTTATTAATACAGAAAAAAGAAAAAAAAAAAGGCAAACCCGAGAGGTAATTTAAAAGTTAACGTATCCACATGGATGTTATTAAAGGTACTGGCTAAAAGCCGAGGTGCTTCGTGGTTCTAGTGCCTTACCTCAGGCTCACGAGACGAATTAAAAATGTCTCCTTCCGATACCTTATCTACCACGTAACTCTATATGACACACAGCTGAAAGGTGTAGTCATTAACCCTTTAAAGAAGAACTGTGACTGTTTGATATAAGACTCAGTGCGTACCGCGCAGAAGACTGTTCACCTCGGTTACATAAAACCAATGTATTAATTTTATGTTTTGTTAACCGTGCATCTTATTACAATCTTTGTGCATAACCAACTTGACGCACAATTCTTTTTCTTATATTTGTTTATTCCAATTATCTGCATGTTTCGAGCAACCAAGTTGCAAATCATCAGGAGAGTCAATTGCGGTGGAACTAGTTCCATCTAAACCTGCATAACACACGGTCACCTACATAGAGTGACGTATACCAGAGGTATTGATACGATTGACTCTCTTGATGATGAGTATTTGGTTGCTTGAAACATGTAGAAAACTGGAATAAACAAATATAAGGAAAAGAGTTATGCGTCAAGTTGGTTGTGTCACAAAGACCAATGTATTAATGTCGTATCAGGCTAAAGTTTTGAGAGCCGTACAAAAAAACACAAAAAGGTTGTGTGAACCACGCAGAATTTTTTGTGTTAAACCTGGCGGTACGAAGTAAGCGTTAGGCTTTTAGAGGTTAAACTAAAAGAATTTTTTTTTTACAAAAGGTTTAACACAATATGAACAAAGAACATCCTCTAAAATGTCATGAAAGCACAGAGCGGAGGTACAGGTACGGCCCTACCCTTACATAAAGGGAATGGGTGGTCAGCATCACGCCCCGGCCGCTTCACCTCGGGAAAGAGACCCGGTACCCATTGTATAGAAAGCTGGGTGGGTGTAAAATTACCTCTCGCCCTTCTGACACAGTTCCTAGACAGACTGCCTTGCATTCTTCAGCAAGGCAGCACGTTCTGGCCATGTTTTCTTTAAGTCTTTTCTCCACTACCGCATGTAACACCCACAAAATCCCGCATATTTTCTACTCGCATGTCTGACAGCCTTCTCTTGTACACCTACACGGGAACCGCTGGACAAATTTTCAGGAAACCTGACATGCCCTGCCAATAATAATATCCATCTGCCTGCTCCAGTTTTATTTCAACTCGGACAACAATCACAAGCACTACATAGAAATCTACGTGAGTTTCCGTGCGTAACTGGGCAGTAACTTGCTAAATGCTTATCGGAGCAAGAAATGTTTTGAACGGCGCGTAGATAGAAACACACATTTTAAACCCAATACATTTCCTTTTTCGTAAGCCTTGTAGTTTCCAAAATTATTAACAAAAAATATTTAGTCAACAAACAAGAATGGTCTTCCGAAATTAAAATTAGCGAAATCTTTTATTCCCACCAATAATTAAAGAAAGCCTGAGCTTATAAGTCTTCATGTAAGCTTATATAGCACATATATTTAATTAATATACAGTTGAGTGTGTTACTGCATAGGTTAAACTATTAAAATTCAAACTTATTCTGTTGTATGAAGATAATTAAACAGAAGAAACGAAAGCGCCAGACTTGTTACGCTGTGAGTACAATTCTACATTTCCTACAGTAAGGCCACATGCATGTCTTCATATTCTCATCAGATTTCCGATGCCAAGACACTAACTTAGATGATATACGAATTGGTAAGGCAACTTCTTCCTGCATGATTGTATTAATTAGTTTTGAAACGTGTAAACGAATGGAGTTTCCTCAACTGAATTAGCCAATAGCGGGTGAACCACAAATTTACAAGCTTTTTCTACACAGAATGTACAGCTGTGTGGTGCTGAATTTAATATGGGTGTGGCGATTTCAGGCCTAAGCCGCGAAGTAGATAAGAACTGCGCTCTTCGGTGCTATTTCGCACAGAGTAGAAGTAAATCCTTACCGAAGTTTCGGGACAAATTATCGGTCCCATCTTCAAGATTCACTTAGATTTTTCATCCCTGAAGATCGGACCAATACATTGCCTCGAAAAGTTGGTAAGGAATTATCACTGTACGCTGCCTAATATCCCAGAAAGCAGACCTCATCTACTTCGCCTGAAATCAAACATATTCGTAGTATTCGTTTGTACTTAACAGGGGAATCCCTCTATTAGGACGTTTGATTAACCCTTTAAACGGCAAGTTAAATTCCATTTGCCATTTGCTGGTATTACTAGGAGCTCACCTTATTCTCCACATTAGCAGGATAAGGGTTAATGTGACATGGTTCTGGAAAAAAGGCATCTTTGGAAAGTGGTGTGAGGACAGGGGGGAAAGGCGGTTGGAGGATTAAACCCACGTGTTTTTAACCTAGGCACTAAATAACATAATAGGCAGTGTAAGTATAACGTAACACTGAAGCGCGTTCGCGTAACCGTTGTTGCAATGGAAATACGGTGCCTTCAGTGTGCGCTGCTGAGCTATACGTCACTGTCAACTTTATAAAATATATTAAGAGTCGCACAGCAATGTTTTTGTGGCAAACTTATGTCTCCGGCAAAAATAATACGTACGTACGTCTTCATGTACAGAGCTCGATACTGCATTGAAACAAAAGAATCAAATCAAATTTCATGAAACCCGTCCAGTGGGATCCGAGTATTTCCATGTGGACAGGCAGATAAGAACCGGCTAATGGTGGCTTTTCGCAATTTTGGGGAAGCGCCTGAAAATGAACAATAAACTTTTCGTCCCAACCAGTTCATTCCAGGATAGAGGACACTGGTACAGTACCTATTGCATAGGAAGCTCGTCCACACCGGACACAGGAAGATAAGATAATTTACTTTCTGTTTTGAATCGAACCCCGGTCTTCCATACTATAGTCCGTAACTATATGCCTACTGAGTGAAGTACCTCACTTGCAACTGTTTGTAACAACTGAGGAAAACAATGGTAGAAATCTATCATAACAGACAGGTTTTTGTTGATAGTCGAATCCGGGATCTTCGCAATACGTGGCAGGAGGGACGAAGCACTATACCATGTGGTTTGCCGGACAGTCATTAAAAGCAGCTTGCTTACCCACTACTTCAATATTCAAAGTCTCTATAAATTTTGCACACAAACCTTCTATGCTTCCTGCCATAGTTACTTGCCGAAGAAAATAAAGCGATTATTCTTTGTAATGATAATATATTGTGTTCTCTGTAATGGTAGACATGCATTTATACAAATTATTTTAATAAATTTTGGCCTTCAAATAAATGAGGAACAGATCGCTGAATTCAAATTAAGTCATGCAACGTACTGAGACAGTCGCTAGAAGCATAAGAAACTGCTCCCAATAATGCGACAGGGACGAAATAGCTCCTGAGTTCTGAATGCATGCGAAGTCAAGAGAAGGTCTGTGCACCAGTGTAGAGATATTACAGATTTGAAGGTGGTTCGTACGTGAGTTCAGACAAGAAAACGGCAATGAACAGTGTACTGTATTTATGTGCTTTATTAAGTTTTATGTGTTTGCTTTCCCACAGTCCCTCCTATATGTGTGTACAACAGGGCGAATCACAATTATGTGTACGTAAGTTCGGTGGCCACTCATCGCTATTGTGCGACTTCAGCTGTCGAGCAGAATAATAAATGAATGGATCATTTCGAAACAACTCTGAGACACCTCGACTAGCATGCACACTTCGACATTATCAGCGGAAATTTACATATTTCGGCATGTGAATACATTTCCTATAAATCAAGATGGAAGTCGGTTTACCCCCACTCAGGAGGGTGAGTATGTGAGGTAACCGTGCGATGTTCTCCGAGCAGTAACTCTACAGATTTCCGTCTCGTGAGATATGACATCCGTTTAGTCTGAGATCTGCGTTCTTTTGGGATTTTACGAAGCGTAGAATAATAGTTTCTTATCGACGTTGCGGGGCAACCTGTTGGTCTTCAAGGGTCAAACATTCCAAGAATCTGTTGAAGGTGTGTGTGTGTGTGTGTGTGTGTGTGTATGTGTATATATATATACATATGTATATTGGCGTGTGTGCCTGATTAGAAACGTGTTGAACTGCAAAGAAAAAGCAAAAAAAAAAATTAAATTCCAAGCAAACCGCTATTGCAATATTCCTTGTAGTGTCATGATTAAAAGTAGCTGGTAACTATCTACTTTGGTATCTATAAACAAACTAGAACATACCTTATTTAACGATCATCTGCAAATGCCTTATCGGAAGGCATTGGTTCACTGTTAACGCAAAACACAATGATATAATATTTGGTGCAGACGGATGTAATATTTTGACACGTCATTAGAAGTCCGTTTAAGCAGACGTGAAACAATGATCCTGTCCGACAAATCCATTCGCACAAAAGATTACAGGAACCGTAAGACAACTTGACAGGCTAGCATGTTAGTTAATGGGCTGTTTTAGCAACGTAAAGCTCCATCTTGTGTCAGGCAGACGTCTGGTTCCAGTCTCCTCAGCGTAAACAGTCTTCTGGTGTTTTCGTAGCTTTTCTCATTTCAGTTTAGCAAATGCAAATCGATTAGGGCACGGCTGCTTTTTTTCAGTATTTCCTAATTAATCATTATATCGATCGTCCTATCATTTTAAATTTATACTCTGTTACTAACAGCGTCGCAAAATAAACACAAATAAGATAGGCAATGTACGTATAACTTAAAACTGGGGCGTTCGTGTCATGTTGATACCTCCATGCGTATGGCAACAGCCTGAGACCATTTCACTCGAACACGGTTTACTTATGATGATTTACTGTTGCTGGAAACGACAACTTACGTTTTCGAGTAAGGTGCCCGATTTGAACCAAAATTGGAGTTCTAGACAAATTTTCGTACAAGTTCCAGATGCCAAATTTCACGGAAATCCGTCCAGTGGAAGCCGCGCTGATATAAGCGGGCAGACAGACAAACGAAGAGAAGGACGCACGGCCATGATCAAGCTAATATGAGATTTTCGCGACTGTCAGAATGCACGTAACAAGACAGATTTTCTGTCTGTCTGTTTACCTAACTCTTTATCAATCAATCAATCAATCTCTCTCTCTCTATTTATCTATCTATGTATCTATTCATTCATCCATATATATATATATATAATCCCCTGAACACTCAACTGCTTCTAGCGCCGAAGTTATGAATGCGTAGAGCTATATTTCTAAATCCCCCATACGTCTTTATGACGTAGACAGGGACAACTCCACCTTTACCTTTAGTTTTACCCATGAATATCAGATCATTTCGCTTTCTTTAATTAATAAAACTTTCATTTCTATTTCCAATTTGCCTCACGTGATTTTCCCACCTAAATAACCATGTGCATGGCAGAGCCGAAATACAGTCAATATAGCACATATAATGTTGTAATCAAGCAACTCGAAGTTACAGATCACTTCAAATTCCGATGCATAGATATGAGGATAAATATTGTGAAATGTCTCAGTCATTATGATGTTAAGTTATGGAAGGAATTCAAATTTTTCAGGACACGATCCAATAGCAGGTTCTTAGAAAGCAGGGCAGAATACCATGGTTTTTGGGCGAAAGATATAGGCAGGAATTGCGCATAAAGTTTGTGTGTGTGTGTGTGTGTGTGTGTGTAAATCCCGTACGTATTATACACACGCGCACTTGCCCTTTGGTTGAAAACACTTCGTCGTTTTACACGGATCCTTGAACGCACATGTCACAGTATTTGGAAGCCACGCTATCACTACTCTGCCCATTGTTTCGAGCCGGTGAATACCTAATTATGAGACGTCCTGTTGCGGTTTGGGTTCCTAGCCACGGGGTAATGAGGACTGCTAATGACACGCTTCTCTGTTCCGTACGAAGAAATGGAAATTATTAAAATTATTATACGTGTTCCGTCGTCTCTCTCTCTCTCTCTCTCCTCGTTTGCTCTCTTTGTCTCCTCTCTTTTTCTCTTTCTACAAACAAGAACTTGTTTATGTTCCCTGTCTGCGAAACTCATGTTATTTATATAACAGCAAAGATCGAAGATCCGTGTTCAGATGTCTTTACACCTGACCAAATTGTTATTAAGTATTCAGTCGGAATTCTTAAACAAGACATCTTGAGGCCTTTTGTAAAGAATTTGTGTAAAGTGTTAATTTTTAGTTCAAAACCCACAACGTTTCGAAAATGACTCCTGTTTCATTCTTCAGGTGCAGAAGATACAAAACAAAATGCCAATCTCTTACAATGTTGTACATTTGACGGGTATTTCTCGTTAATTGTGCAAATTAAAAACTAAACGATACATTGTATTTAGAGACGCCCTGTTTCGTCCCTATGGCAGTGTGACGATACTATACAATAATGTTAAAGATTTGCATTTAAAAATGCTTTTGGCGTAACGACGATACATGACCTGTTCAATCGTGCACCACTTTGAACATTTTTACATTTTCAGCAACCATACTTTGGGGCGTACACATAACTGCGAAAAGCGACTATTAGCTTCGTCATGTCTTTCTGTCCGCATGGAACAATTCGGAACCCACTAGACAGATTTGAATGAAGTGTTTGAGTATTTTTCGAAAATCTATCTAAAATATTCAATTTTCATTTAAACACGACAAACATGACGGTACTTAATTTAAATGCCTGTGTACTTTTATGATAGCACTTCGCTGAATTCTTCTTAGAATGAGAAATCTTTCAGACAGACGCTGTAGAGAAAATCAAAATATGCATTTTATGTTAAATAACTTCTTAACTTGAAGTCGTGACATACGTGAGATAATGTGGAAAAGTATAGTAGAGCCAGGCAGGCCACAGACGACAATATAGTACGGCGCATGCGCTTTGCGTACTGAATAAGTAAGGCTAGACACACACACACAGAATTGTAATGCTTATTTCTTTTCAGTGGCAAGAGTAGTTACACGAACGCGCCTGAATATTACGTTATACGTATATTGTCTGGTTTATTATTATGTGGATTATTAAATCTTTAGTATTACTTGTGCTGTGAATCTGATAACACGCTATCTGGGCCCAAAACTTGTTGGGCGTTCATTAGAGATATTCAGGGTTTCTTAAATCAGCATTGTAACTTGTTGGCTTCTAACCTGTAGGATTTATCTGTGTTGAGTCGCTAGACAGACTGAATTGTGACTGGCGAAATGTGCGTACTCGTGTTCAAATCTGATAATTTTAACAGGCAATTTTTAACCCCAGATTACTAAGTACTGAAATGTCGTACCGTGTAGTCTTAGGGGAAGATAAATATATTTCTGTTGCACCTTGACGAGAGAAGCAGTAGGATCCTTTGCAACCTTGGTACAGTTATACCAAACTGCACGGTATCACATTCTAGCAGGCCGTATTCTGCATAGTTACCACCGTCTGAAGCTCAAATCTCACAATTATATCCCATGAGATTTGACATTCTCACAGCAGTGACTACAAGGAATACGAGTAGAGTCTTCACAGATGTTACGCCGTTTATTGTAAAAGTGAACACAAACGTTCCTAAAGGAAGTTTAGCCCTCTGCCTTGGAGATGGAATCTGTAAGATCTTACGAAACACTGGTATATAAACACAGGGGGTGCCAAAAAATGAAAAAATGTATACACATTTTAAGAGATGTTATCTATGTATTACTTTTCGAAGTTGAATTGAATTACGGTAGCAATGAGTAGTAGAATGAACAGACCAAGACGCACCCAGAGTTGTAGAGTCAATAGAAGAAGAAGAAAATGTGTAGTAGGACGTTCGCTCAAAGGATGGCGTTAATCAAAAGGGGGAAAAAAATTAAATTGAGTATTACAACTTTAATACAGCTTTTTTCCTTTCTTAAAATGTGTATACTTTTTTGGCCACCTCTGTATGTATGTATGTATGTATGTATGTGTGTGTATATATATATATATATATATATATATATAGTTCACTACATGGCACCAAGTCTCAGGATAATGTAACCTTCAACTTGTGTCCTTTTTCTCACAATTATACACTCAATGTGTGATAAACTATGAAATTCTCCAAATGTCTCTTCACTTGCGCGTTTACCAAAGATTTAAAACTACTCTTTTTTCACACAGTGGTGTCAGAAAACGTTTACGTATTAAAAACTGTTCTAATTACGTTGAGTACAGAAAACCGCTTAGTAGGGTTGTTAGACTTCTAGGAAACAACATTTGTATGACTGAAAATCAGAACGACAGCAAAGCGGCATTTTCTTTCCCGCAAATGAGAAATTAATATGTCCGTCTCGCAACTTACTGGGATCTCAGGTTACTTGCTGTCAATCACCGGCTTTTCTAAGAACTATGTGTCTGAACCCGGAACAGCACACTACATTTTTACTTAGTTATCATCATAGTATGGAAACGGTGACATGAATTATCTGCTCGTTTCCTCACCTCAACGCTAAGCAAACGCGACAATTGCAAATACGCATTATGTACGCAGGACGCACGGCTCACGGGAACAAAAAACAAGTGATGTGCTCCGTGTACTAAATTACTACGCAGATGCGCACTGGTCTAGCACATACAGCGTAGAAGTACTGCATTCCAACTCTGATCGAGCAGGCCGATGTGACTTCCAGACTAGATAGCAAGGAATGACATAATAGCTACTACAAGGAGTCAAATCTTAGAAGACCGTAATCTTGAAATGGAGTTTTGCCTCCATGCATCTGCGCAAAAGACAAAGATGTCTTAAGTCATGGGCGTCCAAATTTTTATGCCATATGGCCACACCCGTTATCATGGGCTGGTTCGCGGACCGCACGTGGAAAAATAGAAATACTCGTAAGTGGTAAACCCAACCGCCCAAATTATTGTGTAACTTTTACAGTAGGCCTATATACATTATTCACAAATGTGGACGCAGGCGGTACAATAAAACCTGGCGGGCTGTGAGCTGGAGACCCAAGGCTTAAGTTTTCACTGCCATAGTGGAGTTAAGTCTAGGAATGCTTGCGGCTTGTCGGTTTAATCTGAAGTGTCGACGGCTATTATGTGTGTGTGTGTGTGTGTATGTGTGTGTGAGTGTGTGTGTGTGTGGGGGGGTGTGGTGTGTATATGTGTGTGTGTGTGGGTGTGTGGGGCGTGGTGTGTGAGTGTGTGCGTGTGTATGTGTGTGGTGTGTGTGGTGTGTGTGTGGTGTGTGTGTGTGTGTATA
>Ga0136643_10007115_pt1 | contig 16137 bp, 4 predicted proteins | sample TergutLab28metaG_FD_96883 | JGI IMG/M metagenome (GOLD analysis project Ga0136643, IMG submission 96883) | Labiotermes labralis P1 segment gut microbial communities from Petit-Saut dam, French Guiana - Lab288 P1 (version 3) (version 3) | ecosystem: Host-associated > Arthropoda: Insects >... | reverse complement strand
GGAGTACTAAAAATAGTATTTTTAGTACTCCTGATGATGAGTGCGGTGACGTCCGAAACATGTAGAGTGACGTTGCAGTAAATAAATATCTGCATACTGTTGCATCTGGTTGGATTTTTATTAACATCGAATTACGATGCACGGAACCATGAGTTTTAAAAAATGAAATCTTCCTTTTTGTTGAAAAATAATTTCATGTTCTTAGCATGCTCCTCAGACAGAAGAAGCTTACAGACAGTACTCTTTCCGTGATTAAAAAATCGTTGTATAAATAGAGCCGATGAGTCACAGTCTACAAAAACAAGGGGGCTGATATGAATACGTAGTGCCAATATGTCGTCCAGCCTCTCCGTAAGAAGTGCTAAGGCCAATAAACCTTTCAATGCATTATCTCCTCAATATTAGCCTAATGGGAAACATTTGCACGTGGCTTTCGACCTCCTCTACCCTTTTCTCATATTTTGACAGGCATGCGTGTGTCCAGGTTTGTTCCAGGAGAAAAGATAGCTAAGAAACTAACTTTTCGTATACATACTTGTTATACATACATCGGATTTTTTAAATTTTAAATTTTGAAATTCTCAAAAATCCGGGGAAAAGGCATACATTGCCATTTCCTGCCCATCTCGAAAATTCTGAACAATGTCGGTTATAAAAATCAGTAAAACGGAGAACATAAAATTGTTTTAGCAGAAGATTTTGATTTTTATAGACAGCTGAAGATATTGTTTCAAAATATCAATTTTGTATATCTGTCCATTTCTTTGTCTCCGTTTGTACACAACTGTCGAAGTGCTTATACTGAAGGCATTATCTGGATTTTGCACCCCATCTTCAAGTTTTACTTGAAAAGATGAACTCCAGTGGCGTGGAACTGGTGGCATGCCTGACTGCTGCTGCCATAACTCAATAAACAATAGGCTACACGTCTCCCTCAGCAGTTCTTTGCTGGATCTGAAGCTTATATTAGGCCACCTTGTCGACTCTTTGATCATCGACCCGGACGTAACTCGACATAGCAACAGAAATGCTTTTTGAGCCCGCTTGGAAGATTGAATTTGTTTGATGGTTTTTCACAAAATAATCATTAGGAGACGACGACAAGATTAAGTTTCTATACTGAACGAAGGGTCTATCTCAGGGGTAGGAAAGCTTCTTGTGTAACAAGCAGTAACTTACACTTTTATACAAATTGACGAACACGTTAATCGTTATGATATGATCGACAAAATAACGTGCCGGAAAGAACAGAACGAAGTGTGGAATGTCCCTTTTCTCTTGGAACTACGTTAAATCTCAGCAGTAAAGGTACAGCAGTCCCGTTACAGACCTGGAGTGGCCCTGAGGGTTGCAGGAAGTTAAGGCTCCCACATTTCGTGACAACGGCACAGGATGATGGTAAGGTTGTCAGCCTTACGCACCGGCCGCCTTTACCCCCAGGAAATGCTCCTGGTACTCATTTCTGTTAGAAAGTTCAATAGTAGTCTCGCAATTTAAAGACATTTAATTACAATTAGTGACACCACTAGGTGGTCTAGACTTGAAAATAAAAACAGTGGTAGCTTCTCAAGCAGGGAACACAAAAAATATGACGAACTTTCCTCGATGATACATCGTTGCTAAATAATAATTTGCTCTACGCCTGAAGATAAGGTCAGAAAATTAATTTGCTTCCAACATTTGATGCCTCATTTCTAATTCCAAAACACATAATACTCGTATCCTAGAGTTTCTTTATTCCTACACATTATACGAAATAACGAAACAGATCCGATGCGATAAATAGTCAAGGGAATTGAAAGATTTAGAGCTATAACCTAGGTGAACGAATATGGTGACCGCTTCTTATTTGCCACACACCAGTGCAGGCCTCACACAGCTTAACGCAGACCAACAGGAAATTAATTTTAAACAATTTTAATTTCAAAGTCTATACATTTGAAAAAATCTAAAAATCTAAAAATCGTGTCATATGATCAAATTCCAAAACAATATTTTCATCTAGCAATTGGGCTTATTCACGTACTTTGAAAAATTGCCAAACTTAATATGCCTAACTGTGAATGACACGAAAAATTACGAACATAACTGAATGTAACACATTCTTGGGTGCGTGACTACCAAAAACATACCGAATTTTCGATATTGCAGACCTAAAACTTTGGTAAAGTGGTTTTGTTCCGATTTTTGTTGTGTTCTTAGAAACATTCATCTTTTTCTGAAGTTTCGTTGTTTTAGCACCTTTCGAAACGTGTAGAAGACATCATAAAAATTAAGATATTATTTTAATAACGGTGCATTTTGTTGGATTATATTGTAGGATTTTTTTTTTATAAAACTGCCTCCAGCTTCAAATTTCAACTACAATATACAGTTAAATATACATCAAAATATAAAAAATTCTTTGAGGCAAAAATTTTTCTTGGAATTCCCGTACATTTCTTCTCTAACTTTCAAAGAGGAAGAAATGGCGAGGGCGCTCGCGCGTGCGTCTGTGTGGGTGGGTGTCAAGAGGAGAAGAGATACTTGAACAAGAGAAGCTTTGTGTAATATTTACCTGATAAGCACATAAAGTGTTCAATTGTTACGAGGCGTGTTTAAAGACGATTTTACGAAAAAGAGACTCAATTGATCTTCCAGAAATATTCTCTGACATTTATATTTTCCGTTGAAGTTTTGCACAGATGTCTCTCTGACAGCCATTGAAGGCTCAAATTTCGAATCTGCTTTTGTACTGCAATTCTGTCACCATAGAAAGTTGCTTCTGGACCACTTTCTTCAGCCAGCTGAATCCAATATTTTTAATGACCATTTCAATGTTGTTCGCTCATTAAACCCCGTTTCTTCAAATCATTTCTAATCACGATTAATAATAATAATAATCTAAACTTAGTACTCGTTGCAAGATTTTAGGTTATCATAGCGGTGTTCCTGAAGACTTGAATCTCCTGAGATGTTAGGTTATGTTGAGAGGTACGAACAACTTTATCCTGAAGATGAAGGCACTATGATCCTTCGAAACATTGGAAACAACTTACCCACCCACACAACGTAACATCCCAGAAAACTCGACTGACTGACCAATTTCCAAAATCCTCCCTTACACTTGATTTCAGTTAGGCTTATACAACAGATTGAACCAAGGGTCAGTGTTCACCACAGTACATGACGAGTACGGTACACACACCGACGTCCCTGTACTGTCATAACAACACATTTCTCATCTTTGCTCAATTTGAGGAAGGGAGGGTTGGCCACCGTACGCGCCATCAGTCACGTCGACCATAATACTGCTAATGAGAAATTGGGCAACATCAGTCCTTTGTGCTAGTTAATCATTAATAATAAGAACGATGCAGTGTTGTCGTTAGGTTGTCACATTTGCACAGTGACTTCTGTTTATCGCACTGGCAGCCTAATTGAATTTCTTCATGGTTTTTAAGTACATGATCTATTAATTCAAATTTCGCACGGGTGGAGGGGGACAAATCTTGCATTTTTACTTGTATAATAATGTTACCTTCTGCATGTCATCAGAGTTTTAGTGTCAGACCAACTGCCATGTTTATCACACCAAATAGTGACCCACAACCTCTTCAATTACTATAGACTTATAAGAGAGAATTTGTTACTCTAAGTAAATGCTGAAATTGTGCCCCTAAATAAATTAGGTGTTTTCTATATTACCTAAAATATCATTCAGGTGACTTGGGACGGAGGGGGCAACTATCTTGTGGTGGGTGGGAAGTATTATTCGAGAAGAGGTGACGTCAGTAGATATCGACTATTATCGTCGGGTAGTTGGTGGTTGGGAGGAGCAGTTCACAAGTGCGACCACGCCTATCTATAATAGGCGTGGTCTTTTGTCTATATCTACAGCCGTGAGGGGGCGTGTTCTTTCACGACTTACTTTGCTGTTTGAAACGAGGAGCATCTGGCACAGTACCAAGACGGGGAACTTTCTGTGCTCCGATCAGCACCAAAGACATATTGAATTGTACTTCGTTCATACAGCCAACTGAAGAAAAAATTGCATTGGTAACATCTGTTTCTTGAATTATGAAATATTTCTACACACCTTATAGTGGGCTCCTGTGAGCCTACAGGATAATCTTTTTTTTTTTAATTTTAAAGCACAATGACAAAGCAAACTACAATACCAGTGGAGACACTGTATTCCACCCACACAGCTGATTTATGTATTCAGCACAATTCTCACAGTAATCACCGGTTATCTACCTGAAGAGCGCTAGCCAATTGAAATTCCTAATGGATATTCGAAGTGTTCATTGTGAGGGAGGAACTCAGTTTTTAAATACGTTACATGAAATTCGCACTTCAAATTTTAAGTGAATCTAATGTTGTTATCATGAAAATTGCATTTATTATCTGTCAGGATTGCGATGTATTGTAGGTCATTGCGTAAACGTAAAATTGTGCAATGTGAGTACCTTAAAGTTGCTTAAAATATTGGGGTGATGTACTGACCCCAGTTAAACCATGTGTGCAAGGCAGAATCAAATACAGAACAGCAAACACTGAGCAGTCACACACGTGTGTCAGTATAAATACCACACACTGGGCATGTTGACCGTCAGTACCGTACTGCAAACATCGCGCATTCTTGTTAGACTATTCTCGGCCAAACGTTTGCATAACTGACAGTAGGCTACAAAGCAAGCAATTCCTATAGAGGCCTGTTCAATTTTCTGATGTCCTAAGTGCTCTTAGGGCACCAGAAAGTTGAGGCGCCCGGAGTTCTAATCGGCACATAAAGGAGGTAAGGTTGTCAGCCCTACGCACCAGCCGCCTTTTCCCCCCCCCCCCTCCAGGAAATATTTCTGGTACTTATTTCTGTTAGACGCTGAGTCGACTCCAGAGCGAAGTGCGGCCAGAAGAACTACGTTAATGAAAATTTCCAATGACAATATCGGGAATCGAACCCGCGACCTTCTGGCAGAACCGCAAAAGTAAAAGTGCTCTTTTACAATGATGAACTGAAGGGAATCAACAAAACTTAATGTCGTCGTAGCTAACGTCGCTCATGTTTGTACTGCGTCAAGCTCCTGGTGTATACCTCCACAGCGGAACCAGTTCAGACATACGGCATTTTTGAACTTAACGTGTGACATCCATCATCGAAGGACGTCGCTCACCCTCTGGTTTGTCATGCTCCCCCGCTCAGCTGACACAAGAAATAGATGACTCTACCATCCTATCCGTGTTATTATACCGTCTGTTTCCTAACCTTCAGAGTAGCAATCCTCAGCTGCAGTCTCTGAGGCGACTCGCGCCGTTGATGTCTCTCTTCATGATGTTGCAAGGGGACTTGGCTAATGGAACATTCACTCCAGATAATCCCTATCTCAGGTCAACACTGACACCATAAAAGTCTGTGAAATGGAAGGAAAATATGGATCCTGTCAAATATGAAAAAAATATAGGCACACACAAATTGAAATGTGAATAATATGTTAATATATAATAAATTTAATAATACTTTGATGAAATTATATACATTTAGTTAATTTTTACAATTCAGGAAATAGAGATGATGAGGGGATTCGAGGGTATATTCAATCAAATTTCATTGCGTAATTAGAAATAATCTACGTAATTTGTATATAGTACCAGAGAATGGCGTCACCACTTATTACTAATCAGTTTCTGGACTATTCCTGGTGTCTAATAACCTGATTAAAAAAAACATAACCTTTCGGAAATTGGATCGCTGTCTGTCCTCAAATGAAAAACTCAGGAGAACACTAAACAATCAGACCTAAGTATTATAGTAAAGGTAAAGGTAAAGCAGTCCCGTTACAGGCCTGGAGGGGCCCAAAGTTTTCCAGGAAGTTAAGGTTCCCACATTTCGTGACAACGGCACAGGATGGTGGTAGGTTGTCAGCCTTATGCACCGGCCGCCTTTACCCCCAGAAAATACTCCTGGTACTCATTTCTGTAGGAGGCTGAGTCGAACCCAGGGCCACAGTGCGATCAGAAGGATTTTATGTCGATGAAAAATCCACTGACACCAGCTGGGATAGAACCTTTCGATTTTTAGCACAGCACCATAAACACTGTGCTACAGCGGTCCCCAAGTACAACAGTATGCATATTAATGTTATTATTAAGAACGCACAATATGTTCTGATACTGAAACATACGTGGGACTAGAATAGATCAATTCAAATGGCAGACTTTGCTTTTACTGATGTGGAAGTTTCGGGTCATAATATCAAAGATTTATGGAGTATTCTCGATATACCTCCTTTAATTACATAACGCCAAGTTTACTTTGTATTCAGTTACAGTGACACAATGGGACTTTCTGACAGAAACGTAATCATTAACCACGAAGATTTATATAACGGTAGAAACAGGTACGCTGATATACACCACGTTATACTGTCGAAATCCGCCACTGCTTAATGCCGTACTCTTGTTCTCATTGGAGCATCTGATGACAGAAATGTGAAGATCGTTTCCACTTCCTCTGACGCTGCTGCAGTTGTTCGAGGAAATGGTTGACAGTGCAGGGTGCACCACGATACACGTGTTTATCGGATCATTTCCTCCGCTGTCTCGGAAAGCGTAAGCGCTCGTTTCGGTGATTGATTATGTTTCTAACACTGCATGTACCAAATTATTCGCTTCCAAACAATCCGCTTTTGAAACACACTATATAGAAACTCAGGATTCAAATTGATATATTTTCTTAATATAGTAGCTGTATAATTCTTCTTCATTTGTAAGCTGCGAAAATGAAGGCTAAAAAAAATATTCAAAAAGCGCTTTTTTTTCATTTCTGTAATGTAGTGTCAGTTTTAAAAAGAAATACACACCGAGTTAAGAAAATTACCCCTATGAACAGAACTTAACTGTAACCTTTTGTAATGTGACATATAATTGTACTTGATGTAAAATGACCTAATCAAAATTCTAATCTTACCAAAACTATGAAAAAGCCAACACTGTTTTATTTTTCTCAGTTTTGAGCACTGGGGATGTCCTTACTGGACAGCTTTTTTAATTATTCTCCTACTGCTAAGATTGAGAATGCAAAGTAGGGTACCTAGCAAAGAGGGCCGGAAGAACAACTCTGCTCCATCTAGACCTGCTGTTATGACTGTACGAGCCTTGCTCAATGGCAGTGTGGCTGGTGGGTTCTTAAGAGGAAAGAACAAACTCACGTGCAGGCTACAGAAATGGCATCCCTGTGAAGGATCGTAGCGTGCATGGTCATACACGACGGGAAAACTCTGAACGTTAGTTTATATATTCTCAGTTTTAGACACATTAGAGGTAATAACGGTAATTGGACAGCCCATACTGAATGGATGGAGGAAGGCAGGTACCAGAAAATTGCCCTCCATTATCACCCTATAGGAAGAAGCAACACAGGTAGACCAGGGGAAAATGGGAATGAAACTGGAGCAGACTGAGAAGCCTAAGCCTCGACAGGAAAAAGAACAACAGTAATATCAAGTAACAACATGAACGACTCTTTTCCTTATTCTTTCTTATTACTATTATCTCACTCCCTCTGACCGGAGTAGCAAAATATGGAAGTCAAATTTGAAATTTATAAACAAATACGAACTGAATACTATGACAAGAAGAACAAGTGAATATGAGAAAAAGTTTCATCCTTGACCAACAAAAGTTACAGGAAGTCAGGTTCAGTGGGATGTGTAGAAGATTTGGCAGCGATAAACAGATCAGACTTGCCTTTGCATTCAATTAAATGTTTATTATAAACTCTGTACCTGGTATTACTTGTACCCAGAATAATAGATTCATTTGCGCGATTCGTAACCATCAGTCATACCGCGAAGAATGTTTACCTTGTTAGAAAGTTAGGTGCAATATTATTTCTCTTCTAGTTCTTAAGCATTTTATACAGTTACCCCCATATAATAGTGGGCCGGGTAGCTCAGTCGGTATAGCGACTGACTACGGGCTGGACGGTCCGGAATCGAATCCAGCTGGGGACGAGATTTTCCGCCCGTCAAGACCGGCCCTGGGGCCCACCCAGCCTCCTGTAAAATGGGTACCGAGTCTTTCCCGGGGGTAAAGTGCGGCCGAGGAGTGCTGCTGACAACTCACCCCCTTCTATTGCCGCGGTCATAGAAGAGAAGAGCTATACCTCTAGCCACGCTCTGGGCCACACCGGGCCTGTAAAGAGAAAACTTTAATTTTACCCCAATATAATAGAATATGTTGGGCAGAGATTGCCGCAAGACAACAGTCCTATATGCTTTGTATTCTACCAGGTATAGTCACGTAGTTTCAAAGTTACAGCCATTGAAGCCTGCGAAAATAATCCAATAAATTCTGTACATATTAGGGGACTAAGTTTATTGCATTCATTTTGTAGGTCGCATCACATCTAAATGTTCTCTTAACTTTCTTTCTTTCCTCCATTCTTTGCTCCATTCTTTCTCTATATTTATTTATTTATTTATTTGTATCTTTATTTATCTGTAGTAACACAATCCAAAGCTAAAACACACTAGAGTAGGGTCGTATCACTCAACAACGTGTTCCTATGACAGTTCAATCCAGTTCGCAACTTCACAGGCCAAAAATGTAAAATACACATATACATAATTTTTACATTTCTTTACCAGTCTTCCTAGCGAATATATTCCTATTCAATTTTTTGCCAGAATTGTATGTGCATTTCTTAATTCAAACTCCTGTGGTAAATCCAAACCATTTTGATGTTCTTCATTCACTTACAGTACTAAAAAAAGCTCCTAATAATTGTCCAAGAGCTTGGTTATAATGGCTGGCTCAGTACACGCATTTGTTTTCAGAAGTTTGGTAAACATTCTACTCGCAATTTTTTTTCTAAACATTTCTATCAGAGAAGTGAAGGCTAATAAACTTTCAAACCGAAGCACCTAAAAAATTCCCCAACTACTTCTACCACAGCATGGTTTAAAACTGTCAATGCAAAAGCATTATAACAAAGTATTGAATAAAAGTGACGCATAAAACTCAGAACTGTTTTTAACAAACTGGGCAGCTGAATACTGTGTTTGCATATCCTGTATCGTGGCCTAGTGTGAAATAAACAGATTGTATGTAAAAGGAACATTTTCCGTTCTACTAGCTAATCAGAAACAATTTTTAACCCGAAGACACCTGAAGCACTCTCACTACATTGCATAAATATATATCTTGTACTTTTTTGTTGTTTACAAAAGTATGTCGTTTACACACCTTCCATAGTTTCGAGTATCAGCCATTTACCGATGGGTCTGACCTTCTAAACTCCCCATTCTACACAAATTCCTACGAAAACAATTTGTATAATAAATGACAGAAAATATCACTTATTATTTCATTTCATTCTCACGACTTTCACCGTGCAATTAGCATACTGTGTAAGGAAGACAAAGTGAGCTCCTTAGTGCACCACGAAGCATCTAGACGATGGACATACTGAATATAAATTGAGAAACCGCCACTGGAGTGCCAGTCATACATACGTAAACAAGTCTTGTCCGTCCCAGAAGCAGTAGCAGCAGCAGACTGAACAGCCCCTGACAGTGATAGATGACGCCCCAGGATGTCGTGATAATGAGGCCACAGGACCAACACTTCTATTCGTACCAACAGATGAAAGAACATGATAAATGACTGTCGCGTCGTCCTTTATTTCCCATCTATCAGCAAAGTCTGTACTGCTGTCGGTCTCAATGTCTCCCTCTTGACAGAAGAAAGCGAGAAAATATAGAAGTGCAGATGAGTTGGCATTTGTGATATAACATCTGAATTATGCAAAATTTGTTCTAAAACAGCGTCGAATTAGTCGCAATTCACAGCAGTCTACGGTTTCTGTACAAAATAGATTTAGACTTGTGTTTCCTCTGTTTTAAAGCTTATGTAAGACAAGACACGCTCACGGCTCGTTAAAACACTGTCTGTGTTAGAAGCCACTTTTGCTGCTTGTCCAGTCAAAAAAAAGTAAGTTTAAAATTTTTAAGGTAACCGCAAAACCAACCCTCCCACATTCACTACCGCATAATTTATCATTACTTCACTCAGAGGGCCTTTCTGTATGTTGGCAAGACCTCTTCCACATTTTGCGTTAAGATATTTTACACATTTCTACAAGAAACCATAAAATAACTTAAGAAAACGCTTACCATCTTAAAACCCCCACACACAAATGTCGTAAGTTTCAAATCCACACATTTAGCTCGTTTAAAATAGCCTAAGTACAAACTTATATGAGAAGGAGGAAACAATTCAGTCCGTTAAGTCCACAATCCTCAGTATTTACCTTAAAATTACACCTGAGCACAAGACACTTGCATCGAAGATATTTTTAGAGTAAGTGTGAAAGAAAACTGTAATCCACGAAAAGCAAGTTTTTTTTTCCTCTAATGCCAAACCATAAAATCCGCCAGGTATAAGAAAAGAGACATGCCACAAGATGCAGGAGACTTTGTGTGATATCGAGCACTAGCATAATGATGGCGCAATTTTCGTTGTTTCGGAAATCGAAAGCAGCAATCTCGCAGATTCTGCGTTAAAACTGTAGCCAGGGCCACCTACTGAAACTTAGCGTGAAGTGCAGCACAAGCCGTGCCGTTGCTCAGGCGGTCAGCAGTCAGCAACTCGCCACTGAGTCTCGGGGTATTCACAGCGCACACAGAGCACAGAGGAGTTCGTGCCAGTACTCCGAATTCCTCTTATCAATTATCATTTTTCTAATACTCCATATCCATTCACGTAACATCAAATGGGTGGATAATCAGTCAATTAGGGGCTGCAGATCCACAATAGCCTTATCTCACCATTAGAATAAAAATAGACATAAACATAGTGCAACATGCCTGGCGTTACTAATGCCTTCACTTATACAAGTGGTGAAAAAAAATTAGACGATGCTAGTATAATTTTTAAGGTCAAATGTCGATTATGTTTGCATGAGACATTTCCTTCCGTTTTCCTCCAGTACAGCCTCAAACTTCAAACATGTCTGCTCGTCTGTATAATTCATTTTCAAAACTGCGTAGTTAAGGGTTCTTTTTACTAAACTATGACGTCGTGTCACTGGATAATCTGGAACCGGTAACCAGTGACGCGACGTCATAACGTCATAAGGGAAATATCAAATCTGCGATTCCTGGAAACAAGTGGCGGACACACATTCAGTCTAGAAGATCAATGTCGAGTGATAGAATATGCAACGCCGTCCAACAACGTCAGACAAGGGACACTGCTGAATACAATAGCCGGGTTTGTGTGAACATATCACAAGGAGCCATGAATGTATGAAAAAGTTCTATTATTCTCACAATATGATTTTGTTATAGCAAATTACTGTCATGTATATTTTCACCTATCCATACAGTCTGCATAATTGTACAAGCAAACAGACTGATTCTTAATCAGATCGTACGCAATGAAGAATCGCCCATTGTATACAACACATATAAGAGCTTAAAGCTTGACAATCATATTGGACGGAATAGGTCTATTATAGAGCACTAAAATTTAATGAACTTAATAAAGGCTAGCAACGTGTGTGTCAGACCGAAAGTTGGAGAAGTCGTATTTGAATTCAAGCTAACTTTATCGACATTTTCCTAACGTGGTGAACATTCTTGCTTCATATCACGGAGGTGTCACATTCAAGTTTCGATCCTCTACGCGTGCCATACTGAGGGTTATTTTAGAAGACTTATTCAATCACAATACGAAAATGTCAGGATAGAATACCGAAACACGATGGCTTCCTTCCACGTACTTTCCAATTCATTACTCATTAACCATCCTACCATCCGACTCTGTAACATCTGAGATGCTGACAGTGTCATTCAGATGACCAACTAAACACAACGCATATGCAAGCAGTTCTGAACCTCTCATGTAAAACAAATGTGACCAAAGTAAATTTAAAATTTATGTGGGTTCAGTCAGAATTAAGCTACAGATCCACTTCTACGGAGCTCTTAAAGTAAATTTTTAAAATTATCATGACCACAAAATACCCCATATTATAATTTACAGGCAGTTGGGTTGCAGTTATTTCACAACACGGGCACAACTCAGCCAGGATCTAAATCAGCCATCAGCACTCTAACCCCAGGAGAGCTAAACTCATCGGAGAGAAACGTTAAAAAAAAAAAAAATCGGGGAAAACTTATTCAAGAATCTGTTGAGTAATGACTTTGAAATTTGCAGTGACGTTCTTAATACGGTCGAAATACCACGGTTCAGTCAGGCATTCACAATCTCATTTATTTTCTCCTTGCTGCATTTTTCTCGCACGATTCTTTTGAAGTCATGGCGCTTGTGGAAATTGCCTTATTTATTTTTCCCAAAAGTGAAAAAAAGGAGAGGGATTTTTTTGGTGCCTGAAGGAAGGTAAAAGAAAGCTTGAGGGATCAACAGAAATAGGAGGAAGCTTTGTGAAACCATTCAAACAAACACGTTCCATTCGACTCCTTCTGCAAGGAACTCCCCTAGCGCTATAGGAGTAGTTTCCCTCATTTTAACGCTTTTTTATTTCTCTCTTTCCCCTTCCCAAAGCATCTTGTCTCTTAATGGAAAAATGAATTTGTAATTAGGGAATTCAATAACGAGTGGTCTTGCACGTGGAGAAGACGGAATGTACAGCACAGACCTGCCGGGAAATGAAGGGAAATAACGCTGTCCCCTCAAAAAAGTGTAGAAAGAAAGAAAATTGGGTCTAAGTGCTAGTTAAACCCTTCGTAATTCACGGCTTTCTAAAGCTTATACATGTCACTTTCACTGCCTTCACAAGACAAGGGGTCCGTTCGCTTGTAAAGTCCAGGCAAGTATAACGTGTTGTAGGCTAGTTTGTTCATGGTAAGTGACTGGCGAACAGTATTATAAAAAGTTCTTTTTATGAATTCCGAACATTAGGATTCTGGGGTCTGTGATCCCCACAAATATCTGTGCGAATTTGGACCTGTTCTGAAACACATTTTCAATCGAAAGTATGAAGATTTTCCAACTGCACAATTTCCCTCATCCCGGACGCATAGCCTGCTGCTCTGCCTGTAACAGCCGACCACCAGCAACCAAGGCATTACACACCATATGCGTCAATAACACAAGTATAGTCTCGAGCTCCTGATAATGGGCATATAAGTGCCCGAAACATGTTGAGCAGATTATAAGTGCAATAAAGCATTCAGTAGCAACTAGCTGGTTTTCTTCTCTGCCCTTATATTACGATGCACGGACAAACATACGTCAAATTTTCCAACTACGTTAGAACTAACTGCCTTCCTTCCCTCTATGTTTCCTCCATTCCTTTCTATCCCTTCTTTTCGCTTTTCTTTTTCCTTCTGTTCTACTTTTTTCAGTTATTTCAACATTAAAATGCACTCCGTTAAGCGAAGCAGAAAAATGTTACAGCTTTCTATTGCTTTTGAATAAATAAGGAAATAATATTTGAGGGCTTCAAGTTACTTTCCAAGAACATGTTCAGAAAGCAATTACGTCTGAACGTTCCATACGATTACTCTTAATTCATTTGTTTATTTAACGGTGATATATCCATAAAGATGTCCAAAGCCACAGATTAAGAAAGTCTTCATGTAATAAGTGCATTGAAGTAAGTAAATTACCGTCGATAGTTGGCTAGGTTAATTGTAGACAATAACGGAGAACGTAAGATACAACGGCAAGATGCTAAACGCGTGTCACTGCAAAAATCAAATTACAGATGTTCGTTCACATAACCATACTAAAATAACGCACCAACTGTACCGCCACAATATTAAGTTAGGGTTTTCTTGAGCGATGGACGGTCTGGAAATTGTCCTGTGAACGATCTTTCTTCACTTTGGAGGCAATGACTCCCACTTCAATATAAAGCCAGGGGGAACAACTACGACCTGCAACTTGATCCTCTTCTTGGAGCGTGTTTTACGCCTGTTGGTCCCTTGGGCACGGATATACACGTTTCTCTTGATTACTTAACCCATCTCTCGCTCTAGGCCCGCTCCAGGTCGACAAAATAAGTTGACATCAGAGTCGATATGACACCGGGGACATCCAGACCTCGTTAAACGCGGAAAGAGTTTTCCAACTTATATTGTGATGTATAGCCATCGAAGAAATATTTCACACACTGCTCAATCGCAAGTATAATCCTATTACTTCATACTGAATTCTGCGCGGAGGGAGGGAAGAATGAGTGGTGGAGAAGGCAATATACTACACGTATGCACACACAGCACTGGTAGTATGAAAGGTAGTGATAATGTAATTACAGATTTGTTGGAGAATATTAACCCTTGGTCAAGTGACTGTTTCTAACACAGTCACGTTGGTTACACCTGTATTACGTTAAGAGCATTACATAAAATTGTTTAGCAAAATAAATCTCCATTCATATTTCTGGCTGTATGATCACTCTTTAATCGACTTTTCCTCTAAACAGCCGCGAAGAAAGATTCGTATAAAAACTATTCGGAAATGTTTTAGTGTCAGAGTAAAATTCAGCTTAAGTTACATTCCAATAATACCATACATTCAGACGTAAAACAGCATGTTAATTTACAGGAACGTTTAACATCTCTAATGCAATATATTTTTGCATAATTATTGTGAAGATTGCGTGTAAAATATTGTACCATTAAAAAAAAGAGTACATATATGGTCTCCTAGTCCAGAAATCAGTCCAAACAGCTTCAGCATACACGTCGAAAGTTTCAGTGTCAAATACGATTATGCCTTCCTTCCACCGTTAGCTTGAATACGTGGAAACACAAAACGCTATACGATTGTTTAACACAAAATTTTCCAAAAATAAAGAACATAAGATATGTTTCTAATTCATGTACTTAATAAACGGTGAAGACAAGACAGCTACATATTCATGACAGGAGAAAGAAAAGTACTTGGAAAAATTCCTCCCGCAGTGTTACCTTTTCCACCACAATTCCCACATACACTTTCCCGGCTCCAGAGTCGGCGACCAACCTTATGAACTATGGTAAGCCCTGAAGACTAACGTTCAATTACACTGCATTTAAAGTTTCAGTTCCTGCCTCAGCGAGAGCAGGCAAATTAAATACACATCATTTTTAAGAAAAGCTACTTCGATGTGTTTATTACTAAACGAACTGCACTTATTCAGCCTAATACAACACAGGTTTAGCTTAGATCAATTGTATAAACTCTACTAATACACTCGTTGTTACAATATATATTAGAATTACATTTCAAGATCTTCCTTTTTAGATTCTTGTATCGATGGATGGAATAATATCGACTGATAATAGCAATCTTTACGGAAGCCATTTCTCTGTGTCTATCGCCAAACAAACCACACCTATTCAGCCTAACACAAGAAAGGTTTATTTTAATTCAAATTGTTACTCTATTAACATATTCTTTATTAAAATATACGTCAGAATTGCATTTTAGGGTCTTCCTTTCTAGATTCTTGTAGCGAATTTTACATTTCCTATTCAGTGCAACATGATGCATTTGTTACAATGTGACCAACAAATGCACACGCATCGTTACAGTTACAACAATATTTTAATAAGCAAACTCCTACGTAACGAAGTGTGTGCGTTTGTCGGTCACAATGCAACATTTCTTGTACCGACTGATGGGACAACGTAACCAACAGAATTAAAATAAACCTGTGTTGTGTTACATTGAATGACTGTAGTTGGATAAATGCTAAGGTTTCAGAAGGTAAATTCAGTCAATATCGTCGCTAGGGTTAGCACAAAGGAAGCTGATCAGACGTCTGTCGTAAGATTCTATGTCAATAAACATAATGTAGTACATTTACTTTGAGTTTGATTTGTATTGGACCATGCATCATCTTGATAACTGAAGAATAAAATCCAACTAGATGCCACTTATTACTTTATTATGCTTATGTTAGGCTCAACAGGTTTCGGGCACCATTATGCCCATCATCAGGAGCTCACGACGATAGGTGATGGGCATAATGGTGCCCGAAACATGTTGAGCTTAACATACTTACTTACTCCATGGTAGAGAGTCCTTCTTGAGAAGCTAACTGGTTTGCAGCTAGTCAAGAAATTCCCGCATTTCACGGAACCCGAAGGTTCATTACCGCACTCACAAGCGTCCACCACCTGTCCCTATCCTGGGCCG
>Ga0136643_10007114_pt1 | contig 16141 bp, 12 predicted proteins | sample TergutLab28metaG_FD_96883 | JGI IMG/M metagenome (GOLD analysis project Ga0136643, IMG submission 96883) | Labiotermes labralis P1 segment gut microbial communities from Petit-Saut dam, French Guiana - Lab288 P1 (version 3) (version 3) | ecosystem: Host-associated > Arthropoda: Insects >... | reverse complement strand
TTTGTTTGGTGGGGTGGGTGTGTGTGTGTGTGTGTGTGTGTGTGTGTGTGTGTGTGTGTGTGTGTGTGTGTGTGTGTGTGTGTGTGCACTGCCTCAAATCAGACGCGGAAAAACAGTATTATGGATTTTGAAGGCAATAGAACTACATTGTAGTGCTACAACGAACAATTTTTATCAATAAGATTAGGATGCTACAACGATAAAGATGCTACAAAGAACGCGGAGGAATATTATTTATTACGGGAAAGTTCGTTTATGGTTTCCACTGGGGAAAGATTGTTTATGCTTTTCATGTGCGTTAGATTGTTTATGAATTTTATTAGGGAAAGTTTGTTCATAGTTTCCACTAAGGAAAATTTGTTGTATTTTCAGATTTACATGTACAGTGTATAAGAGATAAATAAAGTAATTTTGTATTGTTTTTACACTTATTTTTATTTTGTTTATATTTTTCTTGTTTAAATGGTTGCGTTCGATGGTAACTTTGCTCTAGGCTGTGGGCTTGGAACGGATTAACCCTAAATACATATATTTCAATGTATGCTAGAACGAACAGATGGTGTAACGAACGAGGTTCTAGAAACAATTTCCTTTGTTCTAGCATACTTCACTGTATTTAGATACAATCGAAAGTAACCGAATGCAAAACAGTAATAATACAATCCAAAAAAATACTTGAAAATTTCGAATGAATGACTGAAAAGACAACTCGATAGTTGTTTCAACAATACAAATTTAAATGACAAATGATATATTGGATGTCCGAGAAGAAGGGTGGAGAGAACAAATTTAGTCTTTAACTTTTAAGACGAAGTTACGAATCAACTGAAATCTGTTCAATAACAGACATGAAAACTTCCAAAAAAATAAGCAAATGAAGTCGGCGAATCCGACGGGAATGAAATGGGTTAATGCAAGTGCAATAAAATATGAATAAAAGAGCGGCAACTACAGCATTTTCCATTGAAAAGAAGATAAAACTGCGAGTTGTGTGCCCGACGGAACACAGATAAAATTGTCTGTTCTCCAAATGTGAGCCATTCAACATACATTATCTCTCTATACTGAAATGGGAACTAGTGACCAGTAATTCAATTCAAAGACCAAAGTTCAAAAAGATTTATATAAATTTAGGAATATTTCTTTAACATCTGATATCATTTTCACTGTGAATGTTATAACTTTGTGTTGTATGAAGTGCATCTCACAAGCAATGCTTGCGACAGCTACGGGGTTCGATTATCGTAAATGTTTGGGACTTTTATCTTTCTCGCTACATTCAGAGCGGTTAATGGGTCCACCTAGAATTCCACTAAATGTGTCACATGGGCTCTTCTAACGGAGCTGATGCAGCCCGAGCGTGAATACACCTCAACTTCATTTAGTGCCAAACTTGAGAAGCTGTGCAGTGTTACTTCCATTACTGTATATACACTCTTAGCACATCACAGGTTCAAAATTACCCTTATGGCTTATATAAATACCACTTAAAGCGATTTACACAGAATTTTACGAGGACCCCAGTTGTCTTTAGCATAATTCCATGCAGAATAAATCCCAAATTAGCGTGGAGATCAAAAAGGCTTTCATTCCAATACGCAGACCTACTTTCAGTTATCATTAGACATTACTCATACTGCTACGGATGCAGAGAGAAATACGTCAAAGAATATCAGATTAATGAGAGCAATCTCCTTGAAAGAAGGCATGGCGGGAACCTAAATCGTGCACTCTTCTTCTAGTGCTGCTGTCATAAATGCAAAAAAAAAACCGGCAACATTCCGGAACATTAAGAAATTGATAACAAAACGGAATTTAAACTACACAAAAAGCCAGGTAATATCCAATAAAATTTATCACATGTAAAAGTAAACATGACCAAAGTCCTAATGTACTCTGCTTTCAAAAGACTGGCTACAATCAAAAGTACCGCAGCTAAAATGGTATGATTTTCACCCGTCTAAAGAGAAACATACTCCGCAAAATTTTAAGGGGTTTTGCTGACACAACATATCGAAATGCTACTCATATGCTCTAGTCTTGCTCTTAACTCAAGCGTTGATTTTCGTATCATGTTGAAAACGTAGTCGATGATACGGAGGAAAGAAATTCTGGGCAGAAGGCTTCGATGTCTGTTACCAACGTGTGTAGTGACAGTACGACATTGCAACAGACACGACAACCAGTGACGAGTCTACACTGTTTGGTAGCGCTAGGCGTAAATATTTTCTTATGAAAAATGCATCCCATCAGACGTTGCAATCCGTACGGCATGTCTACCAAGACTCATAAATCAGTCAGTGTAAACATACCGACTACATTATGTCATATAGAAACTATATACAGTACTTTCATACCTTGGTGTTGTTTACATTTTGTACATGTTGTATTTTAAGATGTCTTGTGTGTATTGTTGTTAGTTGTCTTGTGTGTATTGGTGTAGTTGTCTTGTGTGTATTGTTGTCATCTTATGTGTATTTGTTGTACTATGTGTGTATTGCCGTTTGTACTTTAGATGACGGACTGCTGGCTAGAAGTCAATAATCGGAAGGTCCTGTGACCGGCCACCTCGACACAGGTTTTTCTTGGTTTCCCTGTGTCTATAAGTAAATGCTGAGATTGTTCCCAAGATTCCAAGTTGCCACTACATTTTTCTCATGTAGCCCTCCCGACTTAAATTTATTAGTAACCAATTCCATATTTTGCATACATGTAACATAACCACTGCCACAGGGTGACAACCCAATTGGAGTTAATGCATATTATTATTATTATTATTATTATATTCAAGCACAAAAAAGGCATTATTTTTTTATTTTTCAGTCTGAGTTCTTCTATCTACTCATTGTAGGCGTAGAGGTTACTGTTGCACTATACCACACGCAATGACACACACACACACACACCACACACACACACACACAAACACACACACACACACACGTATTCGGTAGAACTCCTCTAGACAAGGGATTGACCCGTCCCAAAGACCTACACCTGGCAACACGCAACACTCAACAACAGACAGATATCCATGCCCCCGGTGGGGTTCCTACAAGCAAACCCAGGAAGCGAGCGGCCGTCAACTTAAGCCTTAAGACTGTGCAGCCACCGGGATCGGCCCAGAAGTGTTTCGTAATTACATTGTGATGGCAGCTATTTACGGTATGTTCGTGAGTTCTACTAAATCTGCGGCCCTACTCTTGCTGGGATTGCGTGTTCGAATCCCACCGGAGGGCGTGAATGTCCCTTGTGAGCGTTATGTGTAGTAAGGTAGAGGTCTCTGCGACGGACCGATCCATCATCCAGAGGAGACCTAGTGAGTGTATGTGTGTGTGTATGAGTGTGAAAAGGTGCAACAGTAACCCACTACAGCTACAATGAGAAGGCAGAATAGGTCAGATTTAAAAAAATCTACTAGTATAGACCCGTATAACTTCAAACCTGCCCGATAAGAACCCAAAGTTTCGAACCCTTACAATATCCGAAAGGTAGGCAGTGTAGAAACGTACTTTAACCAGTCATAGCTACTTTTAAGGTCCGATTTCAAAGCAAGAACATTTATACTCTTCAAGCCTTCAGGCACTAACCTTCGAAGATCTGCCGTTAGTGATATGCAGTAACTTTCAAAGAGTGGCGTAGTATGAAGTTTTATATATATATATATATAGTCACATTTCTTTAAAAAATCTTGTATTGGTTCAAACTTTATTATGAAGAAGAGAAACATGGACACCTGGATCGTGATATATTAAGCGTATGTCTTTATACAGAAGGAAAGTAACATACGAAGTCCGAAATTTCGAAAACATAATTATGAATCTTCTAATTCTGTTAAAAGAAAAATTCTGACAGATATCAGGGTGAGTGTTCTTTTTTAATCACCTCTAATCTCTCGTTCATTTGATATGGATAAGTACACATTTCAACATATTTGCGATTCAGTCACAAGAAGACGGTGAAAGGCGCACGCCAAATGCCAGTGTGAGAGCAAATCTCCAAAATTGTTTTGCCCTAAATCTCAAACGCACTGCACGTTCACAACACAGATTGTTCGCACAGTTACTACAGGGAATTAGGATGCACATTACATAAAGTTTAACTCTAAAAGTTTTGTCTAAAACAGATGTCTCGCCGATAGCTCTGTTCTTCGAATTTATGGAGTCACCTAATTAGCCAGCGCCAAAAACAATCGTCATTGTTCGCGTTACGCTCAATGGCGTTGTAACATGTTGCTGAAAAGTTTCAATATCATTCTCTAACACACCAAGGGAGACTTTTTCAGCATATCGCGTTAGATGCAAAGTTAGGCCCCAACATTTGGTCTCGGACATCACCAAATATGACATCCAACGACCTTCTTTGACACGGTTATATCGAAATGTAGTGTGTTGGAAAAGAAGAAATTGGATGAACTCAAACATCACAATACTGTCTGTATCATATTCTACATTATGATATCCATATAAACCATCTGAGCCATAAACTTCTAACAACTAATGTTTAGAAATCGAGTTTCTAACCCGCAAGCAATATGCACCATCTCCATCACCAAGTCAACTCCGTTAATTTCCTTTACCGAAATAATCATGTTTGTATTGAGAACTGTGCAAGAATATGGTACCCGCAGTAACGCTGTGCCTTGAAAGGTAGTTCAATAACAAACAAAATTATCTTAATAATTAATAAATACAATTGTATATAAAAGGTTTAATATATTGTTTCAGCCGGTCCCAGTAGCCGCGCGGTCTAAGGCGTAGGTCTGCGGCCGCTTGCCTGCTGAGATCATGGGTTCGAATCCCACCGGGGGCATGGATAATTGTCTGTTGTAAGTGTTGTGTGTTTTCAGGTAGATATCTCTGCGACGAACTGATCACTCGTCCAGAGAAGTCCTACCGGCTGTGATGCGTCGTTGTGTGTGATCTAGAGACCTCAAGAATGAGGAGGCCAAGGCCCGCGTTGGGCCGCATCGCCATAGGAAAAAAATATATTGTTTCAGGAAAATAAATTGTCACTCTAGGAGGTAAGACAGTTATGTTTTTTAAGAGGTAAGTTAATGTCTTCGAACAGAAATATATTCCACATCGTTCTTAGGTAGAAGTTGTCGATAAGGGACAGCTTGTTGAAGCAAACAATCGCGCGTTTTATTTGCACTGTGTGGACGATATGTAACAAATGTTCCCGAAGGTTCCATGAGATGCTACGAAGTGTCGGCTGGTAAACAGTTTCTGATGTTCCGAAGATTCTAGCGTCGCTAGCTATTTACCAGTCGACAAGGCGTAATATCCCAAAAGACTTGTATCTTCAGCAACATCTCTGTGGGAAACTCAAATCTCGCCAGTAATTCTGATCCTTAATATCGTATAAAGCTCCCTAATATTACTTACAGTATGTTACAATATTCCGGAGGAAGGGAACGATGGAATTTTGCTACAAGGGCACTCAACCTCACACTTCGCTATATTGGTATAAGGCTGTGCACTGGATTCATGCTTCTCTAGACAGAGTCTAATTGGTAGGATCTGGTGAATATGGTAATGAAGATTCGGCTTCAAAGAAAAGGCTGCGAATTCCTTGATGAGGTACACAAATATCAACATTTCAAGATATCTGTTCAATAGACTTCTTTATTTGAGTCAGATCTCTAAAATCACGATATAAAACACGGATGAGTAAGAAGACAATGTGAAAATATCGTCGATGCGCGATTCCAGGTTTTGGCCGCAGTACAAATCAGACTCTCGCTCTTTCGGAGTTTTACGCAGCGTATGATGGTAGTTTCTTCACCGATGCTTCGGGGCAAATCATCGGTCCCATCGTCAAGGGTTAAGTAGTCCAAGAAGAAATTTCTCGAAATGCTTGGCCATTAAAAATGGGACCGGTAAGTTGTCCCGAAACGTCGACAAGAAACTATAATTCTACGATGCGTAAAATCCCAAAACAGTGCAGATTTGATAATATAATAATCTTTTGTAATGTAGGATAGTAATGTGTTAGGAGAGAAGAAAGGAAAAATTAACTCTGCTAACTGTGAATGAATTATTGTTACTACGATGATTTTTAGATGTCTAGAAATTATCAAACTCCTAATTTAATTACGTCCTACACTTGAAGCGTTATTGAACAGAAACCTCTAAAGAGACCGAAGAGCGTCAAACCTAGATGTTCATGTAATAGCGTTCACACAAGAACGATATTACATCAAGCTGTTTGGTTTGTTGTTGTCAGTGTACTTGACAGTTAACTGTAACATGTTTAGTGCCCCACTACTGTCAATCTATAAGTCAATTATTCCATAGTTAAACCACATGTCAGTGTGTCGCTGCAACTGAATGGCGTCCGTCTCTGTCTCATGATCCTTGATTGACAATGTATTGCGGAAACTGAAAATGTATAAATGACAAAATGAACGTCCGTTCTGATAACAGAGATTGATAACCTGTTTCACCTGTTGACGAATACTAAAAGTCCGGATGCATATTCGATTTTATAACAAGGCAAAACGAATGTACAGTTACTGCACACAAAGAAGTTGATCAAAAAACCCTATCGAATGTGAACACCTTCCAATTTAAGTACTAATCACCCACTACCTTAAAACAAAGACACACAACATATTAGTTTACCCTCCCTACATTCTTTCACATTTGTTAAAATGTTTTTTCTCTCCTGTAGATACACCAAATGCGCCAAGCCACGCACGCACACACACACACACACAAACAATTGAAACCTGAGGCCAAAAAACCCCCACCGAGAACAACAACCTCGAAGAGAACCCAGAAGACGTCAAACATACTACCCACAAACCACGCACCCCAACCCAATTGAATACCATGGACAACACAACCTATTATCAGGGCTCCAAACTAACCCCCCCCCCTAATACCTACCCATAAAACTTACATCCTACCAGTCATTGACCATTAGACTTCCCACTAAATAAAGAGATTGTAACGCGTACCGATGACGAAATCTCAACATCACCTAGCAATATAGGCATATTTATGATACTCTTTGAGCAAAATTGTAATAGCTTGAAGATGGCCCCTATTGGCCGAAACATGTAGTTATTTTTTTGCTATTAAACACCATCATAAATTCATACTGCCATAGTTGTGTTTTCATGATTGATATTTACCTCACCATTAGTTGAACACCTAATTTTGTGGTCGAGCATGTGTGATCCCCTTTCTTACTTGTAAGACTGAGGCTTCAAAATCGCAAAACGGAGACCTGCTATAAAGTTTTCGTAATTTTCCTTAGTCCCTTCAGGAAAATAATTCTGACCATCCCACGACCTTTCCTCCCACAACCTTTGTACTCCACTGTTATCTCTAATAATTCTATCATACGACGTTATATATTATGAGTCAAATAATAACTAGCAAAATTTTGAAAGAACACCACTTTCTCGCAATGGAAGAACTACAAGAACAGGAGGTATATTGGTTTATTGAAGAAAGACAGAATGTCCCTCGCAACATCTGCCAAATGTCAGAGGATTATTCAACGATTTACCGCAAACGACGAGCGACGTATGACAAAGGATGGAAATTTCGATGGTTAACGCCTGTTCCAGCAGCTCGGCCCTGCGGTGCTAAGACAGTATGCTCACCGCAGCCACGTGTACACTCTTGCCAGTTTTATTCAGACTTCGAGAAAACGTTTGTACTGTGTTCACGAGAAGAAAAGTGTCGTGAACAACGGCGGATAGACAAGTCACGAAAGAAATGTACCCAAAAGTTCATTCACTTCATGGATTCATGTGAGAGAAATGCAGGGGAATCTGTCGAAGACAGCAGACGTTGTGATAACCCGTTTATAAAGAGACATTTGGGGAATTCTATGGGAAATTCAGCGTTGGGATCTGATCTGACTAAAAAATTTCCAACAATGTCCTCATCATCTGGCATCTAGTACGTGCTTTATATTTCACACATACGATGTAATTTTGTTTATTCATTCACTGTGTAGTCTGTCTTGCGACAAGCCCATTGCCTCTTCCAAACCTAGTTCTCCAAAGAGTGATCCGGTGTTTCCTCTTTAGAATTCTAGAACCTTCTCTTTTCCAAAAGTTCATACAATAGCTGTTTACATCTTCTTTTTCTTCCTCTTATCTTCCCTTCTACCTTGTCTTCTGTCTGTCTTTTAATTACATATTGTAGAACGCAGTTCCTACGCAAGAAGCAACCAGTCCAGTTAGCCGTCCTTTTTTTTATTCCACGTTGGACATCCCTTTTTTCCTTGGCTCTATGTAACAAGACTACTTCATTTTTCACACAATCTATCCACCTGATCTTCTCCATCCTTCTCCAGCACCACATTTCAGAACCTTCTAATATTATATTTCAATTCTGGTTACCCTCCGTCAACAAATCATATATGTATTTGTATATGGTAGCTTCCAAATATTCCCGTTCCGAAAAAATAGTCATCTTGTGCAACTATATACTTCGGCCAGCGACTGAAAAGATTTTAGAAGCATTCCTGGAAGCCATTTTCTGAAAGCCTTTTCAGATCTTCCGCCGCATTCTAAATGATGTCAGTATCATCGAAACAGCGATGTCCCTTCAATTTTTATTTCAGTCGAGGAACAGGTAAAAATCAGCTGAGGTCAGGTAAATAGAGTACTGGGGATGTCCCAGTGTTGTCACATTGTTCTTTGCTAAGAAATCCTTGACCAAAAACGACTAGTGTACAGGATCATTGTCGTGAAGAGGAAACCAATTGTTGGTTCTCCATTTTTCGGGGCGTTTCCTTCTCATTGCATTCCTAAGGCAACGAAGGGAGTCAATGTACAATTATTTATTCACAGTAGCAATTCCTGTAAATTATACCATCGTATTCCGCGAATGTTTGAAGATACTATGTATATATATATATATATATATATATATATATATATCAAATAACCTTAAAAGACGGAACTTATTTCACGATTATTTGCGGGTTTCACTGTTAGTCTCGTCATCATTGGCTAACAAAGTTACTCATCTGAATATAAGAAGCAGTATTTCGTACAGCATTATTAAATTTCTTAGCAATCTCAATGAGACAGTAGTAATCAGGGTTTTAAAAAGCACGGCACTGTTCAAAATCCATATACCATTGAAGTTGTCGTGGCGGTGAAGATGGACTGTTCTCTTCAGTGGTTTCGTCCTGCGTAGGAAGTTCTTGAATACGGAGCCAATAGTTTATGCAAAACTTTGTTAATTACCTAACAGAATAAAAAACGTCGCAGCACAGAAAATCATAATCTAGTACAGTCAACACCATTAATAAAATCTTGTTCGCAAACGACGTTCTGCGATCCGGGACTTAAACAACTATGTGTCTTACTGTAAGTCACACTGTGAGCGTCCTGCATGTGTCACAGCGAGGGCATCGGTTAGTACCTCACAATAGGCCAGCGTCTCTTCTTGTATGGTGACCTCTTCATCTAACAATGTGATATAAGTCGCACGATTGAAAAAAAAAACTGCTAATGGATTTAAATTCAGCGCCGGTGGCCGCGCGGTCTATGGCGTAGGTTTTAATCCGCTCGATTTCTGCGATCGCGGGTTCGAATGCCACTGAGGGCATGGATGTTAGTCTCTTGTGTTTGTTGCGTGTTGTGCATGTACGACCTCTGCGACGAGCTGATCACTCGTTCAGAGGAGTCCTATTGGGTGTGCGTGTGTGTGTATGTGTGTGTGTGTGTGTATGGCGCAACAGCTCGATTTGGGTTGTTGCGCCACAGACACATAAAGAAATTAATGAAAAATGTAAAGGTAAAGTGATTCCGTTACAGGCCTGGTGTGGCCCAGAAGGTGGATAGAGGTATAGCTCTACTCTTCCATGACCGCGGCACTAGAAGGGGGTGAGTGGTCAGCAGCACGCCACGGCCGCACTTTACCCCCGGGAAAGAGCCAGTACCCATTTTACAAGAGGCTGCGTGGGCCACAGGGCCGGTCTGGACGGGCGGAAAATCTCTTCGACACCGGGATTCGATCGCGGACCTTTCATCTCGTAGTCAGTCGCTATACCGACTGAGCTACCCGGCCCACAAAATTAAATTAATACGAAACTTAAATCACTATAAAACGGCTAGATAATACAGCGTCTTAAAATTTCTAAGACACTGCTACAGCTTATTTGGACCGACAAAAGTTGTAAAGCATTTTTTACGGACAAGACAGCAACCTATTTCTGGGCTGCAACAGAACGACTCGTTGAACTACAAAGATGCTTTATTGTAACTCAGAACTGCAGATTCATCACTACGTTTCAAACTGCAGAATGCAATGAAGTCTCAGGAAAGCGGGTTGGATCCGCGATAGTATCTGTATATTGCTTTCCGAAGGTCCATTTATCTAACCTCCTAGTTATACGTACTGACTAACACCTCCTACTTGAAAAGACCAATTTAAATTCACTATCAAAGCCTCGTATTTGTGGAGGTCGTCAAACGATCAAAGCCGCTTCTCATATACACTTACACAGTAATTACTTCCTTTATGAATGAATTTTACACATATTTAGTGAAAACATAAACCTCCCACTATTAGACGATGATTCATCGAGAATAAGTCTATAGTGCATACAATTTCATAACTACAGAGCCTAAAATGCCTGATAATATCTGAGGACTTAGGCCAGAAGCGAATGTCATCTGTTCCCAACGCTGAAGCAGAGCCCTAAAGATGACAGAAAAGTAGAAACAATTGTGACGAGTTGGTTGACAACACAGTACACAGAATCTGTCAAAGGGAAATAAGAAACCTCGACCTCAACATGATAAATTTCTCAGTTTTGGCGGAGATTACCTGGAAAAGCAAAGGGATGGTAGAAAAATCAAATCCAAATTGTTCTTATTAAAAAATATATAAAATATCAATCTCACACCACGCTTTTTACTGATTTGAGACGAATAATAAATTTACTACATGTTTCGGCCTAAATTAGAAAACGTCACCAAGCCAATCACAATAAATATGAAGGAAACTCTTACAACAGTATTTCATTTGGCCAATTATAGCTTCTCGTTTAAGCAGAAATATGTAACCACGTAATTCTTCATCTTAACATAAACAAACGGAACTGTGTCGAAATAATATGCCATTTTATGTACTTCTTACAATACATACAGAAAGGCAATGTCTGGAAGAGTGTTCTTATTAGAACTGAAAATAAAAAACACAAATTATGTATTTTTATTCTATTTTCTGATCGACAATCGTGCATATACAAATTAAATTTTTTCAGGCAAGAGGAAACTCTTTTATATCATTCATGTACGAAACGTATTTATAAAAATATAATGTTTCCAATACCAAGAGAAACAAACTGACGTAAACACAAAGAGTAAGTGTTGTATCTTTACTTACACAACACGTTTAGACTTCAGAGGATCATCATAAGGCCAACAGCATAAAATACATAAAAGGAATTATGTACAGTTGTATTAAGTTTTGGATTGATCTTAATGCTTAACACAACTGTACACAACTCATTTTATGTACTTTATATTACTTGTCTGGAGATTACCCTCTGAGTTAGAAACATGTTGCCAAATGATTGGACAAGAAAAAAGTTTACTTATTCTCACATTATATTTAATATCCCAAACACATGTTATTGTCTCCAGATTTTGAATTCTATATGACGTCGTTGCTTCAGTCTTGCAGGTCACATGGCATAATAAATACGAAGACAACAACTGCCAACAGACGGCTTCATCAACTGTGGCGGCAGACAGCGTCTGTGGCGAAATTGCAGAACCCCGAAATGCTGAGTCCAGTCGCTCGTGGTATAAGCTAAAGCAACTCTTTTTATGGCCATATTCCGTACTAGCAGCATAAGGTAAAGGACGGGTAGACATAGAGTCACGTTCTGTTCCGTGCGACTTGTAACCGCCGTAATTAAACATTAGGCAGCGAATTTCACACGGGGTAGATGGATAGTTGCGTATGTTTAGGGGTGAGGTACTGCTGGACCAAAGGTAGGGGGTGCTGGCGGTTCAGACAGGGCACATGTTCTTGACAGTTGACAGTGTGACAAGGAGGGATGGGAGGGTGTTACGCCCCCCTGTTTTGGAAAGGGTTGAAACATAACGAAGCTAACTCTACGGGGATTTTGTCAGTCCCATCTCAGCGTCAACCGCTGTGATATATTATTACAGGACAGGGCTTCCTCAGGAAGTATACACATATATGATACGCATTTAATCTTCTTATATCGCATTATATATCACAGTTTCACAAAAGAGTGGCGTGCAAAGGCGTCACTGGGGCTAACATTTTAAAGGTACGTTTCTTGCACACAAAAAGAAACCCTCTCCCTCTCACATAAATGTAAAAATTTGGCGTATTTAATGATTTACATATTCAAACCTGTCATTTATTTTTGTGTAACACAAGAGGTCGACAGCTCAGACGAGATGGTGTCGAAAAGCAAGACTGTTACTGAATAATAAAATGGAAACTGCTTGTAATAAAGTGGTAGTAAAATATTTTATAAGGTCATAACATCACATGCAATTTCGTATATAAAGGCTGTATCATTCAACCCAGAAAGTACGACGCCACAAAAAAAACCGTCTGTTTTATAAAAAACAAATCGGCTATTGTAAAATTTGCGGCAGAATTTACAGTAATGTTCAAGCAGTCAAGTTGGATCAATGGTGTGTGTTTTTATTATCGGTTATTTCATTATGAAAACTAAACAAAACTCAGAAATTTCCCTGTAGTTCCAACAACGTATATACGAAATTTAACGTCACCGCCAACAGCTGTAAAATAAAAAAACATATTATTCAAGAAAATACCAACAAATTCGTTATATGATAATATAAAGTTTTTACAATTAAAACAATAAACCCTTTACATTAAAGTATAGAGCATTGGTTTGTATTTTGTTGAATATGAACAATTACTGCATGGATATGAGTAGCATAGCAATATTACCGTATATTCTCGAATCTAATCCGCACCATCTTTACAGTTTCAGAGGGCTAAAAAGTCAGATGCGGATTAGAATCGCGTGCGGATTAGAATCGCAGTCGTGAGTTGGATTTTGAAAAAATGATAGAGCCGCTGTACGTGCCGTAAGAACAATACAATACAATAATTTATTTTATTTATTATTAACAATATTATATAATATTTATAATTTATTATTCGTCAGACTCGCCGTCATCACTCATAACTGAATCGTTATCCGTCACCCAGTTAAGAAGCATTTAAATGGCCGCAGTGCTAATCAAGTGTGGTGCGTTTGTACCGCTGGCAGTTAAATGGCCACTTCACACACAGTGCGTTTGTCGGATAACGGTTAAAGCACTGGTAACATCCAATATTATTCAGTCTGCCTTGTAGGCAAGGGGCGGTTGAAGGAAAGGTGCGGATTAGAACCATGAACTAACTTTCTTCCGTTTAAGAAATTGGCAAAAACTAGTGCGGATTAGATTTGGGTGCGGATTAGATTCGAGAATATACGGTATGTTTGGTGGAAGGTTACTAGAACGGTGCTAATTTCAAGTTACTGCATGATACTATTTGACATTGTATGTTGTACTAACGTGTTCAATCGAATTCCATTCACAGACACCACGTGACGTACCCATGTCGTGCAGGACAATACTTCGCCAGAACCGAAGAGTCGCCACTCAGATCACAGCCTCCCCGCCTGTTACGAAACACAGATGCTCATTACACTGTTCTGAAGAGTAGGTCTTCATCTGACGCGAAATGAATTCAACGCACATCATCATGTCCTATCTTAACAATTAACCAACTTGATGCACAAACTCTTGTTTTAAAATAAGTTTATTTTATGCCTCTACCTGTTCTGAGCACTATGTGCTCATCACCAGGAGATCAAAATTGTGTTATACAGCATCTGGTATCATCACACCTGTAGGTGGCCGTCCCGTGCACAGGTGGGGAGTCCTCTCTCAACCTGTGCACGGGACGGCCACCTACAGGTGTGATGATACTAGATGCTGTAAAATGCAGTTTTGGCCTCCTGATGATGAACACATAGTGCTCAGAACAGGTAGAGGCATATAATAAACTTATTATAAATCAAGAATTTGTGCATTAAGTTGGTTAATTACTGAGATTATAATGAGATGCACGGTCAGCAAAACATCAAAATCATCATGAACTAATTGTTTCTTATAGGTTTTAGTATTGCGGTCTTACCTACACTTTGGACAGGAACTACCCTCACCCGGTTTTCTAATTGTACGTACCATCGTATTTCTCGTATTTACATGCTTGCTAAGTGTCCGGCCCACCCATTCCTCTTTCTACGAATTTCGTCATAGTATTCGGAAGAGTTCCCGGTGGCCGCGTGGTCTAAGACGTGGATCTGTCGCCGCTCGCTGGCTAGGATTGCGGGATCGAATCCCACCGGGGGCGTAATGGTCTATCTCTTGTGAGTGTTTGTGTTGTCAGGTACGTGTCTCTGCGTCAGGCTAACCACTCATCCAGAGGACTCCTACAACGTGTCGAATACCAGAGCGTGATCGTGAAGCCTCGATAATGAGGAGGTCCTGGCCCACTAGGGGCTCTTGCGCCATGGTGGAAAATAATTCAGAAGAGTACATGTTGCACGTCAGATGTCCCCACGTAACGCAACGACTAAACAAATAATCACGCAAACACCTAAATGGTTCAGTGTCTTCCTTTAAGAGCTGATAGTTACTTAGCGAATCCCAAAGGTCACAAGTATCACCAACAATCCCAGGAATGTACTGATGTCACAAGGAGATCGGTTTATATATTCAACATATATTCTTGATGTCATTCTGTCTTTTCCGTCTAGGTTATAAAATTTTCCAGTCAGTATTTTGAACACATTTTTCCTTCATACACAGTGCTACACATCGCCACTACTTCCTCTGCCTTTCACATTCCTTAGCAATATTGAGCTTCGAATGCAGTTTACAGACTTCAATTATAACGTTTTTACTCCGTTATTTACCCTCGCTATAAATACTGTCCTTCTAACTTTGTCTGCAGATATACACGAAAATCGATATTTACTACTGACTAAGGAATGAAGCAGTAGGCATCTAAATGTAACACCACAGTAAAATTACATCATATATATTTTCATGTTCAGGGTTTTGAGATGAAATGAGAAAATGACTTATTATCAGCTGGTTTTCGGCAATAATTTACAACATTCAGTTGCTTTTAATATCTAATCAACCAAGTATTTAGTGCCAAATATTAGTACATGAATATTTAAAAAACGTCAATTTCGCAGTCCGACGACAAAATGTTTGGACAACTGGACGAAAACAAAGAGTCCTGATACACTGCAATACACCTGCAGAAAGGTGCAATCTCAAAGAAGTATAATTCCAGGCTTTTTTTGGGACACTTCGTGTCTAAAAGGCTTTGGTTTATTTCCCCCGCATATAAATCTGCTCTATCTAAACATATTATGTTACAGTCACATCACTTTTCCTTGCACTGGATTCATTATAGACCTTTCATGCGTAAATATTTTCAATGAAACCCGTACTTTTGGATTCTACATCAGATCTGTATCTTCTATCATCCAGTTACAAATATTGTACCATCATGAGTTTTTGACATTGAAATGGCAGATACCGATAAAACGATAAGTTAAATTCTACCCACATTGGCAGTAGAGACCACCATTACCAGATTCCGTCTAAATTAATCGAATAGTTACGATATTGAAACATTTAGACCTATGTACCTTAGGGCTTCGTATAAGTTCACTTCGTGAATTTAGCACAGACATACTTAAAACTTAAAACAATCATACGCTGGGAAGGGTCCAAGACACTAATTACCTGCCGTCCTGTGGGAAGTTGCCAAGAGACATGTAAGGTAACGAAAGGATAAAGATAAATGGTCAAGCATTTTGATGTAAAACATTCGATAAATTCTCAATAAACGATAATATATTACAGCTTAATTTATAGGAAGGTATGCACTGTCTGTCATAATTAAATAACCGTCAGTGTCTTTAACCTTAGTGCAAAGATATTTTAAATTCCTGGTGCTGAATATCACAAGGGCCTTGGTGTAGCGGTGCGCAAAAAGGAAGATATGGTGTGTGTGTGTGTGTGTGTGTGTGTGTGTGTGTGTGTGTGTGTGTGAGAGAGAGAGAGAGA
>Ga0136643_10007113_pt1 | contig 16141 bp, 9 predicted proteins | sample TergutLab28metaG_FD_96883 | JGI IMG/M metagenome (GOLD analysis project Ga0136643, IMG submission 96883) | Labiotermes labralis P1 segment gut microbial communities from Petit-Saut dam, French Guiana - Lab288 P1 (version 3) (version 3) | ecosystem: Host-associated > Arthropoda: Insects >... | reverse complement strand
TGTGGAACCAACAAATACAAACTGACAGAACTATCCCCAACAACAAACCAGACATTATAATCCGTGATAATGAAAAGGGAACATGTATGTTAATAGACGTTGCAATCTCAGGAGACAGAAATGGGATTAAAAAGAAAGCCGAGAAGATTCTAAAATACAAAGACCTTACAATAGAAATACAGCGCATTTGGAATGTAAAAACAAAGGTGATACCAGTAATAATAGGGGCGACTGGGACTATTTCAAAGTCATTTAGAAAATACATGAGCAACATACCAGGAAATCAAGAAGTCAAGGAACTACAGAAAATAGTCATATTTGGCACTGCACACATACTTCGGAAAGTACTAATGTAAAAGTGTAATAGATTCAACGTTGAAACTAACGATATAAGCACCGTGAATAGTAACAACAGAATAGCTGCAACACTGTATTCCCTAGGAACATAGTTTGTCTCAGGAATATAACTATAAATACCCTGCATAAAGGAGATGACGATGATGATGGTGATGGTGATAATAATAATATAACAAAATACAAGAGTTCATGTATGGAGGTACAAGGAATGTGGAACCTGAAATGGAAGATGATAGCGGTGACAATTGGAACCACCGGAATGGTAACAAAAGCTTTAAAGAAAAGTTTGGAAGCCATACCAGGTAAACATTCAGTAGATTCACTACAAAAGACAGCTGTACTTGGAACATGAAACATAATACGGAAAGTACTGTGGTCCGGAACTTTGAAGCCTGAGCGGTGGGGATCGCAGTTGGTTCAAGGGGAGAAGTATCAGGGAGAAAACGCTTGTGACGAGAGACGTAATAATAATAATAATAATAATAATAATAGGACAATAATATCTGTAACAATGCAACATTTGAAATATATATCGTTCACTGACTGCAATACTGACGCGACTCAAAAATTGCCATTTGGAGTTAATACTACGATTGAGCTAAAAAATATAACAAGTATGGTACACCCGACAATACAGCACACTTGTTAGTCGAAACATACCCCGCTGGATGCCAGTATTGTCGAATATAGTGGTTACATTTTTTAGTTCAATCGTAGTATTAGCTCTAAATGGGCAGTTTTTGGGTTGTGTCACAGTTACATTCAGTGAACGATATATAGCTAATTTTTTTTATTGAAGTATATAAATAACGTTAATGAGCAAACTTACGAATGTAGAATAATACCGTCTGTAGAGATGTGACGCCGTATATTCTGGTAGAAATTTTCCCGACTTGTGTAGGAACGTGCAATATCTGTTCTTTTGGTAGAAACCCTACTGTGAAGATAGAGGCGGGGTGTTATAACGGTTATGTCCTCATATCTACAGCAGCCAACGCTGTCAGTACTTTCCGGAAGAAGATATTGTGTGTGTAGTCACTTGGGTGGGAATCCCAAACCCCACAGACGTAGACACAGCCCTATTTCAGCTCACTTTTTGGTGTCAAATATTTATACAAATTATCCTCTCATATTTTCGTATTACCTTTAATATTTATGTGCATCAAATATCTTTAATATTGGTAATGTTTAAACTCAAAATTCACAGGGGAGTTTAGACGTAAGGTCGGGATGACATTAGACCAACTGTGGCAGTCACTGTTCAGACATGGACATACACGGCGTTTATAGGCACAGTAGTCAGTTCCAACAGTTTTTTTTAATTTATCCGCATTCTTTCTTTACATGCTTGTACCATGTTAGTAAAAAGTAAAGTGATCCCGTTACAGGCCCGGTGTGGCCCGGGGGGTGGGTACAGTTATAGCTCTACTCTTCCATGACCGCGTCACTAGAAGGGGGTGAGTGGTCAGCAGCACGCCCCGGCCGCACTTTACCCCCGGGAAAGACCCGGTACCCATTTTACAGGAGGCTGGGTGGGCCCCATGGCCGGTCTGAACGGGCGGAAAATCTCGTTCCCACCGGGATTCGATCCCGGACCGTCCATAGGCGCTTTATCGACTGAGCTACCCGGCCCACGTATCATGTTAGTACTGTATTTTAAATCCACTGACAAACCAACCAACCGACTGACCGACCAACCGACGGACTAACGAACGACCAAACTAAGTACCTAGCTGACTCTCTAATGAACTGACTAACTAACTCCATGGAGCAGAGGTCTTCTTGAGAAGCTAACAGGTTCCCACCTAATTCGCCGCATTTTTATGGACCCCGAAGGTTCGTTACTGCATTCACAAAAGCCCTCAACCTGTCCTTATTCTGAGCCAGATCAATCCAGTCCATGCCCCCATCGCATTTTTGAAGATTCTCCCATCCAAGCGTGGGTCTTCCAAGTGGTCTCTTTGCTTCGGATATTCTAAGTCAGTTAGCAAAGAAAATACAGGTTGTTCTGGAAACGGATGGAGGAAACAGTTCGAGTATTAGAATTAATGGGACACATGTGACTTGCTGAAAATATCCAACTGGTTCAAGAAAAAGAAGAAAAAAATGAGATTGGGTAATAATGTTAAATTACTGATGTCAGGGCACAAACCATATGCAGTCTTTTCAAATAATCGTGAGAGTTATATTATCTTTGTTATTTTCTCACTCTCCTCAATCTTTCTCCCTCCTTTTTTCATGTTATGCATCGGACTGCCTGTAAATGTGTCCACAACTATTCTTCCCAACATGACTATCACTGTTCATTTTAAAATTACATTATACATAAAGTTGGGAAGCTGACGATCGCTTGGCTGCTCAAGAAATCGTTTGTCTTATGTGGAACTTGAAGGTTCATTACTGCGTTTACATGGGCCCACTGTTTTGTACTGTGAGATTACAAACCCCTGTGTTGTTTGGCATGTATGTTGGCTATACGTTCTGACGTTTTGGAGGAGGTATTGCCTCCGTCTACAGGGTAACGGAGTTAGTTCAGGTGGATGTTAGACACAGGGAAACAATTCGTCAGTTTTGAAGGATGGTTTGATGTGGTTGCGTCAGTCACAACCCTTCTTGCTGTCTTTCTTAGCTGTGATTGGCCAGAGTACCTCAGACTACCCTATGCAAGTGAAAGAATTTTCCTCCATATCACTTCAATATCCATTGAAACCATTCCAGTCATCCTGAAGATGGAAGCACTATGTTACTCCGAAACATTGGTACATGTTACCACTACACGGTGTAGAAGTGCAAAAGAAGACTGTTACTTGACATCACATTTCACAACACCATAATCTGAATAATCACTACCATGGGAACATCAAATTTCATATTGTGACCTTTACAGGCGGCCGTCGACTCTCGGACATTCGACTTTCGTACATTATAAATTCTCACCCCTAATCCGTCTTTCGTACGCCCATTTTCGGACTCTCGTACACAGCTGACGAACAAATATTTCGAGCTATCGCACAGTGGCGCTGTAAAACTGAGACCCTAAATGCATTTTGTATCTACTAAATGGCAGAAAGGCCGATCCCAGTGTTGCGCGGACTAAGGCGTGGGTCTACGGCAGTTCGCTTGCTGGGGATGGATGTCTGTCTCTTGTGAGTGTTGTGTTTTATCAGAGGTCTCTGCGACGGACCGATCACTCGTCCAGAGGAGTCCTACCGATTGTGGCTTGTCTATGGCGGAGATTACACGAGGCTACTTTACACATCACTCGCCAACGAGTTCAGTCAGTTGGCGAGCGAGCAGCGAGTAAACTAGCCGTGCCTATTACACGTAGGGATGGAAGGGCTGGACAGTCAGCTACTAGCGCTTTAGTTCACTCGACATCTCAAAGATGAACTGAAGAATTTTAGTGTTTTATAACAAGGCACTTACTAACCGTTTCATTTGCACTGAGCGAGTTTACAAGCGGGATATTATGGTAGCCAGCGGGTACAGTTGAACAGACGTCAACTACACTTGCTTGGATTTAGTCGCCAGCGAGTTTTAAAAAACTCTTAGTGAACTCGCTGGCGACTAGCGTATAAAGCAATCCCACGTAATCCGCGACTCAGTGTGGTCACGAAGCATCGAAAATGAGTAAGCCTAGGCCTATCAGGGCTGTCGACCCATGAAAAATTGCCGGAAGTCGTAGTGAGATAATTTTGATGCAACACGTAACTCCAGAAATTTTAATTGTTTATGTGTAACCCAACTGACAACTCTGATGTTGGTGTGGACGGTTGAGTTGGCCATGTTGGCTGGTTTTGGCGAGGCTTTGTGTTCCTTGTTGTTGGCTATCATGGCCACTTATGATAACATAATGTGGCGACAATATGTGACTTGCCTGTGCAATGTGGTTGTTGTACTGTGAAGCAGATGTATGAAAATGTTGTAAACAACGTTGTTGAGGTTACTAACGGCTTATGAGTTTCGTTGGTAATCCATTATATAGCGATCAGAATTTTGGAGGATATTGTGATGACGGGAACGTTAACAGTTATCCTTGGTTGAATTAGTGCATGAAAGTACCGTAATTGTTGCTACAGCTGTTTTGTTTGTTGCCCTTTAATAGGTATTTTGTGTACTTTTTAAGCAACGGAACTCCTGTTATAACATGTGAGTCTGTTGCTCGACTTTCGTACACGTTTTCAGGAACGAATTTTTTGCAAAAGTCGGGGACTATCTGTGGTTTGAATTATGTTACAAGCATGCTTATTTTATATAATGAAACTTATCTTTGAAAAATTATTTGGAATTTAACATTATGTATTCAATTGATGTTATTCATTGCAGCTTGATACACCACAATGGGAATCCATAAGCGAAGCAGCAAAAGACTTGGTGCGACGGATGCTGACAGTGGACCACACTCAAAGAATCACAATCCAAGAAGTGCTCAACCACAAGTGGCTCAGAGTATGTATATTCTTACTGTGCAGAATGCAGGTCTTTCTTTAACTGAAGTCGTTATCTGGTACTTAAGTGGTATTAATTAGCAATTCCTGAAACACATTTGATCAGGCTATTTTTTTGCCTCACCTATAGATATCATTACAGATGCACATTTTTGTAATTATGTAGTGAATGCTGAAGAAGGAGTGCTGTGTCTGTAGAAGACAAGTGGAGGTATTGATTCTGTGCCTGGGATTTCGTTGCCTTATTTGTCATTATCACAGTCTATAGTATTTGAAGTTTTGTTGGAGTTATACTCAAATTAAGCAAGTTAGGATTTATCTGTGTTTTTATAGATAGACTGGGAATGTGATTTGAATTTGATCCACACACTCTTTAAGAATACTTGGCATATTGCTGCAAGGGGTGTGACTACCATACGTACTACTAAGAGTACAGACTGAATTTCATGTAATATTTAACTGTTTTCTGTTAGGGGTTCGGTATGAAACTGACTGAAAAATTTTGTCTGTCTCTACTAGATATAGATCCATAATGTCAAGATACGGAAGTACACACATAAGGTCAAGGGTTTACAGAAGCACTCATAGAAGAAGTGAATTTAAAAGTCCTCAGATGTGCAGATAAGGCTGCCTGTATTTGATGTCATTGCCTTTCAAAGTTTCTGCAATATTACATACCCTAAGAAATATTATTTACATTGTGACCAAAAGAAAGACAATACATGTGCATTGTAAGTTTTTGATAAAATTACAATAAAATAATATAGTAAGATACATAGGCTGACAAAGTTAATGCTGTGAATACAGATTTAAAGGTGTAGTTATTTGTTTACCAAATTTTCTGGGTATGTCAATTTGTAATAATTTCTGTTTCATTTGGAACACATTCTGCCTATGGTACATGCATTTCAGATTCACTCTTCAGTCTGCTTCTTTCTATTCATTGCCTTTGTTTTTAATTGTGTCAGTGAATTGATAGTTCACACACATTAGTTGCTGTGAAGGGAATCACATTTAATAACCAGTCTTCATTTCAAATAAAATTACTTATAATAGAATTTTTTGTTCAGTTAATAAAAATAATATTTATAACATGCCATCATCTCTATACTAGACTATTTTAAAGAAATAAAATTCACTCTATATAACTTTATGTATAAAGCATACAGCAAAACAGATGAAAGAAAAAGTTTAGTGGTTTTTGTCTTTTATTTGCTTTGGTAGTTGGCCACCCTTGTAACTTACAAGTGTAAGAGAACTGCAGGCATCTACCCTGGTGACAGGGCAGTTATATTATATTACATCATGTCTGACTGTAATTGTAACAAAGCTCAGTGTGGCATTGGAACTAGCTGAAAGATTGGGGTAATGTAAAATACAGTAATGTGATATTTCTAGTAGACAATCCCTCATCCTTCTCACATAGCTGTACTAGCTTAGATTCATTTTGTTGGGGTATGTAGCAATTAATTTGTTCTTATTGTCTTATAGGATCGAGATAAGGGAGTTACCAAAGTTCATTTGCAAGACACAGTTGAAGAAATGAAGAAGTTTAATGCCCGGAGAAAATTGAAGGGCGCGGTACTAGCAGCTGTTTCTTCACCCAAATGGACCTCTTTCTATTCGGACCCTAACAGTGATGGCTTTTCAGATTTTGGAGAGGATGAAGTGACATCTTCGGGTGAGTCCGATCATAATGTGAGGAAACATGCAGCAGCATGCAGGTGGTTGCAAAAGTTTGGCCCTTTGTGTTGGTATGGGCTTGCAACATGACCTCTAAAGTCCAGAAAAGGGATTTTAAATCATGAAATAAGTTTCGTCTGACAGTTGGATTTTGACTCTGGAATGTTGTATTACGGAATGTAAGCATAGCTTGTTTTTATACAAATATGGCACTACAGGTTCCTTGTGTTTTCCCCATGACCTAATGCTGGCAGTGTGGCTGAGTGTGATAGCACACCGTGTGTGCGTGTGTGTGTGTGTGTGTGTGTGTTTGTGCACAGAATAGATGCAAATATTCATGTACACAGAAATGAGTGTAGGCTGTAATGTGAAGTGGTTGTTAAACTACATAATACTCCAAGACTAGAGTAAGGAAAGTCCATGTAGTAGTTTGTGAGTTGTTATATGTACACAGATGGACAGTCTTATGGACTTGGCATTGTATTATGTGTTCTATAGGGCTAAATGTGCCTAAAAATTGAAATGCTTGACCAGCTTCAAGGCATGCATATATTATTGCATTAGTGTAACACAAGACCAATAAAGGATAAATATACAGTGAAGCTACTTTCATATAATTTGTACATGTTAGTGTTGCATTCTTGCTTGTAAAATCATTTAACACTGAAAACATTAAATTAGCATAACCCAGGCAACACAAAAAGTTATTTGGTGATCACTCTACATTCTAACTATGCTCACACTGGGTGTGCCAACTAAATATTATGAACATGCCAAAGTGAAATGGTGGAACAGACTGCACAGTTACATAGACACATTTTCCACCTTTAGGTTGGCGTGACTCCTGAGGTGCAAAAGTTCTTTCTGTTTACAAAATCACAAATGTGGTCAGTTTACTTACACTTAATACAGAGAAAATTCTGTTTTGTTTTGCTAGCTTAAGCTTTGAAAAACTGATTTGCTGAATTGTCACTCACAGGAATGGTAAGATAAGTGATCCATACTTTTGTGGAAACAGCCATTCAAGAATTCTTGTTGAAGTAGCTGTACCCTGACACAAGTATCTCTTAAGGCTACTAATGCTTTATTTTCCATGACCTTTCTGAGTTGCAAGCACCTAATTTTCAGTGACAGGTGTGTGTCATGGCAGTATGGTCTAAGAAGGTTTTGAGTTTCCTTGTGCTGGATCTGTGCTTTTTGTGAGGAGTCCACCTTTGTTGCAAAGCACATAAAATGCCTCTCGCCGTTCTCATATTGCTTACAGTTTGCCCCTCAGGAAAGACTGTTTTATGAGCCACTGAACAGTTCATTGCCCACATTGAGTGCTACTTTCGTATCCATTTAGTTTACTCTTTATTTTTTTCCAGTTGCAGAAGTTAGGTTATATGAAGAGTGATGTAAAGGGAAAGAAAGCTTGCATGCGGAATGGTATACAGTTACAGTTAATGGTGTAAACAAAAGTTACTTGCGTGGTGTTCTGTGCATTACTAAGTTTATGTACAACCCAACTATCACAATATAGCGAGATTTTACATTCTGACATCAGTATTGCTGAGGATAAGAGTCTTGTGGGATGTTAGGCTCTGTTTTTTGGTGAGTGGTTTCTGATGTTTAGAAGGACAGTAGTGCTTTCATTTTCAGTGTGAAACAGTTGCTTTTCTCTGAAGTTGGAGGCTCACTTGGCTGTTTCCTTTTCCAGTTTGTGGACTCAGTCTTAGAACATGCTGTGTGGAACCTTAATATTATAATCTAGATATATTTACTGGCTATTAAGAAAACTTAGCAGTAAAGGAAATACAATGGACATCCACATAATACTCACAAAAATTTTAACATTTGCAGTTTTAGTATGTACTGAGTTGTTAGTGGCAGCAGCATGAAGATGGCAAACACAATGGACAGTGTGTGTTCTGGTGACAAGATTTTGTCAGACTGCTGGTATTATTGGCTGTCAAGTATGGCTGTAGGGCAGGAATGATCCAAACAAGTCTGTAATAAACAGATTTGTAACAAGTTTGACTATGGTCAACAGCAAGGAGAGTAATATAAATAGAGAGCTGACAAAATGTCAGGAACAATTGTATGTATTCACAAGGAGGGATGTGGTTTTGGAAAACATGTAAGATGTGTTGTTGAAGAACTTGACATAAGACATAGGACATTCACGTGACTATTTTGATGTATGTGCAGTGTGTTCCAACAGAACTCAAATGCAGCAGTACTTAGGGCAGGGAGGTGACAAGAGTTAATGTTTGTGGTCTATTTATGCCTCTGCCAGAGAAAAATCCAAAGCTTAAGGCTTATGAATGAAACTTACTTTCACTGGAAAAATCCCAGAAAGCAGAATAAGTATGTGTGGGGCCCTGAAAACTTGCTACATTAAGTAATTTAGACACTGTGACACCTTCAAAATGTGCATGCACTGTTTTGGAGGCCCCTTTTTTTATTTTTTTTCTTTCTTTGAACTTACTAGGAGTTCTTGTGTTATTATTTCCATGTTGTCAAAGAACATTTTCTCCCTTTCCAGTAAAGTGTGGTCGTTGGTTTCATTCAAACATTTTTCCACTACAGTGATGCACAAGCACAGTCCTACACGCTCTGCATGGCGTATTTGGATAGGTGCTGTGTAATCAGTTTCCAGCATGCTCAAGATATAGACATTTTACATACCTTCCCTTCTTGTAGAGAGATAGTGGGTTGATGAGATCACTGTACTGTCATTGTGTTTTCCTCTTTTCCCACTTCCGGACAAGTTCCTAATTGTTTTTAAGTTTGATATGACTATTATACCATTGGAGGTAACCCAGACTTTATGCTCTTTAATTTCCTACAGTTAGTATTAAAACAAGTGATTATGAATCTAAACAAGCATGGTATAACATATGACTCATATGTTTGTGACATAAGATAGAAGGTCACTGGGGAAAGAATGTGGATTCCACTGAAGGTGACAGGATTATGAAAGAAGTGTTGAATGATGATGATGATGGTAGATTTTTGCGGAGTTCTCACTGTTGAAACCAAGAAAAGCTAGTTTATCTACTCTGTAAAGGGTGTTGGTATTTAGTTTGAAAATGTGACAGCAGTGTTGATGTGAAGTGGTAAATTTATAATTATTCATAATAGGTATGTTGATGATGCACATGCGAGGCATTCAGGCTTTATGGAAATAAACATTTTTTGAGGGGAGATCCTGCAGTGGAACTGATCGTCCCAATTTTTCACTGAGAATTTCGTCTCATTTATTCCAGGGTTCAGAACCTGTCATTGACAAACATGTTTTCTAAAATTTAGTTGCCCGTTGTGTTAGGACAGCTGTGTAATATGTCTGAAATGTTTTAAATGTCATACTTAGATTGTGTTGGTATTTGTGTCGCCATGTTGGCGCAGTTTAATGTCTGTGCATAACTGCTTGGAGCAGCTGTGACAGCCAGCCCAGGGAATACCAATGCAAGACCTGTCTGTTGACCTATAGCCCTGTTCTTTCTTTTGTGTACTCTTCATAACTTGTTAACCTTAAATGATGCCCTTAACATTACAATGGAAAAATCAAATGTAATTGAAAGCTTTAATAGGTCTTATTGAAGAGCAGTAACAAAATATGCAGTGAGCACATTTGTAAGTTGTGTGTTGGTCTTTCTCAAGGAGCTGTGAGCCTGGTTCTTGACTCGCTGGATGACATTCACTGTCTTCAAGAAGCACCTCTCAATGACCGTGACTTCCTGCATTCTGTCTTAGAAGACAGACAACTACATGCTCTCCTTGAGGTAAGTGCATCCTATCTTGCTTATGCTCTGTATATCATTTTTTCTACAAACTGCTGTAACAATACTTGGCTTTTTTGGAATACAATGCAGATATTAAGATTCAGTATTAAACCCCTTATTTAATGTCTTAGAATTTGGTAAATCAAGATTTTTAAGATGTGTAAATCACGTGTAGTTGGAGGATGATACACTTATGTTTTTGGTATTATAATTATAGAGATATCCCTGTCCACACTATGAAGACATTTATTTTGGGGTATAAATGGATGCCATTCATATTGACTGATAAACTAGATGTTAATTTGATAAATGTTCTATTATAAAGTTGTTAGGGACACACCTGAATTCAGGTATAGGGTCAGCCTGTTTGAATTTTGGGTTTAGTGCAAATTGTTTACTTCTTCCTGTTCAGTAAATTAGTTTGTTAAAGGTAATATATTATTGGAATTCAGATTTTAGCCTAATTTAAATGGTTCTGATTCCAAATTCTGAGTAAGCAGATTTTTCTTTTAATGTCCGTGGAAAGTTTTGGATAAAGCTAAATAATGCGGTGATGAAATGTGTAGCGGTATTTAATCTTGTAGTTGTATGTGATGCAGCTGGCTTGTCAAGGAAATGTTTGACTCATGTCTGTGATTATAGCCATGTAATTAAACTTGTTTTGCCTGAGTCACAGATATTGCATGTTCGAAATCGTTGGGAATTGCTGTCTTTGCGAATTGTAATTAGGCAACTGCGACCTTTCATTCTCACATTATCTGTGTCTTTATGGCTTGCATGTAGTAGCAGGACTAATTCTGACGTGAATTGAAAATATTTGGATTGCTGTAACTGATGAGAAAACAGGTATTCTGTGGTGTATTTACTGTGCCTTACTAGGCACGTTTGCAAGCGACAAACTTCAACATGTCTGTCTTTCCATCTGCATGTATCAGGGTGACTCCCACTGGACAGATTTCCATGGACTGATTCTTGTGTGGGAATGCACTAAAATTCATTGGCAGAGTCCAGTTTTGTTTACAATCAGACAAAAATGACAGGCTCTGTACATAAATATCTAGGTACATTTATGACCTCTAGCCATTATTGGTGTTTGTAAATCAGTGTTCTGTGTCAGGTATGCACTGATTCTGAGAAACCATTTTCGATTTTTTTTTAATGAAATAAAAAATAACGCCTTATGTAGACATCGCATCCACCCGTTCGTCCGTGCCCTTCCTTCTGTGACCTACTATGAATAAACCGTTTGTCCAGACTTTTATGGAGTTCCATACGGTAGTTTTTTTACAGAAAATTGTCGAGAGAGCATGAATTTCGTAAAAATTAGCGCTGTGGCCGTCATACTCTACTTAAGGACGTAAATGAATTTCCACATTCTTGACCAGTTTGGGCGAAATTTGTACGGTCCGGGAATCGAATCCCGGTTGGGGCGAGATTTTCAGAACCCCTTCAGACCGGCACTGGGGCCGACCCAGTCCCCTGTGCATTGTGTACTGGGTCACTTTCCCGGGGTTAAAGCGGGCGGGGCGTGGCGTTTACCACACACCCTTATCTAGTGCTGAGTTTAAAGATAGAGTAGAACTGTACCTCTTCGCACACTGACCCTTTGTGGCCTGGTATGTAGTGAACTTTACCTTCACCTTTGGGCGAAATTCGATAGATGAGATCTGTGCGTGGTATTGTTGAGAACTTTTGAGTTTCGTGCAAGTCGATACAGTGGCGACCATGCTTTACTTACAGGTGTAAACAATAGTTTGCCCCATTTTCTAAATTTTTCTTCCAATTTGGATAAAATGTATGCAGTGTCGTTGAGCGGTTGCGAGTTCCATAAAAATCGGCGGCGTGAGAGGCTTACTTCACCCTTGCTCGTAGAATACTTTCCACATTTCTGTCCGACTGGCGTCAAACTTGGTACAGGCAGTGTCTACAAAATTGAATTGGATAGCTGAGTTTAGTGAAAATCGGTGCAGCTACAGCCATAATTTACTTTTGGGGACATAAATTCAATTGTCCTACTTTCAGTATTTATTGTTTGATTTGGGAGGAATTGGTGGGCCGGGTAGCTCAGTCGGTATAGCGACTGACTACGGGCTGGACGGTCCGGGGTCGAATCCCGGTGGGGACGAGATTTTCCGCCCGTCAAGACTGGCCCTGGGTCCCACCCAACCTCCTGCAAAATGGGTATCGGGTCTTTCCCGGGGGTAAAGTGCGGCCGGGGCGTGCTGCTGACCACTCACCCCCTTCTAGTACCGCGGTCATGGAAGAGTAGAGCTATACCTCTACCCACCCACTGGGCCACACCGGGCCTAAAACGGGATCACTTTAACTTTTTTTTCTTTTTTGAATTGGTTTTAAGAGATCTGAAAGTAATGGTGATGAGTATTGGTGAGTTTCGAGACGCTATACTGGCAAACATATTGTATGAGTTTTCAGTGCTTTAAACTCTCTCTCTCTCTCTCTGGTAGTGGTAACTGTGCACACCACGGCCTTCAGTTTCAAACAACACGATGTGTCGTACCTGTTGCTAATTTATGGGGTTCTTTTGGATCTGTAACAAACAGCGATTATTTCTGTGAACGTTATGAATCGGTTGACCTTTGTAAGATGTGAAGTGTTTATTTGGAGACGGTAACTTACTGGAAATATTCTTTTGAACTAGGGAGGCAGCTTGTACGTAGTGTTAGTATGGACTCCTTCTCAGATGTTTTCGTATGAAATTGCAGACTGTGACTCCGGAAAAGTTGTCGATGTATGTCCGAATCCTACTGATTAAGAACGGCGCCTAGACCAGGGAGCTTCGGGTTCGAACTTGAGGAAGCTACTTAGACAAGAGCCACGCGTTGATAAAATCAGTTTTCCTTGTTTGATGGTTTCATATCTTCGTTCAACGATAGTAGGTTAGCTTGTTAGTTGTGGGTCTCCTTCTTTAGAAAGTCTCTCAAAACACCGTTTACTGTCAGCCTAATGTGCATGCAAACTACAGGAATATTATTTGTTTAAGGCAACTTGGCCCGAGCCGCGTTGTGGCCACCCCCTGCCCTAGAATAAGTTAAATAAGTAATAGCAATTTACACACACTTGAAACCCATATATAAAACCAATCGATGTTCATATTGACATTGTCGATATATGCGTAGAATTTCCTGTCGATTGACATCCATTTGTGTTGACGTGGGGTAGTGCTTTGCTTCTTTTTGCGCCATGTGAACCGTCTCTTAGGGGTTTGGACCTACAGTTGCCTGGCAATGCGATAGTTTGGGGCGCACGAAGTGGTAGCGACGTCGGAGTCCGTCAGGGTCGCGTCTGTTGAGCAGGTGGCCGGTTGATGCTATCGGTCTGGATTGATCGACCTCTGCCTGCATGTTGGGTGGCCCGGAGCACATCGGAAACGAACCTCGCGCGCCAGGACTCAACCACCCCCGTAAAATCTGTCGGACAATGGCTTGGGCGAGTTAGGCATGTCACAGAATTAAGCCACTGGGCAAAGAAACATGCGTCCTGATCTGCCAGCGATTTATGTTCATGCTGAAGTGTGTGTAGATGTTAGAGTACGGTGAGGTGCGTGTCGCCCGTTTGCAGGTGTTGCAGTCACTGAGTGATGGTGGAGTCAGCTCATTGGCGGCTTTTACTTTATGGTTTCTTTACTGTGCATGCCAGATATGAACACTTGTCGATTTCATTTTCATTTTCACTTCTTATGTTTGGTGGTACAGTGAATTGCATAAAGTCGTAGTTACAAAAGTTTCAGAACAGTAAATACCATGTAAACTGTAAATATTAGTAGCAGCCGAATACAGTTTGACGTGTGCGTTGAATAATGTGCATCGCCTTGTTTGTGAAAGAGTGTTGTTTCTTTAGGCTCAATTGTACTGTGCAGAAGAGTATTTGGCGAAGGACGTTCGGAATTAATTTAATTGCTCATTGTTTTAAGCAGAAGGAAGAAACGGAGCACATGTGAATGGTTACATTCGTTTTGATTTTAATATCTGCGTATGAATTCAGAATGGTGCAGCATTTGCATGAGATGGTTTTCCTACTTAACTCCTCCATGGCTGTGGACTTGGTAACAATCGCCTGTTTTCTGGTAAGCATTGTTGCGTTGCTATTGCTGCTGCTGTTGTTGTTGTTGTTGTTGTTGCTGCTGCTGCTGGTGGTGTCGTTGTCACCGTTGAGTCATAGTATGTAGATGCTCAGCGGATTTAGCCTTCGAGAAATACTTTTTGACTAAGTAGCTGACTCGTGGAACAGAGTGTGTCGTGGCAAGCTAATAGTTCTGTAGATAGTGAAGAATGTTTCCTCATTTTAGAAAACCAGAAGCTTCATTACCGCATTTATAACGGCCCGTTACATTCCGCTGTCCTGAGCCAGATCAGTCCATTCCACTTCATCCCATTCTGTTTGTTTTAAGATCCATTTTAAAATTCTCCCGCCTAAGCTGGTCTTTTTCCTTCGCTTCGCGTTTCCATTCCAAAACCTTACAGTTTATTCCTTTAACCGCTGTTTTGTGTCTGTTACCGGGCAAATGTTAGACGTGGTTGGTTGTGTGGCCAGCTGTTGTCACAAGCGAATTGGAGCTCAATGTCTTGCCATCCCCTGTCGTCCGAGTGTACGTACCATGTAGCTGAATGACTCCACTTTGCTACGAGCTTAGGTTAATTGTTACTGCTGCTGCTCAGACGTTTCTTCACATATGACCCTTCTTAACGCAGATTGACGCATTGGGACCTACCATCTGCTGTTCCAATATCGGAAGGTTGCACTTTGTACGTATTGTTACTGTGTCAAACCTTATTTCGCCTTGATGAGCTTAACGCTGGACAGCCATCTTCATAAACGGAGAGACAGATCTTTAGGAATGTACCAACTCTATTAGCTGGAGAGAACTATCGAATTTGAATTAAAAAGCTGGATTATTAATAGGGAGTACGGTTCTAATTCGCCATCCGGCCACACGTTTGGAGTAAATGTGGGTTACTCTGAAGACACCAGTAGCTACACATTTTGAGTCGTAGTGGTGCCTTGACAAAGGGAACTCATATTATTATTATTATTATTAAAATTCGATCTGTGTGGTCAGCATGATTTGATTTAAACTGTTGTTACAGTAGTATTTCTGCACCTAATCTGCCTTCCAGCAATATGCACGTTTTTTCTGTCGAATGCTCCTGGTGTATTTTAAAATCACGAAGTGGAAAAAGTGCGACTTTAAAACTGAGAAACGAGACCGTTCGAGATACAAATCCTAAATGCACGTGTCTATGCACTCAACGGAAGCGAGTGCTTCATGTCGTCGTTTGTGTTCCTGCTAGGTTTTCATGAACTCTAAATCGCGGAGCCCTTTTAAGAGATTCCATTTGCTTTTCTCACCTGAAACAATATCTGGATTGTTAGAACGTACTTGACTAACCGCAGGATACGGCGAGTCATATAATTACAAACTGCTGAGCTAAAATAAACCCACGGGCTGGAGGAGGGAAATGGTACTGAGAAAAGAAAGACGAAAAGGGAGCTGAAAGATGGCGTGAGAGGATTTTGATGGATTTGGGTGTATACTTTTGTGCACCGTAAGGTCGTGTGGAGTACGTTGAATGTACTGCTCTAGTTGGCTTATCACAGAAATTTGTAAGTACATGTCAGCAGGCTTACAGCAGGCAGCCTGTTTAACCTTTTGGCGCCGGAATTATTTTTTTAATTTTAGCACACGCTGTATATAAAATGTGAATAATACAGGAACCAAATATGTTAGAATTATGGAACAAACTGCATTTTGAAGAGAGAAAAACGGAGAGTATATACCGCGTTTAAGATATTCAGTACCTATATTTGTTGAATACATATATAAAATGCAAATTTAGAGGTTAGCGGTGCGGTACGACCACTATAGTT
>Ga0136643_10007112_pt1 | contig 16142 bp, 18 predicted proteins | sample TergutLab28metaG_FD_96883 | JGI IMG/M metagenome (GOLD analysis project Ga0136643, IMG submission 96883) | Labiotermes labralis P1 segment gut microbial communities from Petit-Saut dam, French Guiana - Lab288 P1 (version 3) (version 3) | ecosystem: Host-associated > Arthropoda: Insects >... | reverse complement strand
TTTCTACAGGAAAAAGATAGAATGTGTACATAAGAAAAACGCCGTAGGCGTTTCAACCTTGACTGTACAATGAGCATCGGCAAGAAGGCCGATCGCACGTTTTGAAATTGTGCGATGATTCAAACGCACAATTTCAGTGCGGCTTTTGCGAAAGTCAAAAGTGCTGAGAGACTTTCCGATAGAAAAGTCGAATCAAAGCTTGGGTTATGCTCAACTTAAGTAAGAAACACCGTAGGCGTTTCAACCCTAATGTACTAGAGACTTTCCGATAGAAAAATCGAGTCAAAGCTTGGGTTATGCACATCTTAAGTAAGAAACACCGTAGGCGTTTCAACCCTAATGTACTAGAGACTTTTAACTCACAGCCTAAAAAACTATTAGATTGTGGGTCGCAGCTGGCAATGACAATAGCGCACATCATAATTACAAAGGGAGTTGTTCTCGTGAAACTATTATGGAGACTAGGAAAAGAAGCCACCAAATACAAATTTCTCTACGTTTTGGCAATTTTTGCTACACTTTCATTAGTTCTTGTTAATTTAGCAGCACCCAGAATTTTGTCATTAGTCACGGGCATAGTAGTTGAAGGCGTTGACTATAGTGGCCTTATGCAAATAAGGAACTTTGCTCTCATGCTCACACTTCTATATCTTTTGCGCATAATATTTAGTTTTATGAGCAATTATTTATCTCACAAAGCGGCTTGGAATTTGGTCGAGGATTTACGTGTAAAGGTCTATGAAAAAATTCAGGGTCTATCCATGCGCTACTTTCATGATAAGCAAACAGGTGACCTTATGAGCCGAACAGTCAATGATACGGTTAAATTTGAACTTCTCTACGCTCACATTATTCCCGAATCAATCACAAATATTGTGACAGTTTTGGGCGTTACGATTGTATTAATTACCATAAACACACAATTGGCACTTTTAACCATGATACCAATTCCGTTCATAATATTTTCGAGTAGAATTTTTGCGAAGAAGGTTAGACCGAATTTCGTAAAAACTCAAATAGTATTGGCAGAGCTTAACTCGAAATTGCAGGACAACTACTCAGGAGTGCAGGAAATTCAATCATTTAGCCAAGAAGAAAGAGAAACAAGAGCTGTGACCCAAAAAGCAAAAGGCTTTACAGAGTTCATGCTAAAAGCACTTAGATATAGCGCCGTATTCCACCCGTCTGTAGAATTTATATCATCTATTGGGACAGTTATTGTGGTGGGCTTTGGTGGCTATCTTGCTTTTAGAGGTCAACTTGACACGGCTGATATAGTGGCGTTTTTGCTGTATTTGGCTATGTTTTATGCGCCGCTTTCAAGGCTTGGCAGATTGCTTGAAGATATTCAGCAAGCTTATGCGGGAGCAGTCAGAGTGATTGCTGTTTTGGACGAAGAACAAGAGATTAAGGATGCATCTAATGCAAAGGCGATGACTGCGGTGAAGGGAGAAATCGAGTTTAGTGGCGTTGACTTTAGTTATCTTGACGGAGTGCCGGTTCTTAAAGATATCAATTTTAAGTGTGAAGCTGGGAAAATGATTGCACTTGTAGGGCCTACCGGTGTTGGAAAGACGACGTTTACGCAATTAATTTCAAGATTTTATGATCCGACAAAGGGCTCTGTACTCATAGACGGCGAAGATGTTAAAAATATCAGGCTTAGTGACTTGAGAAAGAATATAGCTCCCGTGCTTCAAGATACGTTTTTATTCAATGGTACAGTTATGGAAAACATAGCCTATTCAGCTGCCCATGCGAGCGAGGAAGAAGTAATTGAAGCCGCCAAAGCTGCTAGAATACATAATAGCATTATGGAAATGCCTGACGGTTACAATACCCATGTGGGCGAGCGTGGTGTGCGCCTTTCCGGCGGACAGAAACAGCGAATTGCCATAGCCCGTGCGATACTTAGAAAAGCACCTATTATAATCTTAGATGAGGCCACAGCGTCGGTAGACTCAGAAACGGAAAGGGATATCCAAAGAGCAATAGACGAGTTGTCTAAAACAAGAACAATAATTGCCATAGCCCATAGACTGTCCACCATCCAAAGAGCTGATGTAATTTTGGTGATGGAGGAAGGCGAAATTGTGCAGCAAGGCACGCATGAGGAGCTTTTAGATATGCCGGGGCTCTACAGGAGGTTGCATATGGCGCAGAATGAAGAGAGGGTGAGTGAGGCAGTGGCTGGTGGATGTTAGGTTAACCCCCCAGTTAGTCTATAATAATAAACATGCTATCCGGAAAATTCCGAATGGCATGTTTTTTTCTGGAGAATTTGTAGGTGAAGGTTTAACATATGCCGAGCGTGGATTATATTAATTACAATTTAAAGCTGACAGGAGGAGGGGTGTATTTAATGAACAAGATTAACTTCATGTTCATTTGTACATGTTTATCAACCTCCCTGTACATAATTATATACTATGGATTTATCTTTTACGTACAAATGAAAGGTTAAAAAAAATTGATTTGCACTTTCGAATAGTGTATAGTCTGCTTACAATTAACTACACTGTAGGGAAATAAATAATTTATCACTCCTTATTTAAGTTTGCGATCGACAAAGAAAAATAAATTTTCAAACACCTCTTGCGTATGACGTAACGTCATGCATTATAATGTTTGCAGGAGGTGTTTTTGTAGAAAATAGGAGGAGATTTCTGTGGAAAAATATAAGGCCATTCCAGAAGGGTACATGACGGTTGGAACGCTTGCTAAGAAAATGAATACTACAATCCGCACGCTACAGTACTATGACAAAGAGGGTTTACTTTCGCCATCTGCTGAGAGTGCCGGAGGTTTGTGGCTTTATTCCGATAAAGACGTGGTTAAGCTTCATCAAATTCAGTCGCTGAAATATTTAGGTTTTCCGCTTGAAGATATAAAAACCCGGCTTGTTTCACTTGATACACCCGAAGATGTAGCAAACGAGCTTACGAAACAGGCGGGAGCAATTCGCGAAAAGCTCATCTCATTGACTGAAGCATTACACACTATCGAGGCATTAAAAACAGAGGTTTTACAGATGCAGTCGGTGGATTTCAAAAAGTATTCTGATATTATCATAAATCTGCAAATAAAAAATAAATATTACTGGGCTATCAAGCATTTCGATGAAAAGACCCTTGACGACCTGCAGGGGCGTTTTGATAAAGAAGAAATAGCAGAGTTGATGGCATCAATTAACAATTTATTAGATAAAGCATTACAGTTTCAGAGGGTTGGAGTAAAGCCCGAAAGTGAGGATGGGCAAGAATTTGCAAAATCATTTTGGGATAAAATGATGGAAGCTACCGGAGGCGATGCTAACATGTTTCTTAAAATAGCTGAAATTTCCCAAAAAGGTGATAAAGAATCAAAAAAGAAACAGGAGACTGCTAATAAGTTCATACAGCCAGCTTTGGAGTTTTATTTCAAGAAAATGGGATATAGCCCATTTGAGAAATAAGAGTATTAATATAGTATAGGAGAGTTTTTAGATGAGTGAAAAAAGGCAAACAGTACAACTTATATGGAGAATTACTTACGCCCATACAATAGCGTACTTTTTCGCAGGCATATTTGCGATGCAGTTTTTGAACTATGGAGAGTTATTCGAGACTGTATTTTCGGCATTTATGCGTCCGACCACAGATCCAATTATTTATTTAGGATCGTCCTTGCAAATAATCCGAGGTATATTGAAAGCACTATTTTTGCTGCCTTTGCGAAAAGCGTTCTTTGAAGAAAAATACGGTTTACTAAAATTGGGAGCAATAACGATTGGATTATCCTATTTATTTACTGTCGGGCCAGGAATTGGGTCATTTGAGGGATTCATATTTACGACGATACCAGTCAGATACCAACTAGTTGGTTTGCCCGAGGTATTGGTGTGGGTGGCGTTATTTATAGGAATACTACATATTTCACAAAAGTATGCGCATAAAAGAATCATTACCATACTAGCAATCATAATCATAGTATTTATAGTCTTTACATCCGTTGGGAGTTTTCTTTATCAGATAAGTTAATAAAGCAGAAAGAATGAAGTGTAGGTATTTTACACACTTAGGGCTGCCGAAAGGCAGCCCATTATTTTTATGTAGAAGATTTCATGTTAGCATTGAATGGATTGCGATTACTACCTACCAGCAACCCCAGCCACGGCCCCAGCCACGGCCCCAGCCACAGCCCCAGCCCCAGCCGCGACCCCAGCCCCAGCCGCCAAAGCCCCAAGGTCTACATCCTCCGAACCACATACACTACACCTCCTCGTTGTCTTTGATATCTTATTATATGGAGCTTTGGACGGGTTGTTGCTAGAGCTGCAGATTGTGTCAAAGTTGTCAATGAGCTTGATTTTGTCCACACCGTATGTTAATATATTTGGAATTAGAATTTTTAACTTTAGGAGGAGATTGGCTTGCATAAACTCATAAAAGAAGGCCTTACTTTTGATGATGTGCTCTTAATACCTGCACATTCTGCTTTTTTGCCCAAGGATACTGATATTTCAACTAGACTTACCAAAAAAATAACGCTAAATGCACCTTTATTATCAGCGGGGATGGATACGGTTACAGAGTCTAGAATGGCTATAGCTATGGCAAGGCAAGGCGGTATTGGCATTATCCATAAGAATATGACTATTGAGGAACAAGCCTCGGAAGTTGATAAGGTTAAGCGCAGTGAATACGGCGTCATAACGGATCCTTTCTACCTATCTCCTAACCATTATGTGTATGAAGCGGATGCGCTTATGGCTAAATACCGTATATCCGGTGTGCCGATTACGGAAAATGAGGTTTTAGTTGGCATAATTACCAATAGAGATTTGCGCTTTGAAAAGGATCATAACAAAAAAATCTATGAGGTTATGACTAAAGAAAATCTTGTTACAGCACCGGAAGGCACCACCATGGCCGAGGCCAAGGAGATACTTACAAAGCATAAAATTGAAAAATTACCAATGGTTGATGAGAAAGGTCATTTAAAGGGTCTAATTACGATAAAAGACATAGAGAAGACCGCAAAGTATCCAAACTCGGCTAAAGATGAAAACGGAAGATTGCTTGCAGGTGCAGCAATTGGCAATACTCCCGATACCATGGATAGAGTCAAGGCGCTTGTTGAGCGCAAAGTCGATGCAATTGTTATTGACACAGCTCACGGTCACTCAAGATTTGTTATAGAAAAAGTTACTGAGATTAAGGATGCTTTTCCAGAGCTCCAGTTGATAGCGGGTAATGTTGCCACGGGCGAAGCGACACTTGAGCTTATAAAAGCAGGAGCAGACGCGGTTAAGGTTGGTATAGGGCCTGGCTCTATATGCACAACGAGAGTTATTGCAGGCATCGGAGTGCCGCAGATTACGGCAATTTATGATTGTGCGCAGGCCGCCGCCAAATACGGCATTCCAATAATAGCCGACGGCGGAATAAAATATTCAGGTGATATTGCGAAAGCTATCGCTGCAGGCGCAGATACTGTGATGATAGGTAGCCTATTTGCGGGCTGTGACGAGAGTCCGGGAGCAATCGAATTATACGGCGGGCGGAAATATAAGACGTTTAGAGGAATGGGCTCTTTAGCCGCTATGGAAAAAGGTTCGAAAGACAGATACTTCCAAGAAGAGGCGAAGAAGTTTGTACCTGAGGGTGTTGAAGGCCGAGTTGCGTACAAAGGCGAGGTAGCTGAAGTTGTGTACCAATTGTTAGGCGGGCTTAGAGCCGGTATGGGATATTGCGGAACAAGAACAATTGGAGAGCTCAGGACAGACTCGCAGTTTATGAAAATTACAAGTGCAGGCCTAAGAGAGAGCCATCCGCACGATATTCATATAACTAAAGAATCGCCGAATTATAGCATTGAAAACTCTTAAGACTAAGGAGCCTGATAAAAATGAAGCATGAGTTAGTTGTTATACTTAGTGCAGGCGGGCCGAAAGGTCAGGAAATTGCAAGAGTTGTGAGGGAGCTTCAAGTTTTCTGTGAAGTACTAAGCAATGAAGCGGATTTAGAAAGAATAAAAGCGAAAAATCCAAAAGCGATTATTACTACAGGTATTCTTGATGGAAATAGGAAAGACTTGTTAGAGCTAAATGTCCCTATTCTTCGCAAGCGCGATGATTGTGAATGCGGAGCTGAATACGGTATCAGTGAATTTTTGTTTGAAACATGCGCGCTAAAAGGTGATTGGGTTATGGAAAATGTAGCTCAGGAACTCATAAGACACATTAAAGAGAAAGTGGGTAATAAAAAAGTTTTATGCGCTTTATCCGGAGGGGTAGATTCCACCGTAGCGGCGATATTGGTAAATAAAGCTTGCGGCAAGAACTTAAGTTGCATATTTGTCGACCATGGTCTTATGAGGCTTGATGAGGGAGACGAAATTGAGCGAATTTTTACCGAGGAGTTCGACATCAACTTCATAAGAGCTAATGTGCAGAACCGATTCCTGAACAAGCTCAGAGGTATTATCGACCCGGAAGAAAAGCGCAAAATAGTGGGCGAAGAGTTTATTCGTGTTTTTGAAGAAGAAGGCAAAAAGCTAGGCGCTGTAGACTTTCTTGTGCAGGGAACTATTTATCCAGACGTTATAGAGAGCGGCAAAGAGGGCGCAGCGCTCATAAAGAGCCATCACAACGTGGGCGGACTCCCTGATGTAATAGACTTTGACGAAATAATTGAGCCTTTAAGAGATTTGTTTAAGGAAGAAGTGCGAAAAGTTGGTCTTGCGTTAGGGATAAGAAAAGAACTTGTCTTTCGTCAACCATTCCCGGGACCTGGCCTTGCTGTACGCGTAATAGGGGAGGTAACGAAAGAAAAACTCGACATTTTACGACAAACTGATTACATATACAGAGATGAGATTGCCAAAGCGGGGCTAGATACTAAGATTTGGCAATACTTCACTGTGTTCACAGGCGTACGCTCTACAGGGATAAAGAATGGTGAGAGAAATTATGGATATACGATTGCTCTGAGAGCCGTTGAGAGCATTGATGCTATGACAGCGAGCTGGTCAAGGATTCCGTACGATACGCTGGAGGCAATATCTCGGAGAATTGTGAGCGAGGTCGCAGAGGTTAATAGGGTAGTGTATGATATAACAGCGAAACCGCCGGGGACGATAGAGTGGGAGTAGATATTGAAAGCTCCGAAAGCCTGATAATTACAGGGTTTTCGGAGCTTTTCTTTATGTGCTGAGTGCAGTTTGAGTACAAATTTTAACTATCTAATGATTTAAGGTACTCTATTCGTTTCTTCATGAGCTCTTCTCGACTATACTCCGGGAAAACCTTTTGGGTTAGTGGAAGGTCATAATATTCTATTCTCTTTTCTTTTGCCATGCTGTACATCTCTTGTGATAATGCAAAAGTTTCCAAATCCATAGTAAGTTCTTTCACCTTATTAAGCATGTTACAAACATCGAGGTTATATGGGTATCGGTGGTCATTGCCATAAAAAGTAATCCTTGCATAGTATTTGTTAGTTTCGGTTTCAATGTCGCCAGGGAAGCAGTCGTTAATTTCAATTTCACCACGAACTTCATTTAGCTCCATGAGCTGAAAGAAGAAATTGTTGATATCACCCAGTACAGAAAGTTTTTGAGGGGTAGAGGATAAGCTACATAGCCAGTCGAGCGAGACATTACACTTTTCAGCGATACTCACTAACACTTCCATAGTTGGTGAGTTTTTTTCTTTTTCATAAGCAGACACAGACGGTTGTGGAATACCGAGGTATTCCGCAAATTCTTTTTGTGTGAACCCTTTTTGTCTCCGCAATATTTGAAGCTTTTCTCCAAAGCTAGACACTTGCATATACACGCCACCTTTTGAGTATTTTTTCACAGTACAGACATTATAGCAAATATAGATAAAAATAGGAATACTAAATTTTATAAAAATAATATTGACTTTATTATAAATACTAGTATAATGATATTTATAATAAATATTTATTGAAAGGAGTGTGATTATGAACACTACAAATAAAATTTACATCACCGCCTCGGAGTTATCCGAAATGCTCGGGGTATCTATGGCTTTCAGCTACAAAATATGCAGAACACTCAATGCGCAGCTCAAAGATATGGGGTTTATTACTATATCAGGCCGAGTACCAAAGAAGTATTTTGAGGAAAAATGGTACGGTATGAGTGGAATTATTGGTGAGAGCGTAGGGAGAATAGTTAAATGAGAGCAGAAAGAGATAAAACTACAGGTAAATGGCTTATTCAATATCGTTATACTGATAATCAAGGGGTTCGTCGCAAATCAACTAAGAGGGGCTTTGAGACTAAACGAGACGCAGAAAATTGGCTAAGAGAGTTTCTACACACGAAGCAGGGCAACTTGAATATGTGTTTCAAGAATTTTGTCAACGAAATTTATTACCCTGACATGATTGGTAGGCTAAAGGAAAATACCATGCGTACAAAAAGATATGTAATTAGCGATAAAATTTTGCCGTATTTTGGAAGTCGATGCATATCTGATATAAGCACCGCTGATATACGTAAATGGCAATCAGAACTACTTGCACAAGATTATAGACAAACATATCTTAGAAAATTACATTGCGAACTTACAGCTATATTCAACTATGCAACAAAACATTATGATTTAAAGAAAAATCCTTGTAGGCAAGCTGGGAGCATCGGAAAAAAGAACGCTGACGAAATAAAATTTTGGACACAGGAAGAATATAAGCGTTTTTCCGATGTTATGTTAGATAAGCCTGTATCATTTTATGCGTTTGAGATGTTGTATTACACAGGCGTAAGGCTAGGTGAGCTACTTGCTCTTTGTTCGTCAGACTTTGATTTTAAGCGTGAAACAGTATCAATCACTAAGTCATATCAACGTATAGAGCGAAAAGACGTTGTCACCGAGCCAAAAACGCCGAAAAGCAATAGGGTTATTTCCATGCCAAGATTCTTGTGCGAGGAAATACAAGAGTATATCGGTATGCTTTATGGGATTGAGCCAAATGAAAGAATCTTCACTATAACTAAAAGTTATTTACATCATGAACTTGATAGGGGGGCAAAAGAGACAGGAGTAAAGCGCATAAAAATTCATGAAATTCGTCACTCGCACGTCAGCTTGCTTATTGATATGGGTTTTTCGGCATTGGCAATCTCAGAGCGTATGGGTCACGAAACTGAAAATATGACACTACGCTACAGCCATCTCTTTCCAACACGACAAACAGAAATGGCAGAAAAATTAAACCTTATGAAGGAGAATTATTAAATGGCAAAAAAAGTCTATGACCGCAAGGGGCGGTGGCGAAGCCTAGCGGTAGCTTTTCGGATGTCGCCAGAGGAAAATGCTGACCTAAATATACGTGCAAAACTCTCTGGACTTACAAAGCAAGAATATTTTATACGGCGCATACAAGAGCGTAATGTTGTGGTGCAGGGTAGCCCTCGTGTTTATAAAGCATTACGTAATCAGATGCTGGAAATACTCGAAGAACTAAAACGGATAGATTGTGCTTGTCATGTAAGCGATGAATTTTTATCTATACTACGCCTTGTTGTAGAAACCGCAAATGGCATGAGTGAAGCTGCAAAATTCTGCAAACACAAAAGCTAGATGCTATGGTGATTATTGTTACATATTACATTATCAATAATACCACAGCGAAGTTCCATGTGCAAACATGAAAAGGTTATGTCTTTTATAAAACTTGTTATTATTTTAAAAAGAGCAAATAGACAACAGAAGGGTAAAACAAAAAACCTAGTAAAATCAAGACTTGTAAGTGTGTCTTAGGTGACACCAGTTTTGACACCTATTGGTGCCATCAGCTCTGTCACCTATTAGAGATTTCAAGTATAGTTTTAATTGAATTTGAGATATACATTTAATCATTTAATACGATTTAGAGGAGGCGATTAAAATAAAAGTTGGTGGAAAGAATGCAGACATAACTTTTAAAGCTAGAGAGAATGAGTTAGAGCAATTATCCATAGAAGAAAGCAAAAAAAGAATAGCTGATAGAAAAAACAAGGATTTTGTAATGGTATATAGGAAGAGTATGCCTGAAATGCGATGGTTAATACAGCGTAATCCAAAAGCAGCATGCCTACTATATTTTATTATGGAACATATGCACAGTAATAATACACTTGCCCTTTCGTATCAATACCTTGAAGAGTATTTTGGATGGTCTAAACGTTCACTAATTAGATATATTAGCTTATTAAAAGAAAATGGTTTCATACACTCTTTGAAAATGGGTACAGCCAATATGTATATGGTAAATGACGAAATAGCGTGGACTAGCTATGCAAATCAAAAACAGTTTGCAAAATATGAAGGTAATATTCTTATTAGTGTGAAGGAAAATGCGGACTACTTTCACAAGAAAAATTTTGATAAAACCAAGATTATGAAGCTTAAAGCTGAATGAGGAGTGACCAAAAATGAATGAAAATTTTAACATAAGCCTCTTAGGAAACTGGGGCAAAAAACGCATGGACTATTTAAGAGAACACAACAAATCCTTAATAGCACAAATGACCTCCGACGAGCTTCTCGCTCATTGTCTTGATATCCAAGAAGCATCAGAATCAATTTGGACTAACATGATGACAACCATCCGTAAAGACCCTGCTAACAAAGTAACCGAAAAAGACAAAGCAGAAGACCCTATCGCATGGGCGGGACGCATGAACAACTTTAAACACCAAGTGCATGAAATAATCTACAACGACCTTATCTATTCTTAGCCAAACCAAAAGGAGACCACACATGAGTAAAAGCTTAACACCACAACAGCAAATAACGGAACACAATAAAGCAATCGGACAAATAGATACGATGTTAAAAAGCAAGCAAAATACAATTAAAGTTGCCCAATCTGCCATAAAAAAATATAGAACTCAAATAAAAACAATTACATTGCAAAAAGAGTTGACTTTACGCTCCAACAATATGTGCTTTGATTGTCACAAAAACTTGAGTAGTGATGAGGTCAAATTCTGCATAGATAAGAGTCTAAATCCTCTATGCCAAGCTTGTCAGCAAAAATCACGCTCTCAGCAAGTAGAAAATTAAAATCACAGAGCCGTCCTCATCAAAGTCAACAATTTTGCATGAGTTCGGCTCTTTTTCGTAACGTGCCGTTACTAACCCCTTATTGATATTGACACTACGCATCAATATCAGGGGGTCTTGCAGACGGCAAAAAAGTAAAAGCCTTAAAGGCAATAGCGGAAATAAAGAGCAATTGCAACCCTCTTTTTCAGCCAGTATTCTTTCAAAATGGAGGAGAAATTAATTTATGAAAAATAGACTGCCCACAATATCTCATGCGAAAGGCAGAGGACAAATGAATCATAACAATCGTACTCATACTTATAGCAATGTTGACCAAAGCAGAACGAAAGACAATGTAACTTATGTAAAAGAAAGTTTAGATGTCGCTTATGAAAAATGCTATGGTGAAGCTCAAAGAGCTTATGACGTAAGACAAAAGCGCCAAGACAGAAAAATTAACGACTACTATTCGCATCTATTCGGCGAAGCTTCAAAGTTATCTGTTGCTGAAGCAACGAAGGGTCAGCAATCTTATTATGAAATGGTAATAGGAATTGGTGATAAAGACACTTGCCCCGTTGGGTCTGCTAATGGGGAGGTTGTTTCAGAAATTCTTGATGAATATATGAATGGTTTTAGAGAGCGTAACCCAGGCTTTTATGTATTCAATGCTGTTAAACACATGGACGAGAAAACGCCTCATATTCACCTTAACTATTTGCCCGTAGCTACTGGTTATGAAAAGGGAATGGTCGCACAAAACGGACATGCCAAAGCTCTTGAAAAAATGGGGTACGGGAATAATAAAATGTCCATAAATAAATGGCGTAAAAATGAAAGGTCTATTATTCGGGATATATGCAAAAAACATAATTTTGAACTTGCTGAAGAAAAGAAAGGGCGTGGCAAAACTTTTACTCCTGATGAGTTTAAGCAGATACGGGATGAGGCTAAAGAGGAACTTAAGTCTGACCTTGACATTATGTATGATATAAAAGAGGAATTACGAGCAGATGTCGAAGAAGAGCTTCTTTCAGAGCAGCAGTATCTTGTTAACGAAATATTCGAGCAAAAGCAAGCGGTAAGTAGTCTAAAGGACGAAAAGACAGCTTTTCAAAACGAACTTGACAGAGTCGAGGGTAAACGTAGAATGCTTGAAGCAGTAAAGGCATACACGGCTACACCTTCAAAGCTGAATAAAGATAATGTGGTAATTCCAGTTATTCAATACAATGACCTTAAAAAAACAGCAATCGAAGGAGCGCAAAACACACGGCAATTGAAAGAGTTGCGAGAGAAGAAAAAATCACTCGATGGTATGGAGCAAACGCTGAATGATAGAGAAGTTACACTTTCAAACAAAGAAGCTAGCCTTGATGGTAAATTGAAAAGGGCTAATGACGAAACTAAAAAGTACAAACAGCTTTATAACCAAGAGCGACACTCTACATCAGGCTTAATTGCAGAGCTGAGCCAACAAAAAGGCGAAACTAAGCGTTGGGAGAGCAATTACAATAACCTGTATAATCAGCATGTGAAGCTAAAAAGGAGTAAGGGGCTAGAGATATAGGCATAAGCCATTTTCAAATTAGGGCAATATGACAAGTTATAGATTTGTCTAAAACTCTTTAGCTATTATGATTCCCATAAGTCTTATCAAGGATTATAATAGGAGTTTGAACAGCTAGATTACGATATTTTTCCATTAGATTTATTTGCTTCTGCGAATAAATAGCGATTTCATCCTTTATGTCAAGTGCACGAAGCAAGTTTTTATCTCCATATATTTTGCGGAACACATTTATACTGTTACCTGAATTATGTAGTACGAACGCCTCAAGGCTTAATTCATTATAATCCATGCCAACTTTTTGATGGACACTTATTTTTTCAGTCGACTGTATAAACTTTTGCCAATAAGCAGTATCAACCCATCGACGCTTATTTGTATCAGTTTTGCTTGGCGTAATATAGCGTAAGTAATTATAAATGACACCGAGAAATTTTCTGCCAATTTCGGTGTCATTTTTTATGAATCCAAGTGCGTTTCTATCACGAAGTTGAAGCTCTAGACGAACCCAATGACGACAATCAGTATGTCCACGCTCCCTTGCCTTGTCGTATATTCTGATGTACACACCTGAACTTTTACTGCCGTGGGTTACAGTTTTGCCTTTGCTACTGTTAATGATTTCAAAATTGCGAGTTCTTGATATGTACCGCTTGGCCTCAGTATCAGCGCATATTTCCGGAATATCTAATATTCCTTCGTGGTCATCATACGCTATGTCGAGACGGGAGATGTTCATCAATTTTTCACTTTGGTTATGTTTTATCAACTCAAACAACGATTCCCAATCACCTGTGCCGAGGGTTTCAAAAGTGCGGCAACCCTGCCCACTCATGTCTAGCATTATTCCCATGTTGGGCGAGTGTCCATCGTATAATATAGACACACCTTCATATGTAATACGTTTGCTATACCCATAAAAACCGTAGATTTCGTAGAATGTTACATTTGTGAAACCGATAATCTCTTTAATTTGTTCGACATTATGGATTTTGGATGTAAATGAAAGCCAGTCATAGATTATAATATTCTCTTGTTTGCCCTCATCCATAGAAATGCCTCATTACAGCTCTTGTAAATAGGTGATATTATTATAAGAACTGTGTGTCAGATTTTTGCTGTTTTACTTTTTCGCACACTTCTTGTAACTCTTTCATTAGAGCATCTTTTTCAATTTCAGACAATTCGCCCCCTGAAAGAAGACCGACAATTTCCTTTACCAATTGATTGGCTTCAAGCTTTTTAGGATTGACTACCTGCTCTTGTGCAGTAGTCTCCTTTTGTTCATCCACAAGAAAAGAGATGCTAACATTAAAAAACTCTGCTACACTAGCAAGTAATTTTACCGAGGGGTACTTTTTTCCTGTTTCATAATAGATATAGGTGCGTCTTGTAATATCAAGTCTTCTTGCTAACTGTTCTTGTGTCAAGTTATTTTGTAAACGAAGTTCTTTTAATTTATCGCTAAAAAGCATGTATATTCACTCCTTGAAAATGCGTAATTATATCCAAGTATAGAGTACCCTTTTTCCTGTGGTTTTTCAAGACTTTAGCGACATTAATGCGTACGTTGTACTATTCTGTTAGATACAGGGGCTATAAGCTGATTTGAGTAAATTTATCAATATAAACACATCCATTTTAACACGCCAAAATGGATGTGTCAATTGTTTTTTAACATACTTAGATAGTTTTTGGAGGATGGAAAATGTCAATTTTATCTGACAGCTTGAAAAAGTGTCGTAAAAATTTAAATAAAACTCAGCGTGAAGTTGCTAATGAATTGGAGATATCCGAAATTAGTTACCAAAATTACGAATTAGGTAGGAGAGAGCCAAAGCTAGACACATTAAACAAACTTGCTGACTATTTCGATGTAAGTGTAGATTATTTATTGGGTCGCTCTGATAATCCGAAGTGCCAATAATGGGCTTCACTTCGTCCATGTCGCCTACGGTGGGGAAAGCTTGTGAGTTTATCGCTTTAGTTTTCCAAGGCGGCGAATCGGCAACGGGAAAAGCGACGGTTTCATAAAGAAATCCGCCGCCCCACAAAATCTCATACGGCGCTCATGTTGCTCTCCAGCAGCGCACTATCCTCCGTATGAGTAAAAGCCGTTTAAATGTAACACTTTCGTTTTTCGTTGTCAATTTTTGTAAATCACCACCACTTCGTGTAGTGGTGATTTTTACTTGCCATGTGAAAAGCCTGACATCGGAGTCGTTCTATATCAAATAGCAGGGCTACTCTTGGATACATGAACATCAATTAACTCAGAATTTTCATCAAAGCCCCAACCAACAAATACATGAGTAAATCCAAAAAGTCTTCCACTTCTGCGATAGCTACCAAGCTGAACACTAATTGCTTTTACTCCAATGTCTGGTGGGTGGTATGGATCAATGCCTGGAGCATAACGACGTACAACACCATTTCTGTAGTCTATAAAAGTTCTCCCCGACCCAAGCCCGTACCCCCATTCCTCAATCTGAAATCGCTCTTCAATCACAATACGTGCTTCTTCCATGCTTATACCAACAGTTGTGAGTTCCAAAATATACTCCCTGATTTCCTCTTCTGATTGCCGCAAAAAGGCACTAGAACTTGAAATATGTACGCTTGCTGTGATTGCGACTGCAAAAACTGTTAATAAAGCAACTAAGGCAACAGAAATACTAATAATTTTTTTCATCTTCATATCCTCCTAAGCAGCAAAGTGACCGGGTGCAACTTCTATAGGCGGTATAGGCCTAAAGTAACGAGTTGGGATGGGGTTATTCCAGCCCGGAAACCCTCCAACTACGGAGCCTGACATAGAAGGAGGCGTAACTCCGGCGTAAGTTAATAAGCCTGAAATAAACGAGTTTGAATTATGACTGACTATTCCTGTTGGGTCATATGGTATCGCTCCTCGGCTGTTAAAAGGTATTGTACCTAAAAACATGCGTTCAACTTGCTCCGCAGTAACTCCCGGAAGATGTGTCAATGAATTGAGCGCATATCTATTCATGTCAAATCCGTCATTGATAAAACCAACCATAGGCTGACCTATCTCACCTAAAGCTCCACTTATTCCGGAAAAACCTCGATTAGCAGTAAAGCCTCCTATCGTTGCGTGTCCTATTCCATCCCAAATTTCTCTAAAACGTCCTGTATCCCACAAAGCATGCCCTGGAGCTATAAATATTTGTATGCTTGCATGCTGAGGGGCATGTGGACTAGAGCCGGATACACTCATACCACCAACTAAAACCAATAAGCTTGCGCCTGACTCCATCTCACTTCGTACTTCCGCAATGGTGGATAATGCTGACCTAGCAGCATTTGCTAGTGACATCGCCGCCGACTGCATTGCACTTGCACTCATAGCCGAAAGTCCGGACGGGTCTATCCACATGATTGGATTATTCATGACGAAGACATACAAATTACCAGCTTGCGTTCGTGTGTTAGAGTTCTCCATCATGTTCCATATAGTCCAGTATGGGTCTTCGCTTATGAATCGGCCTAAAAGCGGATTGTAAAATC
>Ga0136643_10007111_pt1 | contig 16143 bp, 9 predicted proteins | sample TergutLab28metaG_FD_96883 | JGI IMG/M metagenome (GOLD analysis project Ga0136643, IMG submission 96883) | Labiotermes labralis P1 segment gut microbial communities from Petit-Saut dam, French Guiana - Lab288 P1 (version 3) (version 3) | ecosystem: Host-associated > Arthropoda: Insects >... | reverse complement strand
TTAGTAAAGGTTTTCCCTTTGGTTTCCGGGGTTTGAGGTTTTCAAAATTTTCAAGCAGGTGGGACCTAAAGGGGGTAAAGGTTTCCCGCCCTTTCCCTGTTAACTTTTTCCCCCCCCCCCCCCACAGAAATATCCCGGGTACTGATTTCTGTTAAGAGGCCAAGTGCATTCCAGGGCCAATATTTGACTAAAAGGATTAAGTCAATGAAAAATCCCTATGATGCCATCAGGAATGGAACCTACCAGCTCGAATTGCAGTGCCTCAAGCAAGTGAGCCACCATGTACCCCTTTAATGTTTTGGACAGGAGAAAATACCATAATAAACTCTGAACCTGAAAGTGTAATGCACCTACACTGCACACTGTGTAAATTTTATGTCCAGCATCCTGTTGTGAGACACAGAGCTATAAAGGAACAGATACTGTCAATGCAACTTTGGTTTTAAGTATGTTCTGTAAATTACAAATCAGGCAACATTTGTTGACTCCTCTTGGTCACCTTCAGGCCCTCTACCATCATAAAAGTAAAAATACAATTGCATTCATTGTGTTATATAACTGAGATGTTAATTTTACATATAGTACATGCTGCTTATCATTTTCACTATAGCCTGTAATTATTAAAATATGACAGAATGTTTGTGATTTTTAAAATACTTATTAGCAACAACATTGCTTAGTATATTATATCATCATGAACATTTTATGGTTTGGTGATGTGTGGCACACAGTCTGTTTTGTTGTCTACCCATATTTGTAATCAGTATTTAGTAGGAAATTTAATGTAAAAATATTCCAATTCATACACATTTGATGCATATAAGTATGATGCATATATTACATCTTTTCCCTGTCTCTTCCTGATAGTACCAGAATCTACAGTGGTTGAACCATGTTTTGAAAAGTAATACCACGATTCATACCAGACCATGGAAAAATTACTGACTCTAGCAAAACCAATAAATAGCACGTATCATATTAAACGTAAAAACGGATCTCAATTATTTAACACATTGAATTCAATTATACTTTTCACTTTTTATGATGACAGATGGCCTGAAGATAACCAAGAGTGGTCAAAATATGTTGCCTGCATAATAATTTACTAAAACATACAGTACATCAAACAAAAGTTGCATTGATGGAATCTAGTCTTTCATACACATTGTGCAGACTGAATGCCATAGTGAACAGCTCTACAATTACCTAAAGAAATGACTCACTGACCTTTTCCAGACAGTCCTACAATTCTGTCACTTTCACTGTCCTCCAATGAAAGTTTCTGTGCACAAAGACTGAATATCCATTGGCAATTATGGACCAAACAAAACATAATTCAGGACTGTAAGTCTTTTGACTGTAGGCATTACTTTTTTTCTTACTTTTTTACTCCATGCATTGTGATATAATTGTTATGAACTGTTTATGTAAATTAAACATTTTATTGCTGTAATTCATAACATTACTTTTTGTTACCCATATCTAATTACAGTCCAGTAATTTATTATACTTTGTACTACAGTGCATTCATAACATTGCTATGTTACTATCACATTAAATTATTTACAAGAGCTGATGAGACACAAAGGCAAAACTCTACATTGCCCTATTTTCAAAAGTTAGCTGTAATTTTTATGTAGCCACGGAAATCAAGCAGGTATGGTCATATAAATATGTTGAAAGTCTTGGTAATACAGGTTTTACTTTCAGTAGGGCTGTACTGTACAAGGTTACCACCATTCAGAGTAACAGTGTGAGAGTACCTGCTGCGTGCAACTGCTCTGCCAGTTCTTTTGCCCTGCTGGGGTCCACAGCATAATCATTCCGCACTCCCTAGAAGCAAGATGAGACTGAAAATCTAACAGAACATGGCTTGTGCCCTTTACTGTCCATGCAGCATTCTCAAGTCACATACATGCAAAAAGCTGTCACTACAATGGTACTGGTTGTAAGCCAAGTGATGAAAGAAGTCAAGCATAAAAAACTGGTTTTTAGAAGGGAAGATGGAATTCAGGCGTACACATTAAAACCCTAATGTGATTATAATGCAACAATTGCATCTGACTTTATGTATCCAGGGAAATCACAATATAATTATTCTCCAGTCAGCAAAATTTAACATTCCTGTTCCTCTCCAATGAAACTTCCAATTTAAATGTGAGACATTCCATAGTGTTTACTACCTAAGATCACAAATGACAGCAATCCATTTCAACACAACTCTTTATTGATGAAACAAATCCCTTTGTTTCACAACACATACACATGTTTTGGCTTTAACAAGGCATTGTCAGACTATTGTAAAAAACACACAAAGGGAAGTGTTATACAATTTATTTTCTTAAAAAGGGCATTGAGATCTCTAACCTTAAAATCATGCTTCTGAAAAATACTATCCTCACAAAGCCAAAAACATATATTATGTATATTTTATCATATTGCATTGTATTATATTCTATTCTCATATAATCTCAGGTATGCACACAAGCAAAAAAGATATTTCAATGAATCAGAAAACTTGGTTTCATTTTCCACATACTCTGCTTTTCAAAAATAGCTCAAGCATTCAACTGAGCCACATCTCGTCTTCTACTAATCTCAGAAAAGAACTTAGATATTGTGACAGCATGCTTTCGCAACTGCATACCAAAACTACACCAAGTTTTAACAGAAAAGAATGAAGAAATAATTCATTAATAATAATTTGCACAAGTTGTAAGAAGAAAATTTCAAGCTTTTCGAATTGATAAAATTTGCTTTAGGACAGTCAGCTACAACCTAATCCAACATACACAGTGAACAACATACTATAAATCCAGTACAATTCATAATTATACTTTTATAGCTACTCTGAAGATAACATTTTTCTGCAACACAAAGTTGAGTTTGAGATTTCAATAAACTTTTTTAGAAAATTGTAAATTTTGTAATATTTTCTTTAACTCCTTATCAAAATGGCTTGATGACAGCTTTATTATATGCCAAAACATGCACCTATGTTATTAAAAGAAAGCAATTTGTTTTATCAACAAGAGTTGTGTTGGAGTGGGTTACTATTGTTTTGATCTGGTGACTTACAACAAAATGCAGAATAAAATCACCTTATTCTTTCTGCCATAATTTTCACTACAGAATATAAATTGTTCCAACACATAATCTCGAGTTCAATGAAAGCAAAAAGCATGATATCCACCGTAAAATACTTTTCTACAACCACACAGCAACCTCTTTTCGTTGACTAAAGCACAATCATAGGAAAATTATTCAAAAGTAAACTAAAGGTACAAAAAGTTCACAAAGTGATCAGCACCACTTAAATTCTTTCAGTTTGTGCCTAAGCCCCACATTACTCACTCAAAAAGATCATCCAAGATTATGACTCTTGGAAGAATCCCAGTGCTCTGTTACAGCAACATTGCCAATATACATTGAAAACACACAGTATTCAGTCAGTGCAATTTCACCTTCACAGGGAATATTCCAAGCAGATTCCTCACCAGAGAGTTTAGAGATTAAACCACAAAGTTTTTTACCACTACCATGTACAAAATTTCCATTCTGATTTATGATTTACATCCACTACATAATCAATGATCCCAGCAGCAAAGTCTACAAGAGTGTCAGTTGAAATAAGCTATTTCTTGGCAGTGGAAAACATTGAAATGAGGTTGGTAAGAAAGTAATGCCTCCTATTTTTTTAAATGTGGTGTTGGGTAGTTTCTTGCCTTGCCCACTGGATAATGACTGTAAAACTGCAGATGTCATGTAGCTATGTACTAGGCAGAGAGTGGTGACTGTATTTCTTAGTGCAGCAGGCTCCAGTCCAATGGATTCATAGACATCTGCGAAGTGCATTTGTTGAGGATGCCACAGATATCAGCTCAGACATTGGGTCCAACATTTTAAGAGCAGTGAAAATGAAACTGGTGACAGGCCCTGCAGCAGCCAACCAGCCACAGTAGCGATAACAAAGACCAAAGACAAGGCTGATGCACTTATTCAGGATGATCCTTAGACACAGGTGCCAGTGATAAGTGGATACATTAAAGAAGTTAAAACAATGAATTTTAAGGGTTTGACCGTACAGGAAGACAAATCAAGTCCTCATTCTGCATGACAATCCCATATGGCACAACAGTCTGTGCACAAGGAAGGCAACTGCAACAATGAAGTGGTCTGTTCTCCCTCACCCTTCCTACAAACCCGATTTAGCACACTCTTACTTCCATCTTTTTGGTCCTCTAAAGGATTGACTCCAACAACGCCATCTTGTGGAATGACAAAGAGATGAAATACAGCATGTGTAAAGAGCTCTGACTCTTCAGCTATGAGTTTTACACAACCAATTTAGTGCCTCAAGCAAAGGCAAAAAAAAGTTTGCTGATAATGCAGGAGACTTTATGGAAAAATAATCTCGACTTTGTAAAGGATGTACCCATGATATACACAAGTTTCATCACAACTAAAGTTACAGTATCTGACAGAGAGAGAGAGAAAGGAGGCAGTACTTTCATACTGCCCCTTGGGGTGAACAAATCCTGCAAATCAAGGGCAGGAAGAAGGGCAGGAAGAACAAAGCGCTAGACAGAAACCATTGCAGAAGCAGAACTGAAGCAGTCAAGGTCTGAATTGGGCTCCAGCATCTCAAGAGAAGAAGCTGAAAACCTGAATGGTTATCAAATACAAAGACAAGTATAAAATTAACACTCACCTTACTGTTACTTTACATCACGTCCAAATATGACTTACACATAGCACCATACAGTTCTGAGCAGACAGACAGTGAAACAGTACATATCCTCATTATTCTCATTACTGTCCTCAGTTGTAATGGGCAACCTCAACACATCTACCACTGAAATTTTTTATTCTCAAAGCAGTGCTGTTAGTCTTATGGGGTGTTCTGCTGTGTCAAATGGTACAGTCATTGGTATTTCAAAGGACTGTAATGCCTTCATCTTCAGGTTCATGCAGTCTAAGAGGACCCTGTAGATGAATGTGCTACCTACAATCCTTTATCATATTGGTTAACTATGTACCAATCTACCTGATATAACATCCCAAAACCCTTAAATTTTCACGTCTCATGTTGCATACTACACTTGCCAAGGCTAGTGTCTCTGAATGCAAGACGGTCTGAAGAATTAGGAACCATACTTGTACAGAAGATATCAACTTCAAAACTTCCAAAGCTCCAAATTCGTTGGTCCTATAGCCATGCCCTTATCATATATAGAGCTATGTTAAACCTCTATACTGCATTGAACGGCACTACGGCTGCACCTGCCACTTAAATTCACACAGAAACCTTCTTGATATTAATGATAGCAGAGACATATGAAGGTGGTATATTGTTTACACTATCTTATATGACACTTTCTTAACCTGTCCAAAAGTTGTTACAGACAAATTCACACAATTGCACATGCACAAACACACACAATACAATGGATGTAACAATAACATACCAGGACAACCAGTCACCTGCTGAGAGAAACAAAAACATTTGGAATAATACTGAAGAATACCATCTTTTTGGTGTGACACCACATAGTCCATAGCCTCCATCTTCAGGGTGAATCTGAAGATGGAGGCACAACATTCGTCCAAAACAATAGGAAATTGTTTCCACATTACACAGCCTGGCATCCTTCATGGTTATCAAAATTGAAATCTAAAGTCTCCAGTAATATTTTGCACATTGAAAACACACAAGAAAACATATATGTCCAACATAGTAATATCAAACAGCAAAGAGGTTACTTTATTGAAAACAATCACGCTATCATTTACTCAACACTACCAACCACTCAAAATTTAAGTGTCAGCATTAGCTGAAAGTATGACTAGAAATGAGTGACAATAGTTTACAATGACACCTACAAATTGATTCTTCACCATTTTGAATTCTGCATAGCCATACCATGAACTTGAATTTTCATCACAGAGAATAACTGCACTTTACTTAACATAAGCAAAGTCACAGGTCTACTAAATGTAAAGTTGTCCCTGTGTATATTATGAAGGCATATAGGTAAAGTAAAGGTATAGCTCCAATTGTTCCTAACTTCAGCAGCAGACAGAGGGAAGTGGTCAGCTTCATGCACCAGCTGCCTTACCTTCTGGCGAAAGAGCCCTGGCACCCAGTGAGAGAACAATGGGTAGAACCCAAAGCCAATCTGACTGTTTTGTTGAAAACAAAACTCTCTTATTCCACTGGGAATCGAACGCTAGACCATCAGTTAATAGCCAAGTCAATACATTGAGTACATTACCATTGCTTCTCTGTTTACTGTGAGTAGCTCACAAATCAGCTGCACTGCAAACACACACTTTGGCCCATGGGTACACCTGCTGGTAGATGACTGGGAGGTCTGATTCACAACAGGATTGCAGAATTTCTTCTTTATCATCATACCTGGACTGGGTTTTAGGCTTTTTTTTCTGAGTGTGAAGTGGTGAAGTGTAAAAATGATTATTTACCTCCATCTAGGGCCAAGAATGCAGTGAGTTTTACCTTTACAGGGACAACTTCAGGTTTAACCAATACTGCTTAGTCATTTTATCAGATAATCTTTCAACTATAATTAAATTTTGTCTGAGAGAAAGAGAGAGATGGGGCAAGGGGAGTTGAAATTTTCTACATTACCACAGATATTCCATGGGGGTGTGAAACTGCAAATGTTCCTAAATATGTCATACAGTCTCACCCTTGTTTGTTACTAACCTTCATGGAAAGGCCATATGACTTATTAGGATGATTTTTACTTTTATCTCCAGACTTCCATACATACAACATTTTTGTCACAAATACTGAACCATCACTTGGGTTGTCAGTAGGTTACTTAATTTAATACCATTATTGCCAATCAGTTTCAAAAAAAAATTCATATATCTATAAAAATGACAAATCATATTCCTAAGAAAGGAACAGGTAAATTAAAGGGTACTTACAGTGACAGTGAAACCATACCATCAAAGGAGTTAAAGAAGTGAACCTGCAGTGCTAGACATCTACATTCATGATCCCTCAAAAAAAAGTGGAAGTATGAAACCAATTAAACACAACAACCCCATTTGAATTTTTACATTTCCCATGCGACAAACATGTGAAATCATATTTATTACCAACTAATTGCACTGGTTAACATATATAAGGCTCTTAACTCCCACACATTTCAGCTCTTAATCTTAGCTATCTTCAGGGAGTACCATTACAGAAATGAAGTATATGGTGTTAAGGTATTCTATCTTCAGTACCACATGGTAAGTAGTATATAAACAAAGCAGTACAATTACAATATATTAACAAATAAAATAATTTAAAATTCCACAGGAACTTGCATTAGTTTGTATTTGTGTTTACATATGAACACTCAGCAGTGATAAAGTGCTCTTCAACTCTAGATGAATAAAATATACCCTGTACGTCACCAAAGATGTATAGTTGTTAAGTGAACACACTGTACTGATCTACCAGTAAGTTAGTACAGAGTACTTGAAGAACACATTATCACTTCAATACGTTTGGATGTAAACAATACAAATATGAATGAACACAACTCTTGTATAATTTTAACCTACATTGTTCATCAATATCATATACTAATATTCTAATTGTTTTGCTCTATAATGTGCTACTTACCATTTAATGTTGGTGACGGCATTCTTTAGCACCATGTACTTCTTTTGTGTAATGGTATTCCCTGAAGATGGCTAAGATCAATAGCTGAAACATGTTGGAGTAATAGCCTCATATATATCAACCAATGCAATTAGTTGGTAATAAATATAATCTTACTACAAACTCACTCCATTTATCTCACCTTGCTCACACTTCCCAGCCTTCAGGCAGAAAAACACACAAGGAAGAGACATAAAAACATGGAGGGCCAGGGGAGTGGGGATGCCAACACCATGTTCCAGCAAACATAATGTTTGAGGCAGTCAGTTCTCACATCATCTCACAGACAAATGATTCAATATGATGCATTTGTAACATTTTTGTCATCTGATGACAAAACATCATTCTAATGGCTTAAACGTGTGTAGTAATGTCAGTGTGGATGTACTGCAACTAATGGTCATTGGCTTATGACTGATGCTCTAGTTACTCAGAATGCAATAAGAATATACTGCAATAAGTTGGTATATTTGAAATGTCTGGCTTACAGTGACAATAAGAGTAAGAAGGCGCCTGAAGTCTCCAGATGTTTCACTACACATGTGCTCTGCTAATGGGCGATCATACACTGCAACAATCAGAGACAATATATGCAAAAACTGAACAGTGAAACTTAAATAAATGACTACATTATATAGGGCTTTGATTTTATCTGGCAACTATCAGTTTTTGTTTCCTACTTGCCTGTTTATGGTATTAATGTAGCCCATTCAGTTGACCACTCGCATAGTGTAGTAGTGGTGGGAAGTGACAAAAACTTGTTGTCAAACACAGTAAGGACCGTATACATAAGTTCTAAAAACTTTTATCAAACTGATAAAAATTGTATCCTTTGCTTAAAAACTATTCTGAAAAATGTGTGAAATCTTCAGAACCTTCATATTTTGTACACCACAGACATCCATTATTTGGCCACACAAAAAAGAATATGATGGGAAGAAAGATGAGACGCAACAGAAGATAAGGAAAAGTGTATGTGTTCACAGTAGTTAGTTGTGACAGCAAAACACATGTTGAAATTGAATAGGAATTTGAAAGAGACACTAATTAATACAATTTTATTATGTTTTGGGTTACATAAATTTTACAGAATGTTATGTTGCTAAGAAATTTTAAGCTTCAACAATTCCCTGTGTTCTATGAAAGAGGCATTTAATAACAGGTACTTTAAATGTGTTTAATTTTGTCTCCATCATATGGTTTGGACAACAAAAATATTTTGAAGTTAAATACTTAAGTAATTTGTGCCTCATTCAAGTTCAGTAATTCCCCAGCTATATACTTTAATTTCCCACAGCTTCATCAGATAAAATACAAACCAATTTCCCTTTTACAATGTAAGTGGGGCTAAAATATACGGTAAACCAAATAAAACACAACCCGATATTGTAAAGCATTAATTGTGTTATTCTTATTTTTCAAAGACACCCACGATAGTGATGTTAAAACATGCTGAAAATGTTCTATACCTTCTTGAAAATGAGCATTCACCCCTTTCAGAGTTTTTTTTCACAACTTTCTGAAGAATTAGTTGGTAAGCAACAGCCTGTTCAGTGTTACGTTAAGGTCCTCCAGACTTCTTGGGTTGCAGCTGTAGACTCTTTCTTTAAGAAATCTCCAAAGAAAGAAGTCAGGTTGCATAAGGTCTGGGGATCATGGAGGTGATCACTGAAGAAGTCCCACAAGAAAGCTGCTGTTGTTTTCACAGTATGAGTGGTCACCTCAAATTGTTGAATCCAGAAAATCCCATTTATGCTCTTCCAGCAGTAAATTGAGTAAAAATATTTGAATAATGGTTCCATAATTTGTTTTTGAGATAATGTGGACCAATCACCAATCTTTATCAAATGCAGAGGACCGGCATGCAGTGCATGGAACTATCCTTTGTTAAAAAAAAAACACTTCCAATATACAAACCCCTGCTTGTGAAAAACAAAGTTGCTGGTTACAGAACTGCCACACAACTGGCAGCCAACAAAACTGAAACAGGGCAGTGAACTTGTGATGAAGGACTTGGCAAATGTTGGAAGAGTCCATTACAGGAGAAGGGTGGGAAGAGGGAGGGCAGCTCCTTATATTCTTGTTTCAGTACTTATACACCTTATCTTTGGGTTGCATCTCTTACAGTATACTCTGTATACCTAGTGCCTTATATCATTTGCTTCTGATTGCATGAACACATAGTGCCATTATGTTAAATAACCATTTGTTGAATTTTTGCCAACAGGTCAATTATGCTATTCACCAAGGCCACTCACCCCCTCATTCCAGCACTGCTTATCAAACAGGTGAGGTACCTGTCACTCATCTGCAGTTGGTATGGAAACTGACAATTTACTATATTATTATTATTATTATTGTTGTTGAATTTCTCACTTCACAGTTTTGGCTGGGAAATATTCACCTATCCTGGGATGTAGCAATCAACAGGATTAGGCTCGGTGGTCTTATTTGTAGTTTAAAAAAGTTTCTTACAATTGAACATGTGCTAAGAATTACAGATTTTTGCAGTTGTATATATGTATTGGGGTGCAGGTTAAGTCTTGTTAGACTTTGTGATAGTGACTTTGGAATTACTCCCATAGATGATATTACTATCGGAATCACTTGTACTGCCTTTTGCATCCACATAGCACACATTTCATTATTATTATTATTATTATTATTATTATTATTATTCCATACAAATTCTACACTATATGATACATTTTCACCATCAAACCATATATGAATATAAGTATTTCCTTCTTCAGTGATTTCGACATATTTTTGAATACAACACAACATAGTTCTTTACTTGTACAACTGGTAGATAAAGAACCCATTTTTACTAGTAAATAAAAAAATACAAATCAAGTCTATATACAACTTTGTTTATAATTTATCACCAGCAACATGTATTGGCTATAGAAGCTATCTTCAGGCTGAATACAAAATCAAGGTACAAAATCTATATTACAGTGGCCTGAACATGCCATAACATTCATGGCACTGTAATATACATTCCTAACATGAGTTTGTATTCAACCTGAAGATGGCTGAAACATGTTGCTGATGATTAATTATAAACAAAGTTGTGTATAGACTTAATTTATACTTGCTTTATTTACTAGTATATTTAAAGCACATTGGGGATGCCTTGCTTAAAAAGAACCTATTTTTACCAGAAACTTTCCAAAATTACCAATTCAACATTCCCATTTTTACCTGCCTTCATCTTTTCTGGCTCAGCAGTGAACCTGATTTGATGTAATTGTATTTAAAATGAAAACAGATATGCCAAGTTACACAGCAGTTTTCTTGTGGACAAATTTGAAGTAATATCCACCATGTTACAATGCTCAGTATTTTCTTGAATTGTCAGTGCTTTACATGGTATGCCCAGCTTTGATGTAGTAGCCAAGCTGATCACATATTCAATAACTGTCCTACAGAAAATAAAACCTCTACACATATACACAACATACAGCTAACATACATCAAATTATTCAGATTAGAGTAAAACAGTTATACATGCACAACCTACACCGCAATACACCACATTTCCACAGCTTGCAGATTATCCATGTGCCACATGGTCATGTCTCTCAGATTTTAAATTTCATTACAATGCCTTAATATTTTCGACCTAAATAACCTACTGGCAGATAGGACTAACATTAAATTGTTGCCAGAAGCACGAATTATGAAAATGATCTGATACAAGCTTCACAACAATAACTAATTTCCAACAGTTCAGACTTCACAACATGGTCCACTCACTCACCAGTAGAACAGGTGACATATATCACAAGCACAACACACACCAGCATAAGTGACTGGCCACAGCCCCCACCCCCTCGAGTTAACAATCAAGGCCCCCTGTATTTATTTGCAAAGTTACTCCCACATCTTAATCCAAAACACTGCCTCCATCTAAAGAAGAGAATTTTAATACTGTGGATGTTCTGGGGCCCTTTGAAGTGTGAGGTCCCACACTGCAGGATCTACAATTTATAGTGTTCTCAAGCTGGCAATATATTGCATAAGTGCCCCAGGAACTACAGTAGAAGCTGAAGTTTGCAATATACAGTGATGGTGCGTCAGATGGAGCAACCATGTTCACCATCAAACTGAGGACCCTGCATAGAGTCATGCTCCGACAGAATCCTTGTGGGACACAGTCTTCTTTAGGGTACTGTGCAGAGAAGACAGTGCTGTGATAACACACAAGTAATGGACCTAGAGAAAGTTACAAAGAAAGTGGTGGTCAACCACAAGTTTTACCTGGGAGGGTTATAAAGATATTGCATTGACATATGGTGGAACATATTTCCTCTGAGTGAAAAACAACTGCAATGAGGTGCTGCCATGTGAGGAAAAAGTTTGGGATAAGTCAATGCATATTCACCAGATGGTCAATATTTTACTTATGATGTTGTAACCACACAGTATTCCTACTTTCCATGATCGACTCACACCAACAGGTAGCATCTGCTCATTAGCCGTGAATACAGAAGTAGTCCAACTGATAGGCCTATAATTAGTTGTGAGAGAGCAACCTTTACCAACTTACAGAGGTAGCATAACTACAGCTTCACATAAAAACATAAACAAAACACATCAGTCAAACACAACTCTGTTTAATGAATGACAAACTCCAATGCTACTTGTTTCAATTCCCAAGGAATCATCATCAGGCAATTCATGTAAAACCTTTAAAACACGCCAGTTCTACAAGTTTTCACTCGATACATTTGTGAGCAGTCACAGATTTTATTTTAAACAACATTATAGGCTATAATGTTTTTTTTTTTTAAAAAAAAGAGAGCTCTCATAAAAACTTTCAGAACTGGTGTGTTCAAATAATGCATTGCACAAAATGCTTCAAATAGTGGTACAATTGCTGGGTTTGCTACAAAAGGCCAAAAAAACCCTACTATGAATGGAACAATGCTGATTAATGGGGAAATAAGTTCAGTCCAGGAAATATCTGATCACACTATATACAAGCAGAGATTTGGCACAGAATTGCTTGGCAGTTCCTGAGTACAGAGGGCATTAAAGAACTGCACAGCCCTTTTCCAGGCATTCATCTTTCCACCAGTGAAAAGGGATGTAATAACATCAGCAAAGATTACAGAAGTGACCCACAGCACCTCGGATCACAGTGCTCATACAACACTCCACCACAAATATGATGGATGGGAATTCCCAATCCTCATGTCAGTGAGAGAAATCCAACCAGACAGCATGCCTGAAAATCCAGTTTGAACATGAGGGTGGATTAAAAAAACAAACAGAAGAATGGATATTCACAGGTTAATACTGTGCAAATCTGGAGAAGTGGATCATTTAAGAAGTACAGCTAGGCAAGGTATACAACAGATGTGGGCCATATTCACACCTGCACTCACAAGAATTACACAAAAACCAGTAAATACATCAGAAACCTCTTTATCTGTGAAAAATGAAACAAAGTACTTTTTGTGTATGTGTGTTAAAATTGCCATGACAACTGCACAGTGGGGTAACTGGTATCAGAGTAGTGATGTCAACTGAAGTAATAGAAAATGCTGCACTGAGGAGCAAGAGGATGGGCAGATGTAAATGTGACTTTCCATGTGAATAACCATCTATATCTCCCAACTCTATGCCATGCAGATACATATAGGTCTACACGACTTTAGGGAACCTATGGCTGATTAAACAGCCATGGCACAGCCAAAACTATGGTTTCATGACTGTCAGGGTGTCTGTGTCATCTGGATCCCACAAGAACCACAAGGGTGTAGTTTAGTGTTCCCTGTAGTGGCAAAATTTGGAAATCACATCAAAACATGAAAGAGCACCATGGAGAAAGAAATACTTGCTGGGAAGATGGTGAATTCAATACACTTACACAACCTTCATAACAAGAATAAAACATGAAAACACACAGCAAATCTATAGATAAGAACTGTATAGTGACTATGGGTATTATATGACAGGCATTCAACAATAAGAGGGGGGCAAGGAGGTGAATATACAGAGTGGCCAAGACATCATCATACTCTTACTTACTTACTTACCATGTATATCTGCTGTGGTACACTGTGAAACTCAAAATCAGTGTGTGATAACACTGCCAGCACTGGTATGTGCACAAATGTGCTGTGGTATGCTACAAAACTTGAAGGTGGTGTGTGGTAACACCATCAGTATTGGAAAGTGCACACACAGGCCATGATACACAATACAGTTCCATATGGTAGGTTAGAAAGTGTAGTGACTGTGACACCACCAAACAGAATGTAAGGGTTGATGCACAAAAATGGCAGTAGTATAATGGGGGGGGGGGAGTCTGAGAGACCCTCCTGCATCTCCTCATTCAGGACCACTACCAACTGCTAACCAGTAGCTAAACAGTTAACGTGCATGTCTCCATGCACAAAAATCTGCAATGAGTAACTGTTTACACTGTACGCTAGCAAGTGCACCCAAACAGAGTGCCGGGTTTTTCCCAAGCATTATAGGAATGGAATTATCTGCATGGATTTCCCCCTATCCTGGCAAAAGTGTTGGTTGTGATTTTCTACAAACAATGGGTTAAAACCCATTGTTTGTAGAAACATCATTATATAATGTTAAAATAAAACTGTGTTTGGACTCACAGCCAAGTATGTAACAGCGAAGCTGACAATATTTCTGCGCTATTCTTCCTAAGTTGAAGAACTCTCATGTTCACAATTGTATAGCTACAATTATCAATTTCCCAGAACACAGAACAAGAAAGATGAAGGACAGACAGTGCACATTATATTACAGATACCGCTGCACCTCATAAGTTTGTTATGGGAAGAAGGGAATTAGAAACTGGATAATATTAAATGGTATGACTTATAACATTGAAGTTAACTCAGTTATGTGCATGCAGTCTGCCCTCATACAAATACTTACATGCCAACAGAAGGAAATACAAGTTTCTCTTTCCTTAACACACAAAATACAAATTTTAGTCAGCACAATTATACAGTCTAATTATTTCCTGCTACAGCGACAGTTCTAAAAAAAACATCAAGCACTGCATTTAATTATGTGTAAATATGTCAATTTTCAAGTGACAGGTCTGTAATAATGCAATCCATTACTAAAGAGAAGTGAGAAAAAACAATAAAATCTTGAAATATATGTACACATTTCATCATTTTAAACTTTTATTTCACTTCCTTATAACAATGTGGGACCCCATCATTACAGAACTGACAATGTAAAATGAATTTATTTAATTTATAACTTAATGAACTTCCTGAAAATGGCTCTTCACAACTGAAAAATATATTAGGAAATAATGAAATAAAGAATATACTGTTGTGCTGACTGAAACAAGTGTTATGTATATTCAGTTATAGCACGCCTGGATGTCTCAAAGTAATCCTTGTTCCTTATTAAATACAGTAAATAGGCTACAAATAAATTATTAAAAATTCTTACTCATTCCTTTTGTATTCTAATAGTTGTCTTTTGCTATATTTTATTAATTAATTTTGTTTTTGTACTGCTGCCATATACCATCAGTGGAGTCTCAACCAGGAGACTGCCCTCAATTGTAAACTGCTGCTGGCACATACAATTATTTATATAAAGTCTCTGGCATCTGGACAGTCAACCTGGACTGACATCATGAGAATCCAGTCATGTGTACATAAGTCAATGCCTTTCTGCAATGAGTGGAGACAGTGCTAGCACAGAATGCTGTTTTACATATAGACACAGCTGTAGTCACATGACTGATGATGGAGGAACACAAAATCAAGTTATATGACTATGAATATGAACACCTGTTATTGCTCACATATTCAGTACAATGAGAACCCCTGCTGCTCATTTTGTCACATGTCACTTACACCTGCCTGGGCAGTTGGTGAGACTCTCACTGAAATAACAGGGACTTCATTAATATGATCCATCTCTAACTAAAGAATGCTGCAAACTTAATTAAAAAAAACACTTACATCTCTCATAGGCAGTCACAATCTCCCCCACTTCCTTGTTGCTCTTGCTACACAGAATCTCAATCAGTGTGTGTTCATCAGTGCCCATTCCTTCCATTGCCTTGTGCAGCTGTTTACAGAGGTAATCAACTGGAGGGATCACCAGTGCAACAATCACATCTTCAAAATGTCCACCTACCTCACTCTTTAAGTCCTCAATCAAATCCTGCAAAGGAATGTTCTGACAATGAGGCAGCCTGTCACATGCCACCAAATCCCACACAAACCCTGGAGTTTGTTCAATCCTAGTTTAATCCTACATGAAGTCCAAATAAAATACAATAATATAATTCACCCTGACATACATTACTCAGTTGCATTTTTTTTTTTGGGGGGGGGGGGGAAAAAAATTTAAACATATTTTTGACCTTTTTTTATAAAAAACAGAAAATGTAAAAAATGAGGGTGAAAACCAATGAAAAAAAAAAAAAACTAAAACAAACACCA
>Ga0136643_10007109_pt1 | contig 16144 bp, 8 predicted proteins | sample TergutLab28metaG_FD_96883 | JGI IMG/M metagenome (GOLD analysis project Ga0136643, IMG submission 96883) | Labiotermes labralis P1 segment gut microbial communities from Petit-Saut dam, French Guiana - Lab288 P1 (version 3) (version 3) | ecosystem: Host-associated > Arthropoda: Insects >... | reverse complement strand
CGTCAAATTTATATTAAAAAAAAAAAACTACAAAGTGTTCATTATGCAGTCTGATATAACCAAAGACTGTAAACACACAACAGTAACAGGGTTCCAATTATTGTACCAAAATTCTTAAAAGAAAAGTAACTGCAATCGACAGACTATATAATGGACATATGACACTTATTGGGTCTTAAAATCAAATGACAGAAACAAGCCTAAGAACAAAAGGAAATTTTATAATGCCTTAACAACGGTACTCTTTAATGATACTGCTGCACTAACACCGCATAAGGAATGCACTTATTCTGCAACCTATGACCAGCCTACATCCTTTATTCACTGACACTTCAAAATGCTCTTGCTTCACTAACACAAGTAGCATTCATCAGTGAACATGTTATGTAAAAATCCTAGGTTGTAATACTTCCCATTCCTCTCACATCTTACAGAATTCACATCCTCTCATGGTTGAAAACACACATAACTTCGAAAACCAACGGTACTGCTGGCAATATGCTCAATTTATAGAACACCCAGAACTGTAATTAAGAGTAATCTTATTAACGAGATAAACTCGGATCACAGTTGGCAGCACAGGTAACGTAATGAATTAATATGGTAATGACAAGTTCGAATCATGTTTGCCAGCATCCACAAAGGTTATGCTTTGACGCTTCATTGCAGTGACAGAAACTCATCTCACGACTGGCAACCTATAAAGACACAGAAAACGTGTCTAAATACGAAGAGAATGCGTCCAGTTTTCATGTTACTCACAGAACCTCTGTCTACATCGACCACATTTTCTTCAGTGTATGCTGGCAACACAGGCGCATTATGAGCTCCATTACATCAAGCTCCAAAACACAGCAACACATAGAAGAAGCTACTTATTTCGACTACATTACAATTTTCACTATAAATATTGCTTCCGTTGCAGACACAAGAATTCCAAATCATCGTGAATAAAAAATTGTCAAGACTTAAGTACTATAGGGCATACAAACACACGCCTCCAAATTCTGTATTACTTCGGTCCAGATACCAAATTTACTACTTGCGTAGAAAAATGAACTGTAAGTGTATATTATACATCAATAGGACAGTCTTATGATGGTACCACGCTATAAATTACTATTACTGCTAATTTGTCTTTGCCAATAATTACGACATGCACTTCAAGTTAAATTATAATTTCCGCATATCTGTAACTGCACTAACCACCGATGTAAGCTGCACATACCTACGTCCACAGATCAGGATACATGTAACCCAACCACGACTTCCATCACTTGGATTTTAAATTTGGTTACATACCGTGCACAGATTACTGCAAAGCAGTCACAGATAAGTTTACTGCAGTACTGCGATCTATTGAGAATTCAGTACACTACAGAAATCATATTAATTTCAATAGAGATCGCCACCAGCCGAAGTCATAAATTCTGTGTACCTATAGATTTATAATCCGTGGTAGACATGGATTAAACGTATCACGTTTTGGATATACTCATACTCTGTGCCCATGCTTTGGCTATTACAGATCATCTGCTATGGTCCTGTAACAGTTGCGTGAATGGTGGATACTTTACGTCGTGTTCGTAATCATTCGGAATGCGCACAAAACTAGTCCTAACCAAAATAGAAGTTTTTTTTTTACATACAATTCCCTTTAGAATACAAACTGTCTTTCGGCACAGTCACACCATTTCGTCGGAAAATACCGGTATCTCCAAATGTCTTGCATTTGCACTGGCCATTCAAAACGCAGCAGTTCGCAACGATACGACGAAATCCATGTTTAGTGCGGCCACATGGCTGTAGTGTTTCAGTTGCGGATGGATGAGGTTCCGGCCTCATATAGAGGTTACTACAGCTTGCCCTGTTGACCTTCACATTAACTTCGTACAAGGCAGTACTTCCGTAACTTTTTTACTAGCAGATCACTTTCGGCTTCGAAAAATAACCGCGGATCCTCACATCGTTGCTCGCGTAAATATGATGATAGGTATCCAAAATTAATAGTTAAGAACTGATTTTAGATAGCTAGAATACATACCAATAGCAATGTAACAATGCACTGCATGATTCGACTTGTCTTAAAATGAGTTGCTTGCTTCATGGTTATAGGAAGTTTCTTAATTAGATATTCTTAGTCATACCAAATAAACACATCACCAATTAAACAACATCCACGTTTTTTTTTAAATATTCCGTTAATTTTAGAAGTATGTGAACTTCGAACTAACCATTACAGAAACGTGCCCATGGATCCCCTGGGAACTAGTCATGGATTCCTTGGGATCTGCAAAGCACACTTTGGGAACCACTGCAATATATCATAGTGTCTACTATTCCCATCATACCATGTTAAGAAACATGAATATCTTTGTAGGATTTATATCAGGATATTTGTCCCCTTGGTTGCACATTGCTTAAAAAAATAAAAACTGGAATGAAAGAGCATAATCTCAGGTGTCATTACAAGAGAGACCATGATGAAAAGTACAAGGACTCCATTTATTAACTGAGAAAAAATAAAATCAGCCAGCATAGGCTTGATTGTACTTCACAATGCATTTCATAAACAAAGCAGTCAACAAATCTGCCATATATGCTGGTTATGTAGTGGCAGAAACAAATGAAAAAGGAGAAAGACCCTTTCAAGACTCTGAACCTCTGAAGCATCTGTTGGTTGTAGCTGAGGAAGAATTTCTACATCCATTGCTATGCACCCACAATGCATGAAAGTAATGACATCATGGAACATTAATTGATGATACATACTCATGACATTAATAGTGACTTTTTATTTGCAAACTGTAAGAGACAAACACAGACAAATCCATGCCAGTTGCCTGGTAAGAAATGGGTCATGGCTCTCACATTTATTGCACACAAAATTACTTATCATAACATGGAACTTCAAGGACACAGTAAATTACCATGACACATGCTTTCTAATGTCAACAATTCTGAAGTCAAACTAGGCCTGCTGTATAAAGATATCAACAACAAATCATTCACATGTTCTGCCTTGCAAAACTGCTTTAAAAAATCTTCCACCTCACCAAGTGACTGGCAGACACTGAAGGACAAGTTCTTTGGCATCACTCAACAACTCCAAACTGAATTTTGTTTGTTTATACTATGACAATTCAATGACTCCAACACTTTCTTCCACTAAAATTTACGAGTATTTGTATGCACTGTACACCTTACCCTTAATAACGTCACATTATAATTTCACCTCTACGAATAATAGGAAAATGTGACCACAGTCAAGGATATACAGCAAACTTCATATAATCTACTCACACAGGGCAGGATAGGTGCCGAATTACTCGGTATTCTGAATCAACTATATTGACCTAAGTTCTTACAGTAATTTTTTGTTACTACTTCCATACTTGGGCTGTACACCTAATCAGAGGAGTAGTCCATCTGGAAATGTCCTTCATTTACTGGTTTAGGGTCATGAAAGTCCTCGTCTGTGTTTTCTTAGTCTTGATAGCTGAAGGCATTCATGGAATATAATACAAGGGGTCAGGACATAGCACAACAGTTGTTGTGCACACACACTTGGAGGACCTTTTCAGCGTGTCCTTGAGATCTATTTGTTTCAATGAAGAACGATTTTCTGGTACAAGCAAAACTTCTGGTCTTGGGACTACTCTCCTCAAGTGCTGGATTAACAGGATTCCCAAATTATTGAATATCCAATCAAAGGAATTCTGCTGCACACTTATGATGGTGAAGTACCCATTTCCTGCCTTGTTGCATTCTTTTCTTCCAACTGTCTTCGGCTATGGAAACGGAAATCAAGCTACTCTACATATGCAAGGCACAGCCCACTCACAGCAACAGCTCACTCAAAGTGCACTTCCCACACCAAAGCACCTTACTGCTTGTACATAAGAGATGGGCAAAACCCTCACCTACAACATGAGGGTCTCCAGTCTATCAATGCTTATAATTGGTATGTAAATAAAGTCAACATAATCTTTAAATGAAGCCAACTACGTGCACAATTTTTCTTAGTATTTTTATTTCTTTTCTCGACATGTTTTGGGCGACTATGTGCCCATCATCAGGAGAAACAACTGTATTTATGCGACACTTGGTACTTGTTATTCTGTATGGGTGACTGTCTGTGATGCAGGGTGGAATGAAACATTTGCATAAATACAGTTGTTTCTACTGATGATGGGCACATAGTTGCCCGAAACATGTAGAGAAAATAAACAAAAATACTAAGAAAAATTGTGCACCAAGTTGGCTTTATTTCAAAGATTATACAGGGACGCATGGTCAACAAAACATAAAAGTCAACATAACTTGTTGTGTTGACTGTTTAAAGTTGTGTTAACTGTTTATTTATACTGTGTTGACTGTTTATTTACATAATAATTACACCACAACAAAACAGGATGCCTAACCTCAAAAATGGTTTAAGATTTTCACCAACGCATGAAACTGTAAGTACCGTTATCAACTCTACATGAGCCACCTTCGCGAAAGTACAAATTATAGCTGGTATTCTACTGTGAATGAAATTGACAACATTTCTTCTCTTCCTTACTTTAGGTGATGCTCCTGTTCATTTTCATGTCTTATTTGTTTCCTCCTTTAATTCTGTACAGCAGACAGGAAAATTGTCTAAGCAGGCTGATTCAAGAGAAAAACTGAAATGTGTGGACAGACAGTCCAGAACTCTGCACAGTGTTCATTCACACAATTTGAGCAAAGAACACTACACAATGTGACCTCTCAAAACACAATGTCAAAACAACAGCTGAATGATAGCAGCATCTTTAGAATGACTGATATGACAGCAGTTATTTTAAGTTGAAATGTAATTGTAGTGAATATCTGGAAGGACAAAGAGGAAGACATTGGAAAGGTTGTTACCATAACATGAGTAATCTGTTTTATAATATGAATTAATTATTAATATACAGTTCATATGCCTTGCAATCACATCACAAGTAATGAGTAGTATAACATTACACACACACTACATAACTTCAAGTCCCCATCAGCTAGCACCAAGAGTTTCTGATGTTGACACTTCACAGAAAAGTTCAAATTGTATGTTGTACAAGCTACTAATCATACATCACTCAACATCTGAAGAAATTAATCCTACAGAAAGAAACAATTTAGACAAAACATAAACTGAATAAATAAAAAAAAAAAAAACTCAAATAAAGCCCCAGGTTTCACTGAACATTTCAAGAGAGTCAGAACAGGAAATATGTGTGGGTGGTGACTGGTAACATGAGAAAAAGGCATACAACCGTGCACCTGTACATGAGAACTACTGCCCTCTGCTATTACTAATCAGTAAATACCATGTTCACATTTGTTCACTAGGTGCATGACAAAGTTTCTGGAACACACTATATAAGGAACTTAATGCTCCTCCACTCATTCAAGAGCCGATGTAGTTCACATACTCAGATTTCACGTTGCAAGTCTAAGTGACATACTTATTGTACATTTTTATGAACATACAGTACAAACTTGCATTCACTAAAGAAGAAAAATGTTCAAGTTTATGCCAGCATTAATCAAATCAAGATAAATCAACTTAAAGTTGCATGTTCTAGTAGTGTCAACAAAAGGCACAACTGAAACAGATAATGTTGTCATTACAATGCTGGTCAATTTGAATGCTGCAAAATACAAATAAATGTCTTTCTCACTGTGTATATGTTGGAAGAATGTGATGAGGCATGTCTTGTGGACAGTGGCATGGATAACTGTAATCACAAGCAGATGAATGTGCAGTTCTGGCCTGCAAGTGGAAAAGTCTGTAGTCCTATCCAAGCTGCAAACACTGCCAACTTCGAATTTAAACCTCTGCAGTGGGCTTATGGCACAGTAGTTAATAATCTTCATAGTAATTGCCCAGCCCTGTGTGCACACAGTGACTGGCACAGACAAAAGAAGAAACCAATGTATCATCTCAGACAACATTCAATGCAGTGTTATTTTCCTCCAGTACATAAGATAAAATTCCACTCAGTTAAGATATTATTCCAGTTAATCTGTATTTCCTTCCATAAAACCCTTGCATTTCCTGAATTCCTTGATTGTGCACAAACCATTAATGGATGCACAGGATAAAGTAGTCCCGTTCAATGTACATCCTTTTTGCCTGAAAAGGAAAATGCTGTCCCACAGTGCATATTTACATTAAATAGTGCTCTGATCACAGCAGACACCTGGCACTTAAAAGGCCATATACTAATGGCTAAAAAAAATCAAACTCATACTTTCACAAATAATTCAAACAATGTAATATACTCCCATTTGCATCACTTCCAGTTTGAGTAGAAACAAAACATGAAAGAACTTGCAAGACTTTTTAGTTACAAGGAAAGTTAGGCCTACTGCCAGCTCACATAAACTGAATATAATTTAAAAAAATTAATCACAAATATCGAAGTCAAAAGGGCTTTCTAACCCAAGTCACTCCACTTATAGACAGCTGTATGTACGGTGAAACAAGATGATGTATTGTAAGGTGATTCATTCCCACTGTGTCGTCAGTCAATAAAAACAACAAACGATCCGTCAATACAAGTATTGTAAAGAATATCAACAGCCATATGTTTTGGCTACACTAATAGCCATCTTCGTGCTGTAAGGAAGAAAATAAAAAGCACTGACATACAATGCAAAATTCTTATAATAAAACCAACTAGATGCACTAATTTCTCAAATTTATTTTTGGAATAAAACTCCATATGTTTCAGACAGAGGAACTGTCCGAAACATGTAGAGTTTTATTCCAAAAATAAATCTGAGAAATTAGTACACCTAGTTGGTTCTATTATAAGAATTTATCATGATTCACGGTCACCTGAATGTCAAAAACAATGCAGAATGTAGTAAGAGATCTCAAACTAAATAATGAATTCATACACAAACTCTGTATCAAATGTGTGATCTAAAGTAAAAAGTAATACGCATATGCATTTAATAAAGAACTATAAATAAAGGCAGTACAGTATAACTGTGTGTGTGTGTGTGGTGTAGGTTAGAAACATATCTGATTAAAAATAATGCAAATCCACTCTGTTAAATGGTAAGGCTTTAAAATGGCAATGTGTATTATCCTATTCACGATCCTGTGTTGAACTCCTAATAGTACCATAATGAGTTCATCACAGGATCACCCAGATAGGATTAACATTCACTACAGAGCACTGTAAGTTCACTAGAGGATCCTGAACAGAATAATACTCACCCATCGTCCTTTTAAAGCCTTACCATCTGACACAGTGCCTATGAAATAATTGTTCTTACTCAGATATGTTTTAAACCTACCCTACACTACACTACACACACACACACAACGCGCGCGTGCATGCACACACAGCTACATCATACTGCCTTTATTTACATATGCTTTTTAAACATATACATAATACACTTTATTGTACGTCACACATTTTATACTGATTCCGTGTATGAATCCACTGTTTAGTTTGTGAATTCTTATTACACTCTGCAGTTGTATGTCAGAACTTTTTATTTTCCTCTGTATGGACTGATAATGGCTATTAGTACAGTTAAACATGTAGTGGTTGATATTCTTTACAGTACATGTCATGTTGAGGGATAGTTAATTGGTTTTTATAATACAATGTATAACAATGTTAAATAAATCTTCAGCACAATCTGGTAACGAACAGTTGTCTTGCACTGGTTTAACACAACAGCATCTAACTTTGTACCTCTGTCATTCAAATTGTAATAACAGGATAATATTCTGGACTTTAAACATTCAGTTCTACTGAAGCACTGCTGGATATGAATCAGTTTTCTTTACTTTGGTAGATATTTGGGCACACAGTTTGCGTTCATAAATGCTTAATGTTAATTCCCTCTCTCCACCGCACGTTAGTACGGAATTTACCACCACCTTATCCACCCCAATTAAATGTTTGAAAGCTCAGTGCTTCAGTCTCCATTAACATAGCTTACATGTCATGAATCCTAAAACTTGTGCCTCAACATATCAACCATTATCTTCTTGGAAAAGTGTTACCACTGAGTTTTGCTATCATAATAGTAAGATAACAATTCTGAAGCTGGACAGTTCTCATGCATCCATCAACTGCATCTTCTCTGATGAGATTTCTTATGAAAGTATCAAAAATATGACTTTGCTGTGAAAGAGACTGCCATCACTTTCAAAAGCAATTATGTGTGTGCCCATCATTTCCTATTTAAGTTTAAAAAAATTTGCCTGAACCATAACTTATTGGTTTCAGTAAAAAAAAAAAATTATATGACAGATATTAGTCGTTGCATAGTGAAAATAATTAAAGACACAATGGAATATACACAATTTTAAAAAAAAGGCATACTTTTTCTCTAGTACTTGTACAAGACTAATTATTTTAATGGTTGCTTTTGTAACTGATATATTATACGGTACTAAACTTATTTATATATATTTATATGACGTATATTTGTTAAACAAATCTTTTATGTAACAAACAGCCTGCATGACACGGAGCAAGCAACAAGTGTTATTTTGTAACTTTATTGGCTGTGAATTCAGTCTCCATCAAGAACAACAGTTCCTCAAACTAAACTTCAAACAAACATTATGTCTCTATAAACTACCACCTCTGAAATATCTTTAATGAAGCGTAATGGTTTCCAGCAGTCAGCTTACCACCCACATTTCCGAACATCTCAAACAGGAAGAAGTGGAATTCTAAGACGAAATTTTGTTGCTGGTGAGTTGCAGAAACATGTTGCAGCCCAAAGGGTGTGTACCTTAGTGCACCTGATACTTCTTAGTTATAATGTTGGCAACAACTCATCCTGATAAAAGTCCGTTTACAAACTACTGCCAAAGTGAGAGCTGACGGTTCTCTGTGAAGGTCACTAGATGACATTATACACTGGATCATATGGCTGGTATTGGCAGTTATAGAGGTGATTCCATCTTACGGTGAAGGCCTGTCCACAGTCATGGATGATGTCTGCAACCAATCCAGTAACAATGAAAGGGAGATGCAGTGGTAAATGTGAAACCTGCTCCCTGGAGTCTCACGAAGGCTAGTCCCCAGGATGCTCTGGACATGACCGGTTTACCTCAAACCACCTGTCAATGCAACTGAAACAATACAGACAATTATTTATTACAAAATCTCACTGTACTTGACAATTCACTTTAATGTTTTTATGCAATTACATGCTGTATTTACTAGAACACAAGATGTGAATCTTTTCCTAATTCATCATCTGCATAATGGGAGGAGGTGGCACCTTATAATCCCACGCAAAGGTAAACACATTCTGCTCTTCACAGACCCTGAACCCTCAAAAATTAAGGTGATGCATTCTTCAAAATGTCAGGCACCACTTACCCAACAACGCAGCATCACATCCCAGAAGACAGGTACCCTCATGTTCCAAACAGGTACTTTTCTGCAAACAGCAGACTATTGAGGGGGGGGGGGGATTTGCCAGTTGGGTAAAGACAGCATGTATCTGTATGCATATACATATGCATATTCAGTTTGCTTTACAAAGTAAGGCAGGCTAAGGGCATGTCATGCCCTTTTATCTCTCTTAATAAACATTTATGAACCAAATGACAGATTCCTATTAAACCTGGTAAGGACATCATGTCTCTATGGGCCAACCCCTTTAGATGCATTAGCAAAATTGAGAAAAGCCACTATTAACTAGTCGTGTCTGTCTGTTCATCTTCATGAAACAACTTGGCTCCCACTGGATGGGTTTTCATGATAGTTGATATTTGAGTATTTTTCGAAAATCTGTTGAAAAATGAAGTTTCATTAAAATCTGAAAAGAATAACTGGTACTCACATGAATACCAATATGCATGTATGACTGTATCTTGCTCAATTCTTCTTAGAATAAAAAATTCTTCAGGTAAGGTGTAGAAAAAATCAAAACACACGTTTTAGGTTCAATAACTTTTTTCGAGCGTCATGCCATTTATGAGATAATGTGGAAAAATATGGCACAGCCGGACAGGCCGCAGATGACAAAATAGCACATGTGCAATGCATTCTGGATACCTAAGCTACAGGCACACACTCTGAATATGTAATACTTATTGCTTTTCTAGTGCAACAATGGTTGCAAGAACACACCTCAAAGTTACATTATACACACACTGCCTACCTGATTCTACTTAATCACTTCCCAACATCACTAACACCAGTTAAGCAGCTACTGACACTTTAGAAATTCGAAAACAGGTACCCTAAAAAAAAAGTGGTCACTGCAGTGTGACACACATGTAATCATACTAGCTCTTTTGCCAGGGATGATGTGGTCAGGGCATGAAGCTGACCGCTCACCTCCGACTAGTGTCACGGTTAAGAACTGAGGATACAGCAACAACTTTACTACCACAACACCACTACCACCACCTTCTGAGAAAAGGTACCTAATGACCAGGCAAAATAACCAAATGTGACACCATGCAAGTGAGTGTAGTAATAATACTATACTTGTAGGTGGAAGCTGCTCCTTTCAAACCTAGGTTTGATTATCAGCTATCTCAACTGAGATTCTTCGTGATTTTCTTCAGTGTGTCCACAAGGATGCTGGGCTAATTCCTTGACCGGCTCACGACCACCACCTTCCAATCTACTCACAGTTTATGGTCAGTGTCCTATGTCACTTGATACTATTTAACCACTGCAGTTAAAATAGCATCAGAGCTTAAAAATTAATCACATGACACCACTGACCTCTTGTGGTAAATACAGAGACAGGGCAGTCTTGCAATTGTATCACCCTGCTGGAGGTCCTCCAGACAAATGACACACTCTCCCTTGTCATCTGTTAGCACATCCTCTGAAACATAACAGATCAGTGTCACTTTAAACTTGGTCAACCTGTTGCGTTTTGTTGCTTACTAATTTCATTTAGGTTTCAGATGTGACAATGACTCGTAGTCTGCTGAAATATTGAAATATATGGACCACAACTAGTGGAGATTCGCAACAACATACACCCCTGAAATCAAGCAGAGTATCCAAGTACAAAATAAGTAACCACGATCACGACAACAATTATCACAATGGACGCAAATTTGTATATATATATAAAAAAGAACATTATTATAAGATTATATAACGGAAATATATCACAAAATTTTAATACAGTTATAACATACAGTATGAACTGAGAATACTAATACAATAATTTTAACCTTTTAAACAAAATATCAATCAGATACATCAGGCAATTAAACAAGAACATATCAGTCTTTTAAATGGTGTAAACTTTTAACTATACATGCATATTATTGTAAGCCCTTTGGGATCCCAAACGTGCACAGTTACTTTGTACACCTTGATGTGGCTTTAAAGTAGCCTGATGATGACTGCTCCGAGTCAAAACATGTTGCATTAAAGCATAATTGATATTATATGTTGTGTGTTGACTGAAACATAAATTAAATTAGTAAGATCAGTGTCAGTTCAAAAATGTCACACAAAGCAAAATTTAGTGGAAAGAACAAAAAAGACTGAACAGGGCTCAAGAATCCACTGTATACAATGAACATGCATGGCAATCATATGGAGATGTCCACATATTTACAATCCAAGGGTGCTTTATGGATGTCAATGGATTTCAGTGAAATCATGCACCATGCCTATGATACATAAGTTGGTAGAATAATTTCATTTTCATTCATCCATGCCCATTATCATCACATAATTAGACTACATGTTCATGGGTTATTATTCTGCCATTGCCAGTAAAAACCACACTTAAAAAAACAAACCTCACTTTGTCACAAATAGATATATAAGATGGTAGCAATGAATGCCAATGCTCAGCAAATATTACAATATCCACATTACACAGAAAACAATACCTCCAAACCATTACTATTGCTGTAGATTTTGTTGTTATAAATACTTGCCTTCAAAGATTAACAATTTAGATAATTTCATTCGCTTTAGAAAAGAAGTGAAATTAGCTTTATTGAATAATTCATCATATACGATTGAAGAGTTTTTACAGGCCAAGTCAGTGCTGTAATGCTGTTAACAGTTGTTTGTAATTGGTGACGTATGTGTTTCCTTTTTTTGACAAGTCCCAAGTCACAATGTAACAGACTGGATGTTAAAAAAATTTATATACAACGTAACATAATAAGTAATAATTAGCTAAATTACTATATTACATTATGCTCTAGTATTTTATATTATTATGTAATATTTTTTGTTTCATTTTGCTTATTTTGTGAAATACTGCTATTATTAACAGTACTATGTTTTATATATATATATATATATATATATATATACGCGCGCACGCGCACACACACACACACACACACACACACACAGCTGTGTTCTGCTTGACGTGTCCAGAGCCACACGTATGGCTGGTTGGATTGTAAAAATTATTATTATTATATTATTATTATTATTATTATTACTATTATTATTCAATCAAGGATTCCAGGTCTTAGGCATGCAAATGCAGTGAGGTCGTTATTTCAAAGTGTCCCTTACAGCCATACTGTATAAGGGTAGATCAACAGAACAAATGCCTTTGGAAACCGCAGCTAGGGATGGGAACTGTCAAAAATTTCCGTTTTAAGTTCCAAAGGGCAGTATGTAAGTACAATTCACATTAAACGCAAGTTCTCTGTATTTTGGTAAAGTGATCCCGTGACATGCCCGGTGTGGCCCAGAGGGTGGGTAGAGGTATAGCTCTACTCTTCCATGACCGCGGCACTAGACGGGGTGAGTGGTCAGCAGCACGCCCCAGCCGCACTTTACCCCCGGGAAAGACCGGGTACGCATTCTACAGGAGGCTGGGTGGGCCCCAGGGCCGGTCTGGACGGGCGGAAAAGCTCGTCCCCACCGGGATTCGATCCCGGACCGTCCAGCCCGTAGTCAGTCGCTATACCGACTGCGAAATTCCCTGCATTACATAGTATAAAAGCAATAAAAATTTATCATGATATACATAAATTACTTACGACACAAAACACTGACATGTACCACAAAACACATTTTTCAGTGATCTGCCCTTTAACCTAACATTTGATATGGTGTATATTTAACACAGTAGAGAAATTATATATGGCCTCTATGCGGCGCAGCATTTTGTAACCAGTCTCGCAATATTAACTTCACATCTGCAGTGAATTAAAATCATTCCACAGAAACACACACACTCCAAATTAAACGATACCATTGTAGCTGAGTCGAGGTTTGGTGAGGCACATCACTAGGTGGCATTCTATGTCGTCCGGCAGCACAAACTTGGCACACACCGGGCACTTTATACCTGAAACACAAAGAAATTGAATAGTATAAGGACATATAACACAATTAAACCCTTCCAAATATGATAGTGGGAATTAAAATCATGAGATGGACTGTATAACATATATGGAAGAAATGTGGAAGTGATACATTCCAAAACATTCATACAATAAAACAAACTAGATGCACTAATTTCTCAAATTTATTTTTGGAATGAAACTCTACGTGTTTCGGACAGTTCCTCTGTCCATCATCAGCAGTTCTTCACTGTACACACAGCAATGGTATATGTCATACAGATTTTGCAGACAGCTTGCGAGCAAGCTGTCTGCAAAACCTTTATGATATAATAACATAAGAACTCCTGATGATGGACAGAGGGACCGTGTCCGAAACATGTAGCGTTTCATTCCAAAAATAAATTTGAGAAATTAGTGTATCTAGTTGGTTTTACTATATGAATTTATCATGATGCACGGTCGCCTGAACGTCAAATTTGTATTAAGAAAGGTAAAATCCCATTACAGGTCTGGACAGGCCCAAAGGGTTCCAGGAGGTTGAGGCCCCCAGATTTCAGGACAATCGGCACATGAAGGTGGTAAGGTTGTCAGAAAAACCTGTATGACATATACCATTGCTTTGTGTACAGTGAAAAACTCCTGATGATGGACAGACGAACTGTCCGAAACATGTAGAGTTTTATTCCAAAAATAAATTTGAGAAATTAGTTCATATAATTGGTTTTATTATACGAATTTAGCACGATGCACGGTCACCTGAACGTCAAATTCTAACATTCTTAATCTAAATATGTAATACAAAAACAAATGAGAAGAAACGTCAAGGGAAAACTAGATAAGTCACCAAACGCTGACAATTTCCATGCTTAGCTGTAAAAATAAAAAATAAAAAACCGCAGGAATTGGTGAATACTACGTCAAACCTCTGAGAATTTTAAAGGAATATGCGGTATTTTTATCTTTTGGAAGAATTTTACGTTGTCAACAAAGTTCCTTTGCCATGCCTGTCAGAATGAAAACACGTTACGAGCCAAATCCGAAATGGATCTTGACACCTTCAGCTGCAACATATAATGTTGCATTTTCTCGCGTTTTTTTTTTATTTTGAAAATGCTGTAGGGTGGCATACGTCAAAGATGCAAAATATCCCTTGCACTCAATATTGCTGAGTTCCTCGGGGGGCATTGTGTAATAGAAATGACAGTAAAACCCTCGTAATATTAACACTTGTGCGGGCCACAACACAAGGCTCTGCTGGATGCATGTTCGTCTGGCCTGCACTGTGCAAAACACAGTGTCAATGACGATTGACGATAAAATAAAGCTTATGACGTGACTGACGAAAAATGTGAATGCTGGCGTATAAAATTTTAACGCGCTTTTACGTTACACGAACGCTTTGGACCAGAAATACTTGAAAGTTTTGAAACTTGGTGCTGGAGAAGAATGGAGATATTCAGTTGGGCCGATAATGTGAGAAATGAAGAAGTGTTACACAGTCAAGAAGGAAAGTCTACACGATCACCCTTCCTAACTTTGTTGTCCCGACGCGCTCAGTCTGGTAGGTGATCCTCTTTCGGGAAACGGGTGTGGTTCACCGAATCACATACAGTTTTAATTATTTCTTTTTTACTTGTTGTTTTATTTACTCAATTTATTGCTGATAAAATGAAAAAAGTGTGTTGTATCAAGTTAAATAACTAAATCATATTTTATCAAAATAACACATTTACTTGTACTACCACCTACAACACACTCGTACGCGACTTACTTCCTTACTGGACTGCTACGGTCCGTTATCAGCTCGTACCTGTTTCGGCGTTTAAATATCTCCCCTCCTACCTATCACCAACGGTCCTGAATATACGTTCACAGATTAACTTACAACGCATGGCTATGAACCGTCCATAACAGACGCCACCAATCCTAATAAACAACTATACTAAAAATTATCGGCTACAAAAGCAATATCCTACGCACGTACAATAAACAGAAGGAAGGCTAACTGAATTGGTCACATATTGCGTAGAAACTGCCTTCTGAAAAACAAACTGAAGGAGAGATACAAGGGACAGAAAGACGGGGAAGAAGACGTAAGTGGCTACTGGGTGACTTTAAGGAAAACAGAAGATACTGGAATTTGAAGGATCGCACTTTCTGGAGAACTCGCTTTGGAAAAGCTCACTGACCTCTGGCAAGACAATATACGCGATGGACGAGACCTTTGTACCACTACTCAGAATACATAAATGTGATTACGTGTGGATTATCCAGAAAAATACATCAACTACTAGGCACAAGGAACTCTATTTTATTTGTGTACTTTTGAGTTGTGACCTCTTCTTCGCATCAGACCGCACCCCTTTAACAGTAGGTCCTGTGGGGAAGAAATTGCCAGTGACATTCAGATCACGCAACTCATACCAATATAGCACGACTGTTGCAGTAAAGCACATAACAAGAACTACTAATACACAGTACGGTGCACTGTTTATACATTCTTCAAAACTTAGTACGGTGTTTTGCAAAATGTTGTCAGTCTTTCGAATTTAGGGCGTTGAACAGACAGAATATTTAACGTAAAACGTATTAATTCAATTCAACAGACATTTATTAACGTCCTGACTCAACAGCACAAATGTCATTACAAAGCCGGCACCAAAAAACACAAATAATAATAATAATAATAATAACGTTAGCAACATACCAGGAAAACATGAAGTCAAGGAACTACAGAAAACAGCCATATTGGGCACTGCACACATACTTCGGAAAGTACTAATGTAAAAGTACAATATATTCAACACTGAAACTAACGATATAAGCACCATGAAT
>Ga0136643_10007106_pt1 | contig 16147 bp, 7 predicted proteins | sample TergutLab28metaG_FD_96883 | JGI IMG/M metagenome (GOLD analysis project Ga0136643, IMG submission 96883) | Labiotermes labralis P1 segment gut microbial communities from Petit-Saut dam, French Guiana - Lab288 P1 (version 3) (version 3) | ecosystem: Host-associated > Arthropoda: Insects >... | reverse complement strand
TATGCGGTAAAGGAGCTGTGTTTACTTGAGTGACGACTTCTGTTAGAACGCGGTGAAGATGGGTTTTGTAGGCTACTTGTGTACACGCAGTAGGCATTTCTCTTTACACGGTATTATTCTTAGTAGGAGGAGCAGTCAGCCCACGCAAGAGGTGAACAGACGATGCATGCAAACACTATAATAGGTAAGGGATGAGAAGCCGCAACAAGTGGATCCTGTCTTATTTTGCTGCCAATTCCAGTCACGAAAATAAACATGAAATGTACGTAAAACTGACGTTGAGACCAGGTGATTGTGTGATCGGACCGTAAGCTCCAGACTTAGTGACAGAATATATAATAATTTGCTGCCTGTTCTGGGCTTTGTCTGATTATAAAGCAGTGGTTTCTAAAACGTGTTTCACGGTTTCCAAGGGATACACGAACAGTTGCCAGGGCATCCGTGGGTATATTTCTGTAATGATGACTTTTGTTTGTTTTTTAATTAAAGGAATGATGTTTGTTAAAAATAATCGCTGAGCTTCTTTAATCGGCGGTGTGCTTTGTTTCGTATGATCGTTAGAATATGTAAGAAACGCCCTGTACCTACAGAGGCAGCGAAAGTCATTTTAATTAAGATCAAATCATAGAATGCATTGTGACAAATGTTACTAGGATGTGTTCGTAGCTACCTAAAATCAGTTATGAGTTATAAATTTTTAATTTCGGTTACCTATCATCCGACCATAATACACTTACGTGAGCAAGGACGTGAGGATCCGTGGGCACACTTCGAAGCCAAAAGGAATACGCGAGCAAACAAGTTTGGGGAAACACTGGTATAGAGCAATGGTAGAATGCTGATTAGCAGGGGGAAGCGGAAGGAACTCGTAAAAACCGCGATCATATTTTTTCTTTTAAGAAATTGTGTTAGAGTTTTCCCGTGTTAAGTGGGTCCCTGTCACCACGGCATGGTGCATCCTCAGGTTGCGGATGGAGGATCGGCCTCCAGTATGGAGGGTAGCTGCGAATATATTGAATAAACAGTCGCGGACAGCCGACAAGGTGTGGTCCTTCAACGTGGAGATTGAGCGAGGTGCTAACAACTCCTCACCGTAAAAAAAGTATCATATTACGAAACATAAACTGGTGCCTCGGATCTGGACTGATCCTTTGGTACGACCTAGGCGATGGAAAAGGGATATGAAGATGAATCTTCAGGAAGTGGGATGTAGGGGCATGGACTGGATGGAGCTGGCTCAGGGTAGGGACAGGTGGCGGGCACTTGTGAATGAGGTAATGTACCTTTGGGTTTCATAAAATGTGGGGTATTTCTTGACTGGCTCAGAACCGGTTAACTTCTCAAGAAGTACTCTGCTGCATGGAGTAAGTCAGTAGTAAGTAAGTAAGTAATTAAGTATTAGGATAATCACTTCAAGTGTGTGGGGACGAGCGGGACACGTAGAACACGTATGTGAGAGAGAAAGATAAAGCGGAAGACAGAGATATGAAATTCATACAAAGATTTTGTCTAAAGACCACAGGGAATCGACCGTATATGAAAAGCAACGGTGTTGACGGAAGTACTGTTCTTAAAGAAACAGAACGTTTGCGGACTGACCTGTCTGGCTGAGGACAGGGACCAGTGGCGCGCTCGGATGAACAACGCAGTGAAGTCTTCATGTGTAAGACAGGAGGTACCCACATTTTAAAAAATTTAGGTTTCACTTCAAAATCCTTGGTCCCAAAAGAGTGAAAAGAGGCGACAAGAGGCAAGCCTCTTGTCACCCTTCTTTAAGTTATTAGTGGATCTGTATTTTACATGATGCAGTTAGTATGTGAACTATGTGATATGGCAGGTTCTTAGGGTGGTGGCTATGAAGATTGATGTTATTTTGGATTTGGCGCCGTGTAGCTTGGTGTATTACCAGCATTTTGGAAGACACACTTCTGTCTCCACTTTTAGATTGCAGAAATGCAGGGGGCTGGATATAAAGATGGAAGGTTGCTACAAAACTGTGATATGTATCACAGCACACTGCGTCACATCACAGTAGAGAGTAATGCCGGCCTGAATCAAGTAGACAAATCCTGTTATTTCCTCTATGCGTAAGCTCTGCACGAAAAAGTTAATATTACCCTAGTAAAGGTAAAGGTAAAAGTAAAGGATAAGTTAAGATAAAGGTAAATTTCACCCTAGAACAAACCACAAAGGCCCAGAGGGAAGTAGAGTTATAGCTCTACTCTTTCTTTAACTTCGGCGCTAGATGGGGTGGGTGGTCAACGCCACACTCTGTCGCTTTACCCCCGGGAAAAAGATCCGGTACCCATTGTATAGGAGGCTGGGTGGGCCTCAGGACCGGTCTGGACAGGTGCGAAAAATCTTGCCCACACAGGGATTTGGTCGTCGGAATGTCCAGCCCGTAACGAGTCGCTATACCGACTACGCTATCCCAGCCCACAATATTACCCTACTTCAAAATTCAAAATCTCTTAATTTGAAGTCCCTAATTTGATAAATCTTGTGGCATTGCATCGTGACTAGCCCTTTTGTCCCCCCCCCCCTGCTCGTCGCCAAACAAGATATCCAATAGAATACAGAAATGGGTCATAATATATTCCTCCGGGCATCTCACTAATTTACAATTAATTATGGTCCTAGCATCAGTCACACACTGCATACGCCCCGCAATAAAGCTTTTTGTGTTAAACCAAAGAAACAAATAAATGAAGGCATTCGTTGCCATGGCAATCAAGTTCTGAACCACTCGGTCTGCTGCCTGCACATTCGAGACGTGTTAGAAGGTAATTAACACTGGCCTCAGGATAGAAGCCGCCTACGTTAGCATTACCAAACATCCTCTGAGTAGCCATCTCTTTGTTCAGGCGTAATCCTTTCAAGTACAGTGGTGACTATATACAGCTTTCTTTGACATTAAAAATTATGCATTTCAACCACACAGCGTCTCATATGTAGGTTACTTATGACTCTACAAACAGACTGATATTATTTAAAACAGCATTAAATATTTGCTTTTTGTGATGGAGAAACGTAATGTTTTCTGTGAGTACGGAACTGACTTTTTAAATAATATTTACGTAGCCTTCATGCTTCAAAGTGGTCGTTGTATTTTATACACAACGCTTTAAAAGACACAAGTATATTTTTATGTCTTACTTTACTGCTAGGTGTGGCATATAACACCCCCCTCCCCCCTCCCCCAAATTCGCAGTGTATTAATCAACAGTCTATGTTCCTATTCTTAACACTGCAAGATCGCAACACGACCGCGGAAGATGGCTACTTTTTTAGGTGACCCTAGTACTGCTCAGTCTCTCTCAGAACAAATGATATATATATATATAACGTTAGTAGTGCCTACGATTGCTTTCCCTTTATTTATCATTCCTAATATTTAATCTTGCCGAAATCAGTGGCCGCGCAGTCTAAGACGTGGGTCTAAAGCTGCTCGCTTGCAGGGATTGTGGGTTCGAATCCCGCCGGGTGCATGGATGTATGTCTTGTGAATGTTGTGTGTTGTCAGATAGAGGTCTCTGCGACGAGCTGATCACTCGCCCAGAGGAGTCCTACCGCGTGTGGTGTGTCTGAGTGTGATCATGAATCCTCGATAATGAGGAGGCCTTGGTCCACTGGGGGCTGTTACGCCATGGTAAAAAAAAATTAATCTTCCTTTCGTTTGAAATGATATAAATTATGCAGATGTTACAGCGATTATAAAGAAATGTTGGAAATATAGCCAAAGAATAATTCAAACAACACAACTATATTTTTATCATAAAAAATTCTGTTTGAATTGATCGCTACAATTTCAAGGTCAGCATCAGGCCTATAGTGTAATATATTTAACAGGATCCAACCCCACTGGTTGCGCGGTCTAAGGTGTTGGTCTGCGATCGCTCGCTTGTTGGGTTTACGGGTTCGAATCACGCCTGCGGCATGGATGTCTATCTATTGTGAGTGTTGTGTGTTGTCAGGTAGACTTCTCTGCTTTGAGCTGATGGCTTATCACTCGTCCAGAGGGGTTCTACCGAGTGTGGTGTGTCTAAGTGTCACGTTGAAGCTTCGATAAAGAGGGGGCCCTGGCCCAAAGGGGATTGTTGCGCCATGAAAATAATATACATAAAAGGAAGTTTATCTTCCTTTTAGTCTTCTTCTTCTTCCTGTGACTCTGCTGCCCCAGGCGACCCACGGCCGCCTCATTCATGATGTTTCTAGATCACACACAATGACGCACCACAGTCGGTAGGACTCCTCTGTACGAGTGATCAGCCCGTCGCAGAGACCTCTACCTGACAACACACAACACTCACAAGAGACAGATATCCATGCCACTGTCGTGATTCGAACCCAGAATCTCAACAATCGATCGGGCGCACACCTACGCCGTCCGGCCACTGGCATCGGACCGCTATATTTATATACAGTACAAGTTTCGCGTGACGATGAATTCTTAGGTTGAAATGTGTAGCGAATTTAAAAAAAACAGACAGTTGTGTGGACTGAATTATTCTCCGATATACAGGGTTATTCGAAATGATTGTCGGGGTTTTAACAACTGCCACCTCGTTCTCCAGATGCAGCCACATGTGATATATACTCCTATCTCAAGTGTATTGTGTATGACAAGTTGTTAAAACCCTGACAATCGTTTCGAATAACCCTGTATTAAGTTGAAAAACCACAGCGTTTTGTTGTCTGCTGAAATGAGGGAAAATCCAATTTCAGAATTTTTACTTCATCCTTGCGATCAAAGCATTGTGACTACAGTTAACCGGTGTCAGTGTTGTTCCGCGCGCACGGTAGAATTGCTAGTGGGGTAACTTTCAAAAACTGAACTGGACAACTGCACATCCCACACACACATTCCTGCCACTGCGCTACTGTTATATATTACAGCCCAATAGGGCCAGGACAGCTCAGTCGGTATAGCGACTTGCTGTGGGCTGGACGGTCCGGGAATCGAATTCCAGTGGGAGCGAGGTTTTTCGGACCCGTCCAGACCGGCCCTGGGGCACACCTATACAATAGGTACCGGGTCTTTCCCGAGGGCAAAGTGCCCGGGGCGTGGCATTGACGACCTACCGCATCTGGCGCTGAGGTTGAAGAAAGAGTAGAGCTATACCTCTTTTCCCCTCTGGGGCATCGTAGCTTCTTCTAGGGTGACCGTTACATTTACCGTACCCATAAGAGAAAATGTGATGGCACGACGCCCTAACTATGCGCGTATACGAATATCCTACAACTTGAAACAATAAATATCGTTATAACAGTCTCTATAGACACTTTTTTCTCGGCCGACAAACACTACCGTTCTGTTGATTACTCTTTAATACGAGTATTTTTTTTCGTTTTTTATTAAAATTAAAAGACTTGGTTGGGAGGGACATGTCATAAGAGTGGAAGATAAAAGGATTCCAGAAGAGGTTCTGAGTAGGAAATTTCATGACACAAGACCAGTGGGAAAACCAAGAACAAGATGGAAGGACGTCGTCCGGAGGGTCACAGCACAGATCGTAGGAATAACAGGGTTGAAGACAGAAAAGAATGGAGGCGTCTTTTGAAGGAGATCAGGGTCCAGAAGGGGGCTGTAGCGCCATGGATGGACTGGAATAGAATATTTTCGTTCTGTCCTACACATTCACAACAGACAGTTGGTAACACGGCAGGTTGTTTCCTCCGCATGGTGTCAAGACGGCTGAATAAGGGAAGCTGCTGTTATTTCTAGCACAGTTCGACACAGCAGCACGTACAAGTTGAAGTATGCGTGCAGTTGCAATTCATTTCCGACATCTAGTGGTGCTGTTGTAACCAAGAGAGATAGATATTTGTTTGCTTTCCACTGGTACGAACATCGAACCTACAAATAAACCAACAACGCCATACATGTGTTTTTCCGAAAAAGTTGCAAGTTGCTCTTCAAAACGTCCATACCGCCTGTATCAACCACCTAGCCTCCTATGGGTACCGGGGTAAAGTAGGCGGCGCGTGAAGCTGACAAGAAATGAGAGGAATTATACTTCTATTCACTCTGTATGCCTGCGTGGTTTGGGCAGGGACAACTTTACCTTTAAGGAGTGGCAAGGGACTTGGTCGTGACTAAATCATGGTACTGTGCTATCATTTAGCTGGATTGATCAGGGAAGGGCGCGGTAAACTGCTCTGAATGCTGTGGGTCCTCAAGCTTATTCCTACCGCGGTGTAAACCTATATATTGGCCCCTCGCTATGCAAAGCATCTTTTATACATCTTAAATGCAAATTAATTACATAAAATCCCAAGTCCTTTGACTCTTCCACACCTGCTTAGAAAAAGAAGAATAAAAGTTAAAAGAAGTCTTAGGGATTTAGTGAAACACTACATTTATTTTACTGACTACGGGCTGGAAGGTCCTGGATCGAATCCCGGTGGGGACGAGATTTTCCGTCCGTCCAGACCGGCCCTGAGGCCCACCAAGCCTCCTGTAAAATGGGTACCGGGTCTTTCCCGGGAGTAAAGTGCGGCCGGGGCGTGCTGCTGTCCACTCACCCCCTTCTAGTGCCGCGGTCATGGAAGAGTAGAGTTCTACCTCTATCCACCCTCTAGGCCATACCGGACCTGTAACGGGATCGCTTTACCTTTACCTTTTATTGCATTTATTATAGGGGAGGGGAAGAGAAAAATCGACGGTTTTGAAAAATTCCTTGGCACTTCCCGCTCGTCCTTGTTGGAAAGGCAGGCAGGAGATATGGTAGAGGGCTGGGAAGTGAGGAAAGTGAAACAATGGGATGTGTACTGAGCATGCAGCAGGGTGGAGAGAACTGGGGGTGAATGCTGAATTTTGTATTTGAAGGGTTGCTTTATGAAAAATATTGATAATAATATTACTGCCTCTGGACGAAAATTTTGAAGGTTTTTTTTTTTCTGGGGGAGGGGGTGTTGTGTGAGAAGCATGCAGTGAAAAGTGGAATTTGGATAGAAACTCAGTATTTCCTTAAGGTCTAAGGAAAACCGCAGAACGCCTTGATGGAGTTGGGTGGCCTTACAACCTTCCGGATGTCCACTGACTTCTAGCCAGCAGTCCGCCGCTCAAATACGCGAATCCTAAATGCCGTCCCTACCTGCAAAATCGCTGAGCTTTCAAAGATACACGCTCATGCGCGTTTTACCTACGCTTTAAAGCCTACTCCAGCGAATGAGTAACAAACAGTGTAACATGAAGCCTGATACTCTAAATATTCTTCATATAAGTTCAGTTCCTACCTCACAGTAAATACTCTGTGTTTCCGTTACAAAAGACCAAGCATACGAGTCACGCAAATACGTACAGTCTGTGGGCAAAAACCAGGGTTTGTGGAATGTAACGCAGGCAGTACGCGCTTTAAATACTGTGCTTTGAACACACATTTCACGAAAACCCAATTTTATATCAGTGACTCGTAATTCATACAAACTGGCCGCTCACCATATTTGCTGTACAGAAAAGCCATGTGAATTTATCTAAACTCTGAATTATTTTGCTTCTAACCGGGCCTTTACTGGAGGGTTCTTAGTAATGTTCGCTACTGTTCAATTCTGCCACGAGTAGGAGTCCACGAGTCATATTTCAAAGTATTGAATTTAAAACTAGAACTTTACTCTCGATATTTAAAGAAGGCGAGTCAGCCAAAATCTGTACGATGAGGTAGCGGACAGGAAGTGACCGACGTTAAAGGCCAGATAAACTGAAGACACTCTCTAACATTGCGTTTAGAGAGGAAATCACCGTCGTCAATTTTTATTGTACAGGGATAGAGCAGTTGCAAGAGAGACGACAGTACGGGTTCTGAAAATCGGCAAATTTTGCCCCACTATGAAATAAATTAGTTAACAGAAAAGGTGTGCTTAAGCTGCATTTTAGGGGCGCGTTTCAAATATTGTCTTGGTTACCGCCTATTATGAGAGAATTGTCGTAGTTTTCTTCAGTCCTTAAAGCCAACTCATATTTTATGACTTAGTCTGCGATCGGCGATATATCATAATATGAGACACTGAGCTCTTGTGAACTAATTACTTTTAATGTTTTGCTGACCGTGCATCTCAGTATATTTATCTCAGTAATTAACCAACTTGATGCACAAAATGTTTGTTTTACAATAAGTTTATTTCATGCCTCTACATGTTTCGAGCACCATGTGCATTTTGTGCACCAATTTGGTTAATTACTAAGATAAATAATTAATTTAAGTTTTGCAATGAATCTTTTAATGCATATATTCTGCAAATGGGGCACTTGAAGTATCATGGGGGACCCCGTGATATATGTTTCACGTGTTGGCAGACACAATTCGAAGTGCGAAAAAAACTTTTTTTTTTGTGCATAGAATAAGTGGAGTTTGTTAATTTTGTGTCCGTAATGTACGGTAGTGCGTAGTTGGGAGTAAACCCCTTCTAATGTGAAAAGTATTACTCTGACTCCGAGAAGTACGCACTTCAAAAAAAGGTTGTTTTAAAGTGACCTAACTAGACAGGAATTTCGGGGCGGAGTTTTGTGTGTGCTTGTCTACAGACACATTCGCGGCAGCTGGTGAATTTTTGTGTGAGGTTGGAAACAGAACTTATAAAGCGCCACATGTGGCAGGCAGGCAGGCAGTTCCGGAACATCTTAGCGACTGGGACACACCGTCGCAGGATTTCGACGAATATTTCATGTATTGGTGTAGGCTGGTGTGTTCCAGAATACGGGAATTATTGAATACGAAATTTCAGTATACATTTTTTCATGTTTTAACCGTGCAATAATTCAATTTTATTAAAATATAACCAACCAATTGCACCAATATATGATTCTAAAGTCTTATTTACACATTAAAACACGTCACTTGGTTAAGATACTTCCTACGGACTGAAACATGTAGGAGTTGTAGGAAGTATCTTAACCAAGTGACGTGTTTTAATGTGTAAATAAGACTTTAGAATCATATATTGGTGCAATTAGTTGGTTATATTTTAATAAAATTCTGTGTACATCTTTAGTTTCAGAAAAAGCTGAAAACGCTGTATAAAATAAGCCTGGTGTGACCTGACATCACATGACCTTGAATAATACTTTTTTGGGCAGGAGAAGCATTGTAACCTCATAACAGATGGGGTAGCTCCGTCATTATAGTGACTAGGTTAGGGACTGGAAGACACAGGAATCGGAGTTTATCTTCCTCGAAACGTCTATGCCGGTTCTGGGCTCTGCCCAGCCTCTTTATCCGATGTGTGGCAGGGTGTCTTTTGCTGGGGGTAGAATGAGCGAGGCGACCTGACTATTCACCTCTACCTTGTGCTGAGTTTAGAATGAGTGGATCTACCTCTTGACCCAACCGCATGTTGTCATATCTTTGTGTTTAAAGGACAACAGTGATAACTTCACCTTTATAATTAGGTATGATGTTGGTAAGCCTGCCTTCCCAACACACTGGAGCGCGTGTGTAACTTAGAAGCTTTTAGGCTAAATGTCCCGGATCCTTCAGCACATAAACGTAGGTTTGCATACTTTTCTTTTTTAACTCAGAATGTAAAAATAATGTATATGTGTCTTCACCTAATCAGCTTTATGTTAGAGTGGTTGTTACTAACGTCTGTATTTCACGATATAAGACAATTTAAGATATGTTCGTGCGAGCTTTATCAAGCCAGTAATTTATTATCAAGCAGCGCGTTCTGACCGAAAAATCAGCAATGAGCATTTTGTTTACTTCGTATATTACCGACAGCGTTGTAATGAATTTTCAGTTTTCTATTTCCTTGTCGAAATTGTCTGTGTGGGGTTTCCTTGTATCCTAGCCAACGGCTCTATTTTGTTCCCCCCCCCCGGATTACTGTGCCGTATTTTAAAAGAAATTGATGTGGACTCGAACTGATGCGTAGAAGAACTTGTTTCTTTACATATCCTTCACAAAAAAAACTAGTCACAATTTTTCGCTATCATTCAATTGCCTAGTTTGGGTTTTTCCCGACTGTGACTGGAAATATCTATAAGGGCTCGAGTTGCGATTTGTTGGCACTTGTCGAAGTAGAAGAAGCCACTGATTTTTCAACCTTGTCTGTCCGCAAGGGGATGTTATTCTGCATGTACCGTTATTTTTCTTACGAACTCCTGTTTCGGAGGAAGTCGGTGGGACACATGCGCAGTCGACTGTACGTTTACTGCAGTTGAACAACATATCGAGAGTTTTTTTTATTTTGCACAATAAACCAAAAAATGCACAATCAAATGACAATTTATTATGCTGTTCCTACATGTTTCGACACTATTGTGTCATCCTCAGGGAGCTCGTAGTTAATACCTTGCCAAGTAACATCAGTATGTCAGTGTAACTTAGCAAGCTGTTACCTACGAGCTCACTGAGGATGACACAATAGTGTCGAAACATGTAGGAGCAGCATAATAAATTGTCAAAAAATTGTGAATTTGTTGGTTTATTGTGCAAAATAATAAAATATGCACGGTACAACTGTTAAAATGGAAAAAATCGATAGTTTGTTGCGGATAACGATCGATTACTTGTGTTAAAAAAAACACAGAAAATCTGAACACTTCCAACAATTTTTGTATATAACAATTCGATATCGTTGACAGCTTGGGGCTAGTGTTGCGTCCTTTTCAAGCGTTCGCCTGATATCGTAATCGGACCTACTTTAACTTCTTGTGCAGCCTAACGACTCATATATGTGTCGCAGGTTGCTGGGTTCAATTTCAAAATGATGTAACACTTGTATCGGCCAATCACGGCCTTTATTACACAGACCTGTTGAGTTTTCCCCCCGTTGGGTTTGCTTATTTTTTAAAATATAAGATTGCATAAAAATAAAATCCTCTAATTTCAAAACGGAACTTTGCAGATTGCACCGGGAGTTTAATGCTGGCGCCAAAATGGAGAGGTTTTAAAAACATATAAATATAGCTTGACTTTCACACCGAGCTTCGACACTGTCTATTTTCCCTCCCTCACCCCCCGCCCCACGTCCTACCGAACAGAATTAGAAATTGCATGGAGAGACATCAACCTCTGAACTATAAAAAAGGCTAAAGATGCAATGCCTTTTGAGCCTGAAACTAATCTAAATATTTAAAAATTCAGTTCGTACCGCGCAGTAAACACTCAAGTCTCCATTACAAGACCAGGCGTTTGGCGCTGTTTGTGGAAAAGTCGACCGTTAATTGTGAGAAACGTACAAAGTACATAAATAAACTGTGTGATCAAGAGTTTTGGGGGGTACAGTGTGTGGTGCGTATAATTACCACTAACCATGTGGAGTACAGTCCTACTAGACAAGCTGACAGCCTCTCAGATTGTCAAGGAATTCTCCTTCTTTAATGGAACCCCGTAGGTTTGTTACCACTCTCACTAGAACCGTCTCTTATTCTGAGCCAGTTGAAGCCTATTTACACCCTCACCCTTTAAGACCCACGGATGTGGTAAGTGCACTATGTACTACACTACCAACAAAACGCCACCATATTATCTGACGTCCCTCTGTGAGTCGCCATTGCAACACATGATGCACGGAGCAGTGGCACCAATCACTTTTGTCGTTTGTTTCATCCGTAAGAATTCTGCGTCCTTAAAACGGTGACCAGTCACGTGATTACGTGCCCTACATTACGTCATACAGTATTTGTTTCTATAAATAAGGGAAATCCTTGTACTTACCATTGAGATAAAATCCATATTCAGACGAAGTGAAATGGCGGAAATCTCACGGATTTACACGTTAGAAGTCAGAACTTTTTTCGACTCTGCATTACGACATAATGTAATTCATGTTGAAGTGTTAAAAACTGCACACTTACGATGAATGTTCAAATGTGTCTAACATCACAAATTGTAGTGAAAAAGATGTCTTGTACGTAGCCATGTTTAAAACTGAAGAAAAACAGTTACATTGTCAAATATTTGCTTTTGACAGTTTCTTGATTGAGAAATAAAGGGTTATGTATGTTTTCTTCGGAAACATTCAGGGATTTCCCTTAACTTTACTTCTTTGAGTACTGTATTTTTTTAATATAATATGTCTTCCGAATTTGGTACCTAATACTGTTACATCACTTTAGCAAAAACTTCAGGCGTCTGTATTATCGGCGTGATATTTAAATCGCATATCCTAACGTCATAACACGGTTGATCTGCATCATTTCCGCTTTAAAGTTACCAAGTCGCGTAATTTTTATACTTTAATTTTGCTTAACAAAGACGTTGATAATACTTCAAAACTCCACATCAGTTAAAACGTGTAATTCTATTGTTATTACAACCAGAACCGCAGCGCCACCAAACTGTAACAATCACAGAACACGTTCCATTGAAAACAACAATTGTAACATGTAACAAACGGCTGAGACACATGCCGCAAGCCTGCGCGCTGGTGACTGACGAAGGAAGACAGACCAAGGGAAAGAAAGAAGAATAATGCGATGTAGAACACGAGAGTAAAGATTATGAGAAAGAAGGCGGAGTTCTTTTTCCGACATAAAGCTTGTGTGGGGGCTGGATGGGGAAGTAGAAGGTGGGGGGATGTCATTCAGAATGTGTAGGCGCGAAAAATATCCCTTTCCCCTACTTCACTTATAAAGAGAGAGGGAAAACAAGCTGTCCAGGAATGTCGTTCATGAGATGGAGATATAACTGGCACGCCACGCGTAGCAGCTGCTTATGATGGTAATAAAAAGTTAGCCATATTGGGAGTAACACATCCACTCTGAATATCACGCCCTCAGCAGGGGCGCCTCGGGTTTTCAGGGGTGAGATATGTGCACACTGTTGCCGTCATGTCGGATGTGTGTGGAACTGAAATGTCAGGAACGTTGCACGGAATATCTGAGGTTCTCAATACGGTGACGTCGAGAACGTGACTCGGTGTAGTTTGGTAGAAATTAACCGACGTCCCGGAGGAAAGCTCTGGTTACCTTGAAGGTGGGGGGGGGGGCAGCACGTTAATACAAAAGTTATTAAATTTCTACCAGTTTACACGGCGTCATGACCCGAAAGACGGAAATCTTCAGTTTTGTAGGATCTCAATACATAAGCATTGAAATACATAAGACACCCAGTTCCATGTTCTATGTTGTTGTAGACATTTACAATATAGAGATCAAGGAATGTAGAAGCTAAGGTTGTAAAGCAGTACACACACCGTGGCAGGGCATTCTTTTCTGACGGTATCACGGTACACGCGTGAACGTAATTTTATATACGCCCATGGTAAAAGAACGGTTTTTCTTGCGGCGACTTTCATGAAAGTCACCAGCGTTCAACAGCATTATGTGTAGATCTGAATTTCACCTAAATGTGTAAAGCGTTGATAGAAATGGTTGTATGCCTTTCAGTAACGTATGGCTTATCGCGTGTATTTTCACGAAAACTCGTTACTCGATAAGTTTTCGTGAAATTATCCTATACTGAATTCTATCTACATCGGACGAACAATGTAGAAAATGGCCAAGACTTTATTTAACCCTTAAGTAACATATGGCTTTCACTGCACGATTTTTAAGAAACTCTTCCTCTACAGCCTTTAGTAAAGAACTTCTTTACCGCATTTCACGAAAACCCAACAAACAGTGTAGTCGCTGATACCGAGTCACAAACGAATGGACGCACGCAGTCTCCACATACAAGGTTCTTTTTAGGCCATTTCGCAAAGTCGTGAATAGCGCGTATTATCTTCGTCATGTCCGTCCGCCCGCATGAATAGCGTGGCGCCCATTGGACGGATTTGTTCGAAATTTGATACTGGTGAAATTTATGAAAATTTGTTCAGAACTTTAAATTTGGTTGACATTGGACTAAAATATAGGACGCACTGCAAGAAGACATCAGTGCGTTTTATTGTTGCCAGTGGCATAAAATCACCATAAAAGGGACATCTTCGAATGAACGGATATTCAGGCTGTTAGGAATGCCGAGGAAGTAAACATATTACGCGAACGCGCCCCGATATTACGTCATATGTACATTGTCTAGCTTGTTTAGTGAGTGAAGAACGTCACTGGAGTTTTACGGATTCTTAACCCTGGCGGTTAGAGGAGTGTTCAACTTCCAGCTTGCACCCTGCGAAAGGAACTGCCGATGTCCATTGTATGGAGGCAGGGTTGGATAGAGAGCTGGTCTGGCCACTGGGAAGAGCAGAGGGATCTTTGTCCCTTGCCGGATATCAAACTCCTGTCGTCCAGCCCGCAGCCAGTAATGGTTAAATAAAGCAAGAAGCAGGTCTGTTGCATGCAGGAGGGCCGAGGTGCGGACTGGGTCGTCTTACCAGCCGCTCGTAAAGGAAGCTGCGCCGTCTGCCACATCCGTCCACTGGCTACGGTTCTGGTGCCGAGTTGACTGGAACGAGTGACATCCAGTGTCGAAAGATAAGGAATGATGGAGCCGTAATTCTCCTACCTGGTTACTTCCTGCTCGCTTAAGCAAAGGGACAATTTTGCATTTGATTTAGATTAGCAGTTGAATACACAGTGATTATACCGAACGGCTGGCAGCTAATGTTACTCTGTTGAAGTGTAAATTCCCGTAATTCGAATAGAGATTTCAACAGTTAAGAGAATGCGCGAATTTTTTTTTGTTTATTTAACAATGCCTTTTCTGTAGTATATTTAGGGACAAGTAGATGGCTCCCGTGAGCAGGGCAAAGGACTTTCTGATTTCATAATTCGGACAATTTTTTTTTGAACATCTAAGCGCCTAGCACATTCTCAAATATTCTTCTGCATGTATGTAGTTATAACTGGGTGACTATTAATTGATTAATTAATTAAGTAGCTAACTAAGCAACCAACCAACTTAATGGAACAGAGTCCTTCTTGACAATCAAAATTTTCCTTAGCTAGTGAAGAAATTCCCCGCATTTTATGGAATCCGATGGCTCATTACCGTAGTGACAACAGCCGCTTGTCCATATCCTCAGTCATGTGAATCCAGTTCACGACATCCTTTACTATTTCTTTGAGATAAATTTTAATATTAACCTTCTATCCAAGCCTAGGTCTTCCGGAAGGTATCTTTCTTTCAGAGTTCCGTACCAAAATCCTGTATGTGTTTATCTTCTCCCTAATACGTGCCACTTGCACCGCCCATCCTCCTTGCCGTGCATACAGTTACAGGTTATATAAACCTCAAAGATGACCACTCATCTGCATCTCGTGTCAAAGTTAAGAATGCGTGGAGCTACACCTCCACTTATATTTCGTCATAGCATCGTGCTTAATTAAACAAACACAAGAAGAAATTTACCTTACCTTAAAGAAATAAGGGGCACGCGGTGGAGCAGTTGGTTGAGGCACTGCGCTACAATCCGGAAGGTCGCGGGTTCAGTTCACATTGGTATAACTGGAATTTTTCGTTGACATAATCCTTCCGGCCGCACAATGGCTCTGGGGTCGACTCATTCTTTAACAGAAATGGGTACCAGGAGTATTTCCCGGTGGGTGAAGGCGGACGGTGTGTAAGGCTGATTGACGATTGCCTAGAAATTCTGGGAGCCTCAACATCCTGGAACCCTCAGGGCCTGTCCAGGTCTCTACAGGGATTACTGCATTTAAAAATATAAGATGTGAAGATGTGGAGTAGATTGATCTGGTTGAGGATCCGCCCAGTTTTGGGCTCTAAATGGAAGTTGCGGAAATTTTGTTTAATATTAGCCACTGCACGAATGCTACCTGCATTACCGATGCATCAGACGTTGAATGAGGTTGGATAGGAACCAGCAAGGTGTCGTGTCATAGATGTGAAGTCAAGTGGCAGTGGGAGAGATCAGGGTCAATTATGTGCCGAGCCGTAAGTATTGACATTACCTACATTCTTTCAGCTCCGAAAGGAAGGGGTAGCACCCAGATAAGAAAAAATCTTTAAAGCTTAATGAAGAACATAAATATTTGCTGAAACACCAACTGTAATATATTTTCGGGATGACGGGCCTCGTACATTGGACCCTTTACTTTTGATGGATGGAATTGTGAACCCTCCAGTTTTGCGATATTTCTGTTGGTGTCCGACAGTAAAAGGGCTGCCAAAGTAACGACCAAAATTCCCATTTAAGAACAGAATATTCCGAAAAGCTCCCCCCCCCCCCCCACACCCAAACCCACAAAAAAAAACAACAAACACCACACCACAAAAAACAAAAACTCACCAAACCAACC
>Ga0136643_10007101_pt1 | contig 16154 bp, 12 predicted proteins | sample TergutLab28metaG_FD_96883 | JGI IMG/M metagenome (GOLD analysis project Ga0136643, IMG submission 96883) | Labiotermes labralis P1 segment gut microbial communities from Petit-Saut dam, French Guiana - Lab288 P1 (version 3) (version 3) | ecosystem: Host-associated > Arthropoda: Insects >... | reverse complement strand
TACCCTCTTACCAAAGAATTAGTAAGTGCGAGGGGGTGCTGATAAGTCCTTAGCCCGACCAGGATGGAAACAAGCTACAGCGACCAAACTCGGGATTTACCCAACACATTCCCCACGAAGCTCAATACACTACTTAGCCCGTTGTTCTAACTTATGCAAGCCACTCAAAAAAAAGCTCAGAAGGTTGTCCGTCCAACCAGGTCTCCGCGGCAGCAATGGCTTCCGCGTCGGACGAAATATGGCGACCTATAATTGTTTTTCAGTCCAGGGAACAGGTTGTAGTCCGACGGAGCCAGATCCAGAGAATAGGGTGGGTGATCAAGACAATGGAAGCCTAGGTAGACCAGTTTCTTCTGGGTTACAAGTGCCCAGCGAGCCGTGGCATTGTGGTGCAAGAACAAGACCCCCTTGGTGAACTTCCCGCGGCGTTTTTCCTTCAAAATGCCCTTCAATTGCACCAGGTGAGATGCGTAATACAGCGCGTTGATAGTTTGGCCCTTTGGGAGATAATCAATGAGGAGGATGCTGTCTCGATCCTAAAAAATATAGGCGAGAACTTTTCCAGTGGATTTTTGCACTCAGAAATTTTGGGGGCGGGGTGAGCCGCTATGCCGCCACGCCACTGATTGTTGCTTTATCTTCGGGTCATAGTGATATAACCAGGTTTCGTCCGTGCTCACCAATCGCGACAGGAAATCATTTGGGTCGCGCCGAAAAAATTCCAAATCTTGGTCAGACGACCGGCACCGTTGACATTTTTGAACCGCGTTCAGGCATTTCGTGATCCACTTTGCGGAGAACTTCCACATGTTCAAATCTCAATGATGGATCCAACTCGCTCACGTTAGATGCCCAGTTGCTCAGCTATTGATTTAGCCGAAATCCGGCGGCCTTCCAAGATTAGCTCGTGAACTTGATCAATAATCTCCGGGGTGGTCACTGTTTTGGTTCGTCCAGGACGAGGCGTAACACAGGTGGAAAAATCACCACGTTTAAACTGGGCCACCCAGTTTTTGACGATGGCGTACGATGGTGTATGTTCCCCTAATATCTCTTGCAGAATGGCGTGAATTTCCTTCGGCGCCTTGCCTTGCAGGGGGGTGGGGGTGTACTTGACAGCTCGCGTCTCCATTTTGTTGAGATCGCGCACTTTGCCTGACATGCTTCCTTTCAGCCTTTGTAACAAGAAAAGACTTTCAATTCGCCACATGAACAGACCCCTCTTTCCAGCAACACTATCGATTGCGTCGTACGACATTACGAAGTAGGTCGGGCTAAGGTCTTATTAGCTCCCCCTCGTAGTAAGTAATTATTTACCAAAATTTCAAATTTATTTTATAACGTCCTGACAGAAAGAAAGAGAGAGGTAGTGGTAATTATTCAGCTCTTCTTTTGCAGATCTATAGTAGTATTCAACTCAGCACGCTGAAGTTCGACTCTTATACAAATTCGTCTCTTATTCTCAACAACTAAAGCATGTATGATTTTATAAATTGTTTAGTGTTTAGTAATGTTTATGACCGTAGGATCGAAATTAAAATTACACACTGCGGGCCAAATTCTGATTGAAAGATTGTACGTGCGGCTAGTCTGTATAGCTCTGTATTGAAGCAGTAAGCGTGTCAGTTTAATGCAGTACAATTCTTGACCTGTAATAATATGATTCTGTAGAACCTACCTTGTAGTACCTACTGTACACTGACAGTAAAAAAATCTGTTATGGGTCCACAGCTTGAACCGATTTTTGTTCGGTTACGTCTGTTTTCTATCTGCCAAATAATATTTGTACATTATGTAGTTATAAGTGGACTAGACAGGCAGAAATTAAGGAGAATACTGGATAAAGCTGCATAATGCAGAGTTGCGTCATTTTTAACTTCGTCCAATATTATTAGGAAGACAAAACCAAGAAGAATAAAATTTGTTGGCCACGTAACACGCGCGAGATCCAACTGTACGCAGGCTGCTGATAGAAAAACACAAATTAATAGACCGTTTGGAAGACGTAAGAGTGGATAGAGTGATATGATAGTATTAAAATGGATCTTTTAGAAATATGATGAATTTTAGACGGATTGGTCTGGCTTGGAATAAAGAACAACGACGAATGAAACTTCGTGTTGTATAAAATCATGCGAATTTTATGACCAGCTGAATGTCTATCAGCTTATCAAAGAACTGCGGACCGTGGAGTTAGAAATTTATTTGAAATGCCATTTCGCTGGGTGGGGTGCATATTATGACAGGTGGATTATAACGAATTTATCATACTTGTACGTTCACATCTGTCGTCAGAAAGCAGACAGTTCAAACACGTGAGCTTGTCTGCAGTGTTGTGATAAAAGGGGAGCAGATTTTATATGAATTTTATACCCCGATAATGTTATTATGAGTCAAGGTTTTATGTGCGATGGAGAAGAGGAAGGAAACAGTGAATGATAAAGTGGAAAAACAAGAGGAGGATTTGGAGGTTAGAACCATCCATCAGTCGGGGTGGGGGGGGGGGTTGTGGGAGGAATGTTTCAACATCGTTACAGTTGAAGTGCGGTTTGCTACGGTTTGTAGCCCGAACAGTAGGCCCTGTATTGTGTAAATACCACATGCCACGTCACTTTATAGGCAGAATGAGCCGTTAACCAAACTTTGGCACTATCGAAAATAACCCACCACCAATTTAGAACACTGGAAACATTTCGGACAGAGTTTGGAATACGCGGATGGATTGTTATGTTTTATGTGGCTTGATTCCATAAGACTTACACATAAGTGAGAATAACTATTTCGGTTAGTGCGTGCATGTGTGTTTGAAGGAACAGAAGTAGTCAGTCTAAATTGTAACTTTGGAACAAATTAAATCCTAAGATAATTTCGATTAAAGTTTCTACCCGTTAATTCTACAAAGTGCCAGAATTGAGTACATAATAAAAGAACACATGTTTCGCCGCGTGTCGGTGTGTTTTACGTTTGACATGACTGAAATAATTTCAACTGAATTTATATCACTTTTTAATTATGGTTTTCAGTTTGATGGGCAAATAATTTTTTTGTTCATTGGATAGCATCCTGCTGTACACGAGGTACAATAGGATCAATACATTTTATAGGAAGGTAGTTTTGTACTTGTGCTCGTCGAGAAGGCACCTGTAGGAGTGGACCTTTATCTTCACTCACGCTCAACCCCAGCATTAGGTGAGAGTGAGTGGTTATCCCACACCTAGGTCACTTCACGCGTTAAAAATAACTCCAGTACAATGTGAAATGGAGGCCTGGTGGGCCACAGAAGTGGTATTGGCGCTTTGGAGACGAGACGAAAGGATTGCCCATGACGAGAATCCAATGATTATTCGTCGGTCATCTGACCAGTAGCCTATTCTTTACTCATCTCGGATCATTTATTTTTATGTACATATTATAAATGTTCTTCGTTCTAAGCTGTTCATCTTGCAAAAAGACATTTATCCTGCCGTAGTTCTGGACTTCGTCCGAGTAGCTCGGTCAGTATAGCGACTGACTACAGGCTGGACGGTCCGGGATCGAATCCCGGTGGGGACGAGATTTGCAGCCCGTCCAGACTGGCCCTGGGGCCCACCCAACCTCCTGTAAAATGAGTACTATGTCTTTCCCGGGGGTACAGTGCGGTCAGGGCGTGCTGCTGACCACTCACCCCCTTCTAGTGCCGCGGTCATGGAAGAGTAGAGCTATACCTCTACTCACCTTCTGGGCCACACCGGGCCTGTAACGGGATCACTTTACCTTTATTCTTCTATATAGCGTCTTCCGACATGAATATTTAAAGAAATACAAGCAAGGTGTGTTACAGTGTGAGTAAGCTTTCAAATTCATGTTTAACTTAAATGAACATCTGAGCAAGTGCAACAAAAACTAAACAAAAATCGAAGTAAGAACTGTCTTGGCTTAGTCGCAGTTGGTTCTAATTCGTTGCGTTCTGGCTGTTGATTGGAAAGAGAGAGAGAAATATGAATGGAAGAAGTGTAAAGATAAGCAACATGAAACATGGCGAAAGAAAAATGAGGCCAAACAAATCTGGAGAAAAGAAAATAAATATGCACGAAAATACTTACGATATACGAACAGCATGCAAGAGATTTCTCTTTATATCAGAGTTCAAACTGCGAATAATGAATTAAAGGTTCTTAGTGTCAGCATCTGATTATCTTCTAGATATTAGACTCACCACTGCTCTGCTATGTATTTTCATCACAGTCCAGATTCTCGGCACGCGGACACTCGGCATCAGATGATAAATTTCGTTCTTTGGACTTGAAAATAGACATTAATTAACACACACATATGACAATGTTATTATAGCCCTAACCATAATATTATGCATTGCAAAAAGGAGACCTTTCAAAGACTCCGAATCTTTGAAGCGTTCTTTTCCACTTGCAGCCCAAGACATTTTTCTAATTGAGTAACAACTTTTTCGAGTATCAGTCTTTCTGCTCGGACTCGTATTGAAGAGTACGCGAAAACTACAAACACATTTGTGTTAAAAAAAACTTAACTACAGGAAAAATCGCTTCATTTTACGTACTGGACATGAATGAAAATGATGACATCACAGACACTACACAGTTGATGACAGTTATTGCTGGCATTAATACCGCTTCGAATGTGCTAATTTAAATATCTTGAGAGGCACTACGAGTGAGGAAAATGTGTTCATGAGAGGAAAGGAAGCACTTCCTCCTTTGGAACTTCTCTGAGAAAAATTGACAAGTGTGAAAAGTGATAGTGGCAGATATGAATGACTCTAAGACCGACAAAACAGGACGAACTTGTGGAAAAAATGTGCACATGAGCCCTGGTAATCCGTTGGTGTTTCACCGCATTATTAATCAAAAGACACGTTGCTGTAATTTTATCTATTAGAAATTGAAGAAATATGGATATCAAATACTATATTCGACTTAAGGTTTAAAACACCGTCCATTCCGGCATTTTCTGGAGGAAGTCAGTTTAGAATACGAAAATGTCGTCCATTATTCGGCTGTGAGGCAGCTGAGTAGAGATTTATTGTTTAGTAGGCTTTTATTTGCAAAATAAAATATAGCTATTTTCTTAATGGGAAAGGGCATAACTCTACCACAGTTATCTGACGATTTACCGGTCATGGCTGTTTCATTTGATTTGAGCGTAATGTATCGTTATGAAATTAATATGAAACTTCTAGGAAGGTAAATTACTGTATGTTTTGAGCGAACATAAAGACAGTTGGCAGCATTCAGCAAACCCAGGATGAATTTTACTCAAGATTCGTAGAATTTTTCAAGAAGGCAAAGAAATACGAATGTTGAGAAATCATTTCATCATTGGCATTGATCTGGTTCCAGTGCAGATACAAATATAGGTAGTGACGTTCCAAATAATGACCCACACAAAAATGTTTTCACTGAAGGAAATACACAGCAGCGTCGTGAGATTCGGCCTGAAAATTTCAACGCCATCGAAACTCTTGCGAAAAAAAGTGCTAAAACTATTTGGCAGCACCTGCATTTGGAGCAGGCGTTTTCGGTCATAAACTTTCGAAAAATTAAACATCGTTACCGGCCAACAGGTGAACACGTGTAAGTTACCTTCTGCATTTCACACCCAATTTTAAAGAAGAATTTTCACAGTTATCAGGGACGCAATACTTCTCCCATTAAAGAAAGCGATTACAGAGAGGAATGACTTCGTAAAAATGCACTTTTACAGGAATAAAATGAAAATTTTTCTATGTTAGTATATTTGAAGCATATAAATACAGGAATTGTAATGTGTGTAAACAAATATATCAGTTCCCGTTGTTACATAGCCTATCACTTCGTTCTCAGATAGCTCCTATTTAGTTCCTTATCAATGTTTCAGACACAAAAGTGCCGCACTGTGAAGATGAAAATCGAAAGCGGCCTGCAATCCCAAACGGTTGTCTACCGCTGATCTAGGCTTGTTAATATACCTTACTCCTTCCAGCTCATATTTGGATGTACTTTTGCAGACTTCGTCCAGTTGTCTCTAAGTACTGACTGTAGCAATAAATTAAGGTAAGGACTCAATGTTTTGTCCATTTGCTCCTACATACAGATAATCCTCAGATACTGCCATCAATTCAGGCCGAAACAGATATGGTTCTCGTGAATACAAATTTTAAACATCCCTAAGTGGCAGTTAGTTATTTGTAAATTACTTTGACTGATTTTTGCAGACATTAACTTAGCTACGTAGGCTGTATAAATTTCAGAAAACGTGTTTCTGTCTTGTTGACTGGACCCCTTAATATTTAGTAACTGAATCCTTCTTATTCTGTTATGGCGAAGTGACCAAGGAATTGGGGCATTTTGTCTAGAACAGACTGTAAAAAATCTTGACTGATGAATTTTCTTAATGTCTCCAGATAATATCTTCTAAGATCGGTCACTAAATAACCGATATTGAAGACGTTACTATTCTGGGGACTATTAAGGGATTAGTGTGGAGAGTCAGCAAACGTAAATATAAAAAGAGTCAAAGACCGCCATTAAGATCTAATTTACATTCGAACCTTTTAAAGTACTGTTATTTTTGCCTCATATTTTAAAGAGAATGGATATAATCCCCAGACAATAGGTTATACTTATTCTCTTGAGTCGATATTCTCAAAACGAAGGTGCTAAAAACTCAAGTATTTTGAGAAGTTACGCCTTGTCGACAGTTAAACATTTATCGACGTACTGCCGTCATTTGGAAGATCAAGTGATTCTGTAGTAGCTTGACCCTGAAGATGACAGCACTAGAGTCCTTCGAAATATCAGTAACTATTTATCAGTCAATACACCGCAGAAGACTTCGTTCTTCAGGTTAGTATTTGCAATGTATTAAAATATCTTATTGTGCAGATATTTTAGTAAAACTGCCCATTACTAAATTTTAAGTCTTTCATGCCCATGCACTGATGATACATTAAGAGAATAAAACCAACAAGCAGCAGTTCTTATGAAAATATGTGAATTTATTACACTCTAGACGTCGTAAGCCTCTTACATGTTTCGGTCATAGAATACTAAAACGTATTTAAGTTTCGACGTACTTTGTAATGTTTACTTCGAAAAACACCTCCCTGAAGATGGTCACGATAGGTGGCCGAAACAAGTAGTAGGTTTACGACGTCTATAGTGTGATAAATTCACATATCTTCATACGCAGTTTTTTTATTTTATTGTCATAATGCGCATTGTTTATTTTAAATAGAGTCTTCAATTCCAGGTATCGAGTTAGGCGTGTACCATGCTAAAAGAGAGACGTGAAGTTGCGGTCGCACAACTTTTGTTGTGAAACGTCTAGGAGTTTACGCGTTTAACCCTTTGGCCCTGGAGCTGGATATTTACAGTTTAGCACACCATTTATGTAAAATGTGAATATTTTATGAACCAAGAAGAGTAACATTAGGAAATACACGACATTTTGTAGAGGAATAAACGAAGATGGTGAGAGAAAGTCTAAAAAAATAATTAAATGTATATGTTGACTAAGTATATAAAAAGAGTACTTTGGGGAGTAGCGGTACATCTGTCCTATATATAGGATGCATTGTGCCTAAAGGTTAATCAGATAATTTTTATTTTACAAGATATCAAATTTCAAATAATCTAACAAAGAATTATTTTGTTTTATAAATGATGTAAAATATTTAGGTTACATATCGTGAACATATAGAAAAAGAAATTCTATTAGAAAATGTTTTGTCTCCCTTTCCGACCTTATGAATGCAAAATCTTAAATTATAACAAGTGAGAGAATTTTGAATCCAGAGGTGTTGTTTCGATCTTCCGTACAGGTTTGTCATAATAATTGCATCTTCTGAAACTGGTACTGAGTGAATTTATTGAGCTAATCGTAAAGAAACTAGCGAATTTGTACCTTCATGACCCAAAGCTCTGGTCGTAAGATGAAACTCGGAGACGGAGAATTCTTTTGTGGCTGTCAGAAGAAATCGTTCTGCTGTGTTTGCAAAAACGTCAGATCAATAAAGTTGGACGCTAAAGTGAATGCCCTTTTATAACGTTCGTTACGGAATTTTGCCTATGAAAGCATGCAGTTGTCGAACATCTAATTTTAATCTCTTTTTTCGGTTTAAAAGGTACGTAAAGAACTGCACTTTTATAACTTCGTGCACAGATCTATCGCCAGCAACATCCCGCAGTTAAACATATTGCTATGTAAAGGTTCACATTTGTGTATAGAACAGTTTTTTCTCCATCTAATATTTACATGTGAGGAAGAGAAGCACCACATCGACGGTATATAAAATTTTACTAGTAACAGTGAGACAGTAATCTCTCTAATTAATTTCACATATGCCTTACATAATAACCTCTTGTGAGCGAGTGTGTCACGTCCTGATTGCGGTGACATTGTTACCAGGTTTTGTGTAATCTGGGACGTACGTCTTCTATGACGAAGAGACAGTATTTATAATTGAGACAGAATGTTCACTATGAGGTGTGAGCAGAGGCTGAAGAAACAATTGAGCAGGAGTAAGTAACCAACTTGGTAAATCCAGACTGCGGCACTCCGACAGACAAAATCGAAGCTTGGATTTGTGAAAGAATATAGAAAACAGCGAAGAATGAGGCCGTAGATTAAAGCCTGAATAATTATGACAGTCCGCCGTAGTACGGGAATGTGTATAGTTTGTGTAGTACAAACAAGTATTCTCTTCCGTAGAAAGTTTAACCATACTACGCAACTGATTAAAACTTTTCCTGCTCTTAGGTACTTGAAGCTGTTATGTTGTTTATAAAACTTCATCATGGGACCCATCCTAAGGTAAATTCATCCAGGTCTTCGCAATTTTTCATCCAGTAGGGCTATCCGTTTTAATATTATCTGCTTCTACAAGCTTAAATCTCGAACTATGCTGCATGTTCTGTTCGTTCGACCTCTTAAGAGTAAATTATGTTAATAACATTAAACTACTAGCAGCTGGGTTCAGTCGGTATTCGGGAAGATTCCAGTTCAAATCTCGGTCAGCACACAAAATATGATGATAAAGATTTCCGGGATTTTCTCACTCCATTTAGTCTATTGCTGGTATAATATAGATAATAAGCAACAACCACTTCGTCTTCAACACTTTCTCGTTTTTCGAACACACGTGTTCCTCATACTGCTGGAAGCTACTTATCCACATCCTTTCAATATTGACACCTGACGAGTGTAGATCTTTATGCGTCTCATGCAGTTACTACTCGTAGTTCGGCCATGCATAAAAATCTACAAAGCAATCCGAGGGACAATAATTTTTGTTTCCCCTGTCCTATAATGGCTGCTATAATGAAGCCTTAAATTTCCCTTGAGCTATAGATTTCCTTCAAGTGGGATTCTCCCATTTCTTCATAACGGTTGTATTTTGAATTTTTTCACGATATGGTTTTTCCCCACATTCTAACACGGGATTGTCCTTATTCTAGTAATAGGATCAATGCGGTTTTCCTAAAGAGATCGGTTTCTCATGCATGTAAATCAAAGTAAACTATTTTTTAAGGTTTACCTTCCTAATCCAAACAACTCTTCTGTATACATTCGTCCTGTAATATTATTAGTTTTCGAGATACGTAACGTGACAGAAAGACAGATGGGGGTCTAGTATAAATTATATACACGGAAGTGCATTCTTGCTTATTCCGTTGCTGCTGTGTCTAAATTTATTCTATGTTTGCTTTACTTTATTTCGCTCCAGCGTGCTCTGAATATTTCCCTACTTAACATTCGTTTTGTCCCACTTTCTCCACGAAATTTCCTCACCGTTTACTTCTTGTCTCACCCTGTCCGTACAAAATTACATCACTGGTCTGATATTTCTTGTACAAACATTTTGTGTCAGCTGCTGTGTAGTTATAGTCTACTGTTATTCGTCAGATGTAGTATAATCTAAGTGAGGTGAGGGGAAAATGGAATTGATGTTTCTACAGGTGGGGTTGAAGAAGGCTTACGAAACTATTTAGATATTCACTCCACATCGTATGCTGGAAGGTGCGGGGTAAACGAGAGAAATGACCGAGATAAATAAATGAAAAGTACTACACGGTCCCAATGGATGATGCGGCACGCTGCAGCTAATCAGGGAATGGATCAATGACCCTACCAACCTCTTGCTGAAGGATGGGTATGACATCAGGCAATTCTCAGAGGTCCACACACCTAATTCGTTACAGCTCCAAAATGTATATAGCCACTGTCGACACAATTGCATAACATACATACAATAATCACCATCACTATTGATTGCCATAGTGGCAGCAAGTGACCAGAGCATCCCTAGGGACTGTGCTTTGTAAGTCGGCCTTCATTACCGGTTTTGATTGGGATTTATTTCTACAGTTGATGGAAATGTACGTACGTGTGCAATTTTCTTTTTTATCTGTGTTAGAGAACACTGATTGAGGATGTATGAAAAGATGGTCTTCAGAAAAATTTTACGCTTGGAAAATAAAAGAGGAGAATGGAGAAACATACTTTACCACAATCTTCGATAATTCTGCTCTTAATGTGGTGTATTGTTATGAATTCTGTTTTATGGCGCGACAGCCAGTAGTGTGCCAGGGCCTCCTAGTTATCGGTCCTTCACGATCACACTCAATTAGATACACCGCACTCGGTTGGACTCCTCTGGAGGAAAGATCAGCCCAACGCAGAGCCCTCTACCCGACGACACATGACACTTACAAGAGACACACACCAATGCCTCCAGAAGGATTCGAACCCGCAATCCCAGCAAGCGAGAGAACGCAGACCCACGCCTTAGACCGGCGGCCGCTGGGATCGGCTTTGAGTTTAGAGAAGAATAACAAAAGAAGGATATTAGCACGTACGGAGATCAAAGAATTTACATAATTTGTGGTTGTAAATCGTTTTAGGAGACAAAAGAGAACCAGAAATAAAAAGAAAATAAATATATTAAAAGGGATTTTTGGCCCTTTCGCAACTAAAAGTCTTTCTGGACACTGTGAATGTTACTCGCTAAAGATGTTCGTGCTTGTAACTTTATTTTTTCGGTTCCGCGATTTTTTCATAGTATCGAATATTCGTAGAGCGAAGCGAATAAATTTATTCCTGGTTACCTCTCCTCAGTCGTAACCAGCTGAAGAATGTCACTTCAGCCGTGTCTATACCTGTCATTTTTGGCATTGAAAGACTACGACTTATTGTACTAATATTCACTTTCAGTAGTAATATTTGCAGTAATAGTAGTAGTAGAGGTGGTAGTAGTAGTAGTAGTAGCAGTAGTGGTAGAGGTAGTGTTAGAGGTAGTAGTAGTGGTGGTAGTAGCAGTAGTGGTAGTAGTAGTGATAGTAATAGTGGTGGCGGTGGTAGTAGTAGTAGTGGTGGTGGTGGTGGTGGTGTGGTGGTGGTAGTAGTAGTAGTAGTAGTGGTAGTAGTAGGTAGTACTACTGGTGGTGGTATTAGAATTAGTGGCGGTGGTGGTGGTAGTAGTAGTGGTGGTAGTGGAAGTAACAGTGGTAGTGATGGTGGTGGTGTGGTAGTGGTAGTAGTAGTAGTAGTAGTAGTAGTAGTAGTAGTAGTAGTAGTAGTAGTGGTAGTAGTAGTAGGTAGTACTACTGGTGGTGGTAGTAGAATTAGTGGCGGTGGTGGTGGTAGTAGTAGTAGTGGTGGTAGTGGAAGTAACAGTGGTAGTGGTGGTGGTGGCAGTAGTAGTAGTATTAGCAGTAGTAGTAGTATTAGTAGTAATAGCTGTAGTAGTAGTATTAGTAGTAAACTTTATTGTACGCGTCTCGTTGTGTTATGTGGTAAAATAAAGGCTTTACACTGCCGAAACAACTATTTATTAATATTATTTACTACTTTTTACTATTCGACAAATTTCCATCAACCTCGATCATCTTCAAGTCTTTATCAAAATTAAGAAAGTAGTAATATACAATTTCGTTTAACGTGTTACTAACTGACATCTCAGTTTATCATCATTTTTGTAGTACATGTTGCTGGTATTATTGCATTATAATTAACGGTAAATTGTAGCGGTAAGTGACATAATTCAACACTTATTAACGTTACAATTTCTCCTTTTATGAGTGCATCCTTAGGTGATGGGTTGTAGAGTACTATACCAGTCTTAAAACTGAAATTCACAACATACCAAAAAGAAGTATGTAGGAAGGTTTATAGGAAATTCTACTAACAATAGTTTAGTAAACAGACATGGGAATGTTTATACACGGTAGCTGACAAATCATAATACTCTGCCAATTTTATGTGCCAATTGTCTAGAAAATCCGAAAGCCTCCATCTTCTACAGCACCAACGGTCTTCCCAGGACTGTTTAGGGATGGTTTTACCTGTACTTTTATCAAAACATAATTTTAAACAACGGAAATTTTGGAATTCGATCTGTCACAACAACAATGAATTCCTCACGAGGACACACCTTTAAAAATAGTAATTTTAACCTTAATAATTATCTTATCGTAGTAACTTACCACATTTTATAACCATCAATCATAATACAATACGATAAGCAACATGTACTAAAACTGAATTTAAATTGATGTCTGACTTATTACCATGATCAACGTAAATGTACATCTGCAGGTCTATTTCTTAATTTTGATATCGTCCTGAACATGATCATGGTGGATCTAAACATGTTTCCAACTAATAGAAGCTATTAAAGAATACCACTAGTGTTTGTCTCGATGGTATTGAAGCTTTCCAGTCGTATTAGTAGCAACAATGTTACAAGTTCTTTGCTGAACTCTGTATAATCCGCAATGTATTCACTCCCGGTTCCTCAGAATCCCAAATGAAACTCTGTGTGCAGCTCCCAAATAAATGTACATGTCAGACTAACTTCCGTTATTGATCAAAGTTTTAGATCTCAGATGATAAATTACCCGTCAAGGGAGAAAGAAGGAAAATAGTTTAGACAGCACTCAGAGGAAAGAAGATAGAGGACACTTCTTTAAAAAACATAATTTCCCCTAAGTTCTTTAGAGCTTATTGACTTGGCCTTAAAGTCTTTCGATTTTCATGTGGTTACATTAATAAACATTATATTCTGCTGACACTTTTTAGCAGCCTTATTGCGTACTGAATGCATTCACTTCATAAGACATGACAGCGTTACCTCAATTCTAATTTCTGGTTTTTTAATTGTAGGTGTTTGCCACTCTGATATTCCTTTATGCTCCCCCTAGAATTGTATAATTTTACTAGCACAAGAAAGATTCCCGTAATCCCCTGGAAATAAAAACTTTTTGTGAATGTCTTACATTTCTTATGTCTAATTCCAGAGAAAATTCCTTATTACCCCAAAATACGACTACAGCCCAGGATGTAATTTTTAATGGAAATGTAAGTTGAGAAGATTGAATGAACCGTTATCTAGTTCATAAATATTTAAACAATGGCTTTATTGCTGTTTCGAAAGAACATAAAAACACTCTTTCAATAATGAAGAAAGTTTTGGGAAAATTATTGTAATTTATTTTGTTTATTGCATTAATAAAGTAATTTTGTTCTCAATACTATACAATTATTCTGATCATATCTATAAATTGCATAATTGTCCTGAAGGACACATTAAAACTAACAAAATTTTAGTACACTCTGAATATGGAGAAAAAGATATTACCCATTCGAATTTTTAAGTCATATCTATACTACTAAGGGACCGTGATAGCACAGTGGTTAAGGTGCTGTGCTACAAATCGGAAGGTCGCTGGTTTGATCCCAGCTGGTGTCATTGGGTATTTCATTGACATAAAATTCTTCCAATCGCACTATTGACTCAGCCTCTAACAGAAATGAGTACCAGGAGCATTTCCTGGGGGTAGAGGCGGCCGGTGAGTAAGGCTGACAACCTACCACCATCCTGTGCCGTTGTCACGAAATCTGGGAACCTTAACTTCCTGGAACCCTCTGGGCCTGTCCTGGCCTAGAATGGGACTGCTTTACCTTTATGCTATTATGGTTTACTTTAAAACTACAGAGATGGCGATTATTACCGCTAAGACATTTCATTGTAGCTTACTGTTGTGCGGTTGAAGATACTTGATATTTCTTTTAATTAAAGAGCTTGTGTCGAAGAGTCGGAATAACGACTGGAAAACGGCCTGCACAACCGAGTAACTGTGTTTCTATTCCCGGCAGGAGAAATATACTTCTCACTTCTTCACTGCGTCCAGATCTGTTTTGGGACCCAACCTGTCTTATTTTCGTCTAATGCCGAGTTTAAGGATGATCACAGCTTTAGACCTACTCTGCCATGTGCATTCGTGGCGTTGATGAGGACAAATTTACTTCTCCTTTACACCATTGCGGCCGATGCGTAAGACTGACAACCTTACCACCATCCTGGGACATTGTCACGTAATCTGGGAACCTTAACTTCCTGGAACCGTCTGGGCACCTCGGGCATGTAATGGGACTGATTTACCTTTACCTTTACACCGTTACAGTAAACAGGCAGCATTTGTGGTTACAACTGACTCAGACAACATAATTGTTGGTATTCACGTGTACGATGTTTATTTTAAGAGTGTTGTAATGTTAATGGCTTTGGCGCTGGCATGCTCTGTCCCAAAAATGGGTTGCCAATTGAGTTCTGTATTTTATTTTATTCATTGGATAAGATTTTGCTGAACTGGTCAGTATAGAAATATTCTAGGTACCAGTTTTGAAGAAAATTCTCCAAATATTTATGAAGATTTCAAATTTTTAAACAATAATAACAATATGGCATATGAAAACAAAGGCGCCTTCTTTAGTAGGGAGACAGATGCTTATTAAACTCTAGCTCACATCCCAGTAGGCCGCATATTAAATTCATTGTAATAACAACCTCATATTTCAAACAAAGGCCTGTTCGTGACTTGCCGAATATTATCTGCAGCACTAAAAAGCGCTTTTTTGCGGTTGAAGGCTTACAAATTCTAGCTGCGTTAACGCGGACGAGTTCTGAGAATTCGATGATTTGATAGATGATAAGCCTAGAGAAGCATTTAATGTAGACACACGGTTTACATAGTATTTAAAAGTAATCGATTTTTAGCATTCCGATATTTATCGATTTTTAAAATTATATGATTACTTTTTATAATGGCTTGTTCTGTGTACATCACTTTATCATAGTCACTGCCATGAAGTTTCTGTACGGTAATCATTTGTTCAAAAAGATATCCTGAATCAACCCAGAAATATATGAAAATTATAGCAAAGCAAAGCAAACCCATTACAGGCCTTTACAGGTCCAGAGGGTTCTAGGAAGTTAAGGTTCCCAGATATCATGACTACGGCACAGGATGGTGGTAAGGTTGTCAGCCTTACGCAGCCTTTACCCCCAGGAAATACTCCTGGTGCTCATTTCTGTTAGATTCTAAGTCGACCCCATGGCCATAGTGCGATCGGAAGGATTTTATGTCAATGACAAATTCCAATGACACCAGCTGGGATCGAACGAGCGACCTTCCAATTTGTAGCACAGCACCCCAAAAATTATAGACGCTTCATATATTTAATGCTACTGGAAAGCTTTTACTGTAATAAACAGGTATTTTAAAGTGCCTGAGGGCCGAAAGTAATCTCACGTATTGCAGCAGGGAGTTAAATATTATTTTGATGGAGGAGTTCTTAGGTTTTAAGAGGTAGTAAATCTAACCGAAGACGCAGACTGAAAATAGTGCATTTGGAAACAGCATGCTTCAGAATCACGAACCAAATTGTGCATGAATATCTAGCACGAAATGAAATTTCGAGTATTAATCCCGACCAATACCGCAAACTTTGTTGCATTCAATATGAATTCGAAAAGCTTGAATTTATTGGCAGGTCTGCCAAATGCCGAATAACCATTTCTTCATCCTTGTTGCACGAAGCATTAGCTCTCATTGTAACTATTTTAACGAATCACTATTTTAGCGTATTGGACCGTGCATCATCTTGATATTTGAATAAAGGTTGACCTACTTGATGACACTTGCTTTATTATCTACTGCTCAACATGTTTCGGATGTTAATACATCCATCTTCAGGAGCTTGCGACTACTTGGTTTAGGCTGTAATGTGCCGTAATGATAGAGGTTTATGTGTTAATTTATTTATCTAGTGGTAAGTGTTATACCTATATTGTGTGTCGTGTGTGGCTGTGAGTGAGT
>Ga0136643_10007099_pt1 | contig 16156 bp, 6 predicted proteins | sample TergutLab28metaG_FD_96883 | JGI IMG/M metagenome (GOLD analysis project Ga0136643, IMG submission 96883) | Labiotermes labralis P1 segment gut microbial communities from Petit-Saut dam, French Guiana - Lab288 P1 (version 3) (version 3) | ecosystem: Host-associated > Arthropoda: Insects >... | reverse complement strand
TTAAAAAACCTTCATATATATGTGTGTGTGTGTGTGTGTGTGTGTGAGAGAGAGAGAGAGAGAGAGAGAGACACGTCACCAAATGTTTTAGAATTTTGGGGTGACGAAATCAAGGCGGATGCTTGGACAGACTTCCAAAGCGAGTTCTTTACATCATGACACAGAAAAAAATTTCATATAAACGTATGTTCGGAAATGACCAGTTTTTCTGTTTAACTGCAAGAATGTATGCAGCAATAAATGCTTTAACTGTGTAACTTTTGTTTACAACTGACTTAATACATTTAAAATACATGTTCCTAATTTAATAACTGTTAGTTCGTATTGCTTATGAAGTCAAAGTTCACAACAAATGCTCAAAATATCCTCCACCTAAACCAGTGCGTGCATGGGCACTCTGATCCTGGACTGTCGCAACCTTCCAGTCGTCCTGGGACTGTTGCAACAGGTTTGACACGCATACAAATAGGTTGGCGAACTGTCTGTTTAGGGCTTGTAATTTTCATGTGTTATTTCCGCAGTGACCTCTGCTGAAATTCTCTACTACCTGTTATTTGCAATGTATTTTGTTTGTTTAAATAATACTTATGTTTTTCCTTATTTTTCATTAATTCTCTAGGCATGAATATTTGCACAAAATAGTACATAGCTTCCTGACACAAACGGCGAAATTGTCATCTTACTTTCTATAATATATTTTTACTTAGAATAACATAACCACACCAGCTTCTAACCTATGCTGATGTTAGTTTCCTGGACAATGTATGCATAATGCAAAACAACGCGGAAGCTTTGTTAGTCATCAGTGCGGAGTTTGATGTCTATGTTAATTCCGAGAAAACCAGGTGTATGTTCGTGTGTCCTGAACAGAATGCAGGATAAAACCGCAAAATAAGGATAACATAAACAAAACATCGAAATGTCTTTCATGCTGGAAATAAGAGCAGAATAAATGCAAGCAATATCGGGCGTGAAGTAACTAAGAACAAAATAAATACGGGGCAAGTCACCTTCCGTATTTTGCAGAGTGTTTTGTGTTTCCGTTATCTGTATTAAGAGAAAAATATTAAGTTTTGTGGGGCAATAATTTGGCCAGTTGTTTTATATAGGTGTGAAAATTGGTCTGTTACGTTAAGAGAAGAAGGCTGAGTGTGTTCGAAAATAGGGTGCTGTGGAAGATAGCATAAATTAACAGCTGGATGGATAATATTGCATAATGAGCATCTGCTTCATTTGCAATATTCAGAAAATATTATTCTTTTGACAAATCGACGATGAGAAGGGCAGGGAATGTGCCACGTATGGGGCGAAGAGAAATTCGTATTTGGTTTTGGTGGGAAAATCTTAAGGACAAAGACCATTTGGAAGACGTAGGAGAATTGTATTGAAAGGTATATATCTTAACGGAAATGGTTTGGGAAGGCGTGGGCTGATTTGGCTCAGGATAGGGTCAGGTGGCGCGTTCTTGTTAACACAGTAATGAACTTCCGGATTCCGTAAAATTCGGGGAATTTCTTAACTGCCTAAAGATCGTTAGCATCACAAAAAGGCCTCTGCTAGTGTACAGTGAATGGTTATATAGTTACTGAGAACACACTAGCTGCTTAAACTAATTAAATAATTAGTTCTGTTGTTTCTCGTTGGAAATGGTGCGTTCTTTTCTTCGCTTCTCTGTATATTCCTGTCAGTGTGACAGTAAGTAATAAATATTAGGTCTTTGAAGTTTCCCAAACCTGAATTTAAAAATAAATGGTTTTAGACTCCAACATGTGTTATTTAGTACAGGCATCAAGCCAGATATGTACTTAATTACTGTGTTTTCTTTGCAAAAAGTTCAAAACGCAATGACAGCTGGGTACAGAGAGAGACCGTGTGTATGTGGCCACGTACAGCGACTGCTGTCCTTGTCTTACCGCAGTCAGTCAATCCTGGAACAGTTCTGTGAACTTAGTGAATCCCTGCAATCCCCAGTGCCAAATTTCATTAAAATACGTTCGATGATTTTCGAACTGTTTCTTGCGTCTGATGGTACAGTTGTTGTTGTCTCTTCACAAATATGCAATCGCTTCAAGTAAATAGACACTTTCGCCAGTAGTTGATGTGTGTATTACGGTCAGCAGGGTATGACAGCCTTTAGATCGCGGAGCAGTAGTAACCGGTAACAGGTAATTATTTGCACTAAAGATGAAGTGTGTTTTTGTAGCGTAAATTAGGAAATAAATGTGCGACTGCTGTGAACATAGCTTTGTTGGAAGGGTTAGTGTAAATGCAGCGGAATGGTAAATGTGATTGTCAAATATAAAACTTAAAAGAAGGGATTAATACTGCTGATACTACTACTAGTACTTATACTACTATTACTACTACTACTACTAATAATAATATAATAATACTACTACTATCACTATTAATAATAATAATAATAATGACAAAAATATTACTACTATAATACTAAATAATAATAATAAACTACTACTACTATAATACTACTAATAATAATACTGTACTAATGATGAGAAAAATACCGCTAATAATAATAATACTATAATAATAATAATAATACACTAATAATAATAATAATGAGGAAAAATACTACTATTACTACTAATAAAACTTACTATAATACTACTACTACTAATAATAATATACTACTACTGCTGCTACTAGTACCACCACCACCACTAATACGACGACGACTGTGGTACAGTTGTATTACACATTCAAAGACTGATCCAAGGAAGAAATTAAGAACAGATTAATTTGAACAATACCTGATTCGCCTCGGTTCTTAGTCTAATGAATTCCCACTTGCTATTTAAAAATATATTTAAGATATACAGAAGTGCAGTTTTGACTGATGTTTATACGGGTGTGCAATCTGGTCTCTCACGTCAAGGGAAGAACATAGAGAGTGTTTGTGAATAGGGTTTTGAGGGATATGTACGGGCCTAACAAGGAGTAAGTACGAGGACACTGGACGAAGCTGCATGTCAAACAGTTTCTTGATTTGCACTCCACGCCAGATTCTTTTCGGGCGATCAAATGAGGAGGAAATAGATTAGCGACGTACGAGTATGTGGTACGCATACGTGAGAACAGACATGCGTGCAGGATTTTGGTGGAAAAACCTGGACGAAAGAGACTTCTTGGTAGATCTGGACGTAGTTGGGATTGTAGCGTTAAAATGTGTTTTAGAGACATAAAATTAAGTGACTTGGAATGGATGTATCTGGCTTGGGACAGGCACTAATGGACGGCTGTTGTGGACACTGAAATGAACATACGGTCTACCACAAAATGCGACGAATTTTTCGGCTAAATTCTCAGAAAGGGGTAGTTGTTGAGAAACCGCATAAGAAGTCCAATTTTTTTTAAATGGTCTTATATTTTATGTTACTCGTATCGTGCATTGTCGTATATTCAGTACCCTGAGCAACAAATTCTCTTAATAAAATACAGTAAAATACAAACCACAAAACACGACTCATGATAAGTATCACCCAAAAATGTTTCGGCATCGGAGTGCCGTTTTCATGGAGTCTACGAACACAGAGTCATAAGCCCATCACTCCACTTCAAGTATGAATCGCCCTGTCATCTTTAAAATATTGAAATGTTAAAATTCTAGATCACATAAAGTCGACTGGTGTCCGCCCATATTGCTGTGACACCAAAACATGTCATAGCGAGGCCCTTTCCAGCACAAGCCGGCAGCCGTTTGTATTATTGTCTGGAACATGATATAAATGTCTGCCACGATAATGTAACATACATGGCTGCGAGCTTGTACTGGCAGGGGCTCACTATGCATGTTTTTGGTGTCACAGCATTGTGGGCGTATACTAGTGTACGTTATGTTTCTTTGTTTGTTTGTTTTTGGCGCGACAGCCCCCAGTGGGCCAGAGACCCCTCATTCAGGAGGTATCTAGATCACACATAACGACGCACCACAGTTGGTAGGACTCCTCTGGACAAGTGATCAGCCCGACGCAGAGACCACTACTTGACATCACACAACACTCACAACAGACAGACTTCCATGCCCCCGGTGGGATTCGAACCCACAGTCTCAGCTGGCGAACGGCCGGAGACCTACGCCTTAGAACGCGCGGCCACTAGGGACAGGCAGTCTACTTTATGTGCCCTGGAATTTTTACGGTTTAAAATTTTAAAGGTGACAGTTAGGGCGTTTAATACCGGACGTTGAGTGTTGGACTTGTGAAACTTTGTTTCCATAGACTCCCTGAAGATGGCACTCCGGTGCCGAAACATGAATTGTGTTTTATGATTTGTATTTTGTTGTATTTTATTAAGTGCATTTGTTGGAAAATATATTGACTTATTTTATATGTTCGTATATCTGTCTCTAGTGACACGACAAAATACATTTCACTACACCCTGACCTCTCTGTTTGGTACTTATTGACACGAACAAAACGTGTGTTTGCGTTATGTTCTGTAGGCTTATCTCAAAATCGATAAACTTGGCAAACAGGCCTACTCTCATTGTTTGTACAACCACGTATGGTTCTAATTTAAAAGTTTTAGCCCCTCTAATGAGGTTGTGTCATGACAAAGCTCAGTGTTTGCTGTTGTACAAACGTCGAAACAAAATACGAACAATTTGTGTCACGAAGCACTGTGCGCTTTTACGAAAGTGCTGCTACAAACTTTCATGTGCCGTAACATGCTCTCGTTTCCATTATATATATAAAAATAACTTCGCAATTTTTGTGTATGGATGTCATGTTTTAGATTTGGAGTACGAATTGCTTTACAGGTATAATAAGGGCAGAATCACGTCAATTTATCAACCAAAGAATGCAAATATAATTTCACATAAAACACTTTTAAAACACTCCGACATGTTTCGATCTCGTCTGATCATAATCAGGGAACTTAGTTCCTTGCTAAAGTTATATTATAGTATTAAAAATTCAATTGGTATTTGCAAACGAATTGTTGTGGCAGCTTATCATGTTGTGTAGGAATGTGTTGGTGAGCAGTGTCTCGGTGTACATGCACACCGAGCCATTGCTCGACAACACATTCCTACACAACCTGATATGCTGCCGCAACACCTCGTTTGCAAATTCCAATTGAATTGTTAATAATGTAACATAACTTTAGCAAGGAAAAAAGCTCCCTGATGATGATCTGACAAGATCGAAACAGTTGAATAAAAGTTGACCAACTAGATGACACTTGCTTTATTATCTATTGCTCAACATGTTTCAGACGTTAATACGTCCAACTTCAGGAGCTTGCGACTACTTGTTGCGTTGTGTAGGCTGATTCAGCCTGCACTCGGATACCACATCACCAACAGACAATCCCGCTACATAACATCAGCACGCCTCAAGTCAGCCTACACAACGCAACAAGTAGTCGCAAGCTCCTGAAGTTGGACGTATTAACGTCAGAAACATGTTGAGCAGTAGATAATAAAGCAAGTGTCATCTAGTTGGTCAACCTTTATTCAAATATCAAGATGATGCACGGTCCAATACGCATAAGATCGAAACATGTCGAATTGTTTTAAAATGTTTTAAAAGTGTTTTATATGAAATTATATGTGAATTCGTTGGTTGATAAATTGAAGTGATTCTACGAAAAATGCACGGTGCTACAATAAGATTTATAATAAGGGCAGATTTTGTGATATGAATTTTCGAACAGATATGTAGAAGAATCACACACACTTTCGCTGAAAAATGTGCATTTGTGATAGAGATGAATTTGTTCTTCACATTTAAAACCATGAGATCCGAAACAACTTTAATTGGGTTCACCATCGAACTCAGTTTCTTTAAAAAAAATAGATGTGACCTTTTCTGTAATGCATTTAAGATATCTTTAAACAGTTGTCAGTAACGAATACGTAACGAGAAATCACTTGTCATTCTTGCATACTTTTATTGCATGTTCCATACAAACTCTGACAAGTTCGCACAAAAGTACAAAATTTGAAACAAAATTATGCATGTCAGATATATTTCTTTGACAGACTTTTTACCAAAGCATTTTCGACTTTATAAATTCCATTAATCTTTTTCATCCCTCAAACAATTTCAAAATTTTTTTTCCATAATGAAACATTTTTGGACTACAAAAATAGATACGCCAGTTTTTAATACAGAATCACAGATACAACCCATGCTACCTGTTATCCTATATAAATAACAGGAATATACTTTTAAATGTATCTTTTGCGAGCAGCAAAGCGTGTTTCTCTGCGGCAAAGCTTTGCCTAGGGACCATGCTACTGAACTGCAACAATAATCGAGTTGAAACTGATAATGGCCAGATATTTTTGCTTGTCTTCTTAAAATACATTGAGAAGAATATCCGATACGAAATTATTATCAATTTGTTCAAAAATAGAACTTTCAAGTTACTTAAGGGTGCTCTATTATGGGATGTTGATCTTTTAGAAATTTACCGATGTTTCGGATGAACCTGCTGCGTGCACCTTCAGGGTAGGTCTACTTTACTGTCAATAACAAATTATTCACCCGATATAAAAAAAATTCTTTGTTATAATCTGAAATTCACAAATTTTTAGAATTAAACCCAGAGTAAGGAAAAATATTATTGAATTTGTAAGAAGCTCAATAATAATTGTGCTTACATACATAAAACAAATAACATTATATAACGTCCACTACACCTTTATTGTTACTAGTCTTGAAATAGACGTGGAGAAAATCTATTACACATTCTTATTCATGTCTTGTTGCGAGAGGGCAGCCTAAACCATAATTAGTGTACAGATAGCTGCCAGTAAGTTTGTCAGTAACGCGGTAAACAATAATCGAAATTACGTTGAGGATGGTATAAAGAGTAGAATTAATTTGGAGGATATTTAATGTAATTCAGTTTGAAACTGCTTATATTACCTTCTGTCGTCGTAAACTCCCAAGTACCGAAATGAACAAAACTGCAATCATTTCTGCTATTTGTACTAACCTAAACACTGATTTCTCACCAAATATTTGAGCGTCTTATTTTTATCTGTTAATTTTACTATACATATTTCAGGCAAATGTGGACCGGGTAGCTCAGTCGGTATAGCGACTGAGCTACGGGCTGGATGGTCCGGGATCGAATCCCAGCGGGGAGGAGATTTTCCGCCCGTCCAGACCGGCCCTGGGACCCACCCAGCCTCTTGTAAAATGGGTACCGGCTCTTTCCCGGGGGTAAAGTGCAGCCGGGGCGTGCTGCTGACCACTCACCCCCTTCTAGTGCCGCTGTCATGGAAGAGTAGAGCTATACCTCTACCCACACTCTGGACCACACCGGGCCTGTAACGGGATCACTTTACCTTTTACCACTTCAGGCAAATCCAACAGCATTCCTTGTGTATGCGCGCCGTTAAGTGTTCCGTCATGGTCCACAGTCATCAGGCGATCGTGTGAAACAATGCAATAAACCACTTCGCACGCGTGCCTGAGTTGTAGCGGCTCTTATGTACCAAGGGTACTGTTGTACTTGACACAAATAAATGACGGCATTGGTTTATCGCTTCAGGAGTCTGAGAGATAACGACCTGTGCTCGGGAGGTTACGCGGACCTAATCAGAGACGAGGAGATTGCCTATGCTTTGTATTTTAAAGTAATCGCTAAATGTTTTTCAATAACTCAATACGTAGAACAAATACCTTCTTCGGAAACTAGTAGTATAGTAGGCATTTCACTCACCAACAAATGTACTATTTATTAACTTGGTTAAAAGTTTTAAATTTACATTAAAATACACAATAGTATCGCTCTTACATGTTTCGGTCTTTAACGACCATCATCGGGGAGCTTTATCTGTACCTAACTAAAGTTATATTTATGTTAAAACACTCGGCAAAATTACGTCGTTATATAAATTAGGTGATGTGGCAGCATGTCGTAGAGCGGCATGTGTGTTGTGTGCAGTAATTTTGCCGAGTGTTTTGACATAAATATAACTTTAGTTAGGTACAGATGAAGCTCCCTGATGATGGTCATTAAAGACCGGAAACGTAAAAGGAGCGATATTATTGTGTATTTTAATGTAAATTTAAAACTTTTAACCAAGTTAATAAATAGTGGATTTGTTGGTGTGTGAACTGGGTAGATTTCAGAATGCACGGTGCAACGGTGAAAACTAGTAATATAGTAGTCTGGCAAAAAAATAATAAATCCTCGAATTGTATGGAAAATGAAGCTCCCTTACCGTATTTACAATAACTTGCCAGTTTTCCATTTTCTGATTCAAATTAACCAAGTCCATGTTTTCCCATGTTAGCTTCATCATTTCATCTGCACCTAGATTTACCAAGTGGTCTCTTTCCTTCTGTTCTCCCCACTGAAAACCTTGAAACCGCTTCCTTCTCCCCTCTACGTGTCCTGGGGACATTCGGTGGCGCAGTTGGTTGAGTCAGTGCCCAACAAATGGGAATGTCACGGGTTCGATTCCCAAAGGTGTCATTGGAGCCGACTCAGCCTCGGACAGAAATGAGTACCAAGAATATTGACCGAGAAGGTAAAGGTGTCCTGTGAATAGGGCTGAGACCTTACCACCTTCACGTGCCTGTTGCCTCAAAATTTGAGAGTTTCAAACTCCTGGAACCCTCTGGGCCTGTAACAGGCCTGTGCAGGGATAGCGTTACTTTCTTACTGTCCTGGTTACCGCCCATGTCACTTACTTTGATTTTGTAAATATTATTAATGTAACCAAATGAAAGGGGTGATGAGACGGACATGTAGCAGTGGAGAGACTAGAAATGCATATGGAGTTACAATGGGAATATCGGAGAAGAAGAAATCATTTGGAAGAGTGTGGTGTGGATTATTGTTATTATTATTATTATTATTATCATCATCATAATTATTTTCATCACCATCATCATCGAATCGCAAAGAATTATATTAGGTTGCGTGATTTCAGGCTTCTGCTACGAAGCAGATGACAACTGCGCTCGTCAGGGTTATTACGCAGCAAATAGCGGTAATTTCTGGCCGACGTTTCGGCACAACCTATCCGGTCCCCTCCCGAAACGTTGGTAAGAAATTACCACTATTCGCTGCGTATTAACTCAGTAGAGCGCCATTCTCTAGATATTAATGTTGTCAGCTGGTTGCTTGCAACTCAGAATAAGAACAGGTGGCCGAATTTTTGTAACACGGTAACAGACCTTTCCATAAAGTGTGGAGCATACTATTGAAGGCTGTATTCATCGGGTTCTGAACATGGCCGCTGAAATTAGTTAAAAGATGTGTTACTAACCTACTTATCTTTAGAGCTACCTAAGTTATTACATTCTCGCGCGATTGACAGCACTATATGTTGTCGAATTTACAACATATTTTGTTGATCTTCAAGCCCTGCAAATTCATTTAACTTCCTACATATTCTCAGGCTACCTGGGCAAGCTTTGCTTCCATGGTTAGAAAAACAATTTTGATAAACATGCTAAGTAGTCTGTTTTAGAGCAAAGAATATTCTTCCACTCCATTAACTTAGAGTTAGAGGTTTATATTGTATGTAATTCGTGCATTAGATATATGTTTATTATATACAATTCCAACAAAAAATAATGTATGTGTTATGCTGTTTTGTAGTTTATATTTCCCTACATTTTCCGGCTTAAAATAAATTCAACAAGCCCATACTGTTAGCAGTTCGATTGAAATATATCAATATAGACTTAAGATATATATTTTGACATAATTTTAACATCTTAGAAGCAGTAAGTACCGCTTTAAATTATATTTTAATTACGTTATTATAGTTACATCTGGCTGTTATATCTCACACATGTTTGTACTACATTTGACGACGATGTATATTATATATTAATGTAAGTTCTTCATGTTTGCACCGTGCATCAATGACAATCACTTTATTATCCAACAAATGCACAAATATGTATTTCGTAGGTATAATTAAAATGATAAAATATTTAAAAGTGCTCCAACATGTTTCGGACCACAGAGGATCCATCATCAGGGAGCCTTATACAGTACTTGGCTAAAATTACAAGAATGGTTCTATCGTGTCCGTTGACATGGACCTAGTCGGTGTTATCAAAGCATATTATGCCCTTCACTGTATAGGAAGGCACTGTCCTAGGGCAGTGCCTTCCCATACAGTGAAGGGCATAATATGCTGCCATAACACCGACTAGGTCCATGTCAAAGAACACGATAGAGCCATTCTTGTAATTTTAGCCAAGTACTGTATAAGGCTCCCTGATGATGGATCCTCTGTGGTCCGAAACATGTTGGAGCACTTTTAAATATTTTATAATTTTAATTATATCTACGAATTATATATTTGTGCATTTGTTAGATAATAAAGTGTTTAATGTAAGTTCTGTTTTACTTTCTAATTGAGACTCTATTAAGATTGTTTAATTTTATCCGAAACGTGTTGGGAAATGGAAGCTAAACTGTAGTAAAACATGCACATTTTTCGTCAAAATGTACAATTACTTGGAATTATATATAATAAATCTTTTAGAGATGTAAGAGGACTCAGTAAATCTGATTTCTCTCACATCTCTACAGATTTCTTACTTTACGTTTTACTAATCATTCTTCCTTTCTGCATTCTTCTTACGTCCACAACTTTTTATTTTCCCCTCTTTTTCTTTTCGTTAATATTTTCTTGAACAGAAAGAATCAAATGTACCACGCAGTGTCCGCCATCATGACCATGAGGTACAGTACAGTACAACATAATAGTATCAGTCACGGGTATCGCCATATCCTGTTCAGTTTTTGTGTGCTGTATGTTTGTTAGTGCTTCTGTTTTTGTGACAATACATTGCAGGAGATCCCAAATACATGCCCTAAGAGACAAGCACGTAGTACTGTCGAGCGTCTCAGTGTTTTAAGCACATCATCAGCAGTAGTTACTGAAAATTCTTATTGGCCTACACGTTGTTACGTATACAAATACATTAACCCTTATCCTGCTAACGTGGAGAATATGGTGAGCTCGTAATAATGCCAGCAAATGGAAGATTGGATTTAATTCGACGTTTAAACTCTTATAAGCTGTAACAAGACCTTGCGCATTAAATGGACGCCTTTAGCAGAGAAATTACACATGGCGTGCTAAAGTTCACAAGCAAATTTTTATTCTGTTAAGCTTAATTATATTTTACATATACATTTATTCAGATGGTCTCAAAGAAACGTTTATGTTCTAATGCATAATTATATATATTTTGAATAAAGTATAGTACTAACTTTATTTTTTCACTCAATCAGTGTACCGTACTGTTGTGCTTGTCTCTTCTCTAATATGTGTTTAGACAGAATTCTCGTTCAGCACATTCAACACATTAAATTGTTGTGTTATGCCACTGAGAATTGTGCACACCGCTTTATGACGACTCTGATATTTGGGTTCGATTGTTGTAGTTCGTTATTTTAATCCGAACTTTCTTCCTTACTTTGTACACTCCGGTGAAAATTGCTGCACAGGCCTCCAAAACACTGGCCCAGTTTACAGCAAACGAAAATTTATTTGCAGTATATTGCACACGAAATAATTTATGAGTAAATGTCAAAAGAAGGAGATGCTGTTGTCAACATATGGCATATTAAGATAAGAATCAATGCGCGTTATCCTAAGGGATCTGATGTGTGGTTGACCGTGCATCTTAATTCACTATGGAAAAGTAAGCAACTAGATGTCACTTTTGTGTTATCCTTTATTTCTCCTTTACAAGTTGCTCAACATGTTTCGGGCAAACTTTTGCCCATATTCAGGAGCTGACGACTGCGTAGTGTTATCGCCATGTGTTGGTATTATGCCGCGGCTGCAGGAAGGCTGTTAGGACCGGCTAGCAAGTAGTGTGTCCATTGAGGAGTTCGTAGCACGTAGTGCTACGAACTCCTTGCTAGCCGGTCCTGACAGCCTTCCTGCAGCCACGGCACAATACCAACACATGGCGATAACACTACGCAGTCGTCAGCTCCTGAATATGGGTAAAAGTTTGCCCGAAACATGTTGAGCAACTTGTAAAGGAGAAATAAAGGATAACACAAAAGTGACATCTAGTTGGTTCTTTATCCATTCTAAGAGATATTAACTATAATATTTAGATATCTGAAACCGATGTAACAAGTGTCAACAGCAGGTGATGTGACTATAATATAAAACCTCTAAACACCTTGGCGTGTTCTGAGGAAGCTTGAATAAACACCATACATGTATGTGTTTATGCGTGTGCGTAGGTATGCGTGTGTATGTATATATACCGTGCAGCACTTACATACATATAGTATCTGCTACGAATAAAATAAAATGCGTGCTACGTAGCTTGTTAATTCAAGTACAATTAGAACGTATCCTATTAGCAGTAATCTGTGAAGGGCAAACTTGAAGGATGTTTTGTTTATGAATGTATTTTTGTCGGTATTGTATATTAAAAAGGGAATTAATTTGATGCTTTGATACGCGAATTAAAAAAAAGATCGAACCTAAATATATCAGTTGACACTCATCCATTACGCTTATTAACAAAACGGTAAATCAGTATGTCCTGTCGCCCTAGTACACCTGTTTGAACAACTGATACACATTAACCTTTTAATGGGCAAAGTTAATCGGAGTGACTGATGAAACTCTTGAGTCGTATCTCATAGAATACGTATCGCCATTGGTTTCAAAACAGTGTTCAGGAAAACTGTTGCTTTTTTTTAAATCCAAGAAATAATGACTCTGGGCTTATATCTTTATTTCTTTAACATTAAGCCATGTTGCACTTGTGATTACCATTGCCCGTTAGAAGGTGAAATGTGTTATTAGTAGGCACGTAATTGGATTCGTAATGTCGTAGTGCCTAGTTATTCCCTACATGTGAATGTGAAACACAAAAATCACAACACACGCTTATGTACTGTTGGTCGAATTGACGTACATTTCTGGGCACTGCATTCTTGCTGTGTGTTTTCGTCACTACTAACCTGCCTGTACAAACTTGTATATATGTATTGTCTTTGTAACGTGCTTGATTTCTTTCCTTCTAGGACTTCGCACTAATTTTGCAGCTTTTTGTATGTCTCTTCTTAATAATGTGAAATAGTGTACAGTTTCATATCCCAGTGTATACAATTTTTTTTTTTTTGGTGTACATTTTAATTTTAGGGACTGCTCGCTTTTCTTGCAGCATACAACGCAAGAGTTTAGTGAATCAGTAATACTTATTTCATTTGAAAGCTCTGTAGAAGTAAATGTGTGAGTTAAATATTTTGGGAACAATATTTATGAAATTTGCATTGTAAGAATTTTTTAAAATATTTATGACAAAGAAAGTTTGTACAGCGTATTCGAGGACAAATAACAAAATCGCTTCCCTAATTAATTTTAATAAATATTTATACAATTGCAAAAGTAAAATGAAAGTGAAGATAAATAAGAGCAGTGGAAGATTCTAAAAAGCACTGCTGCTATCGGAGAGCTAATTACAGCAGAATGTACTATGGTCGTTTGTGTTGATATTTATTGTACATAGTAGTCAGGTCGGCTAGAGTGTATTGTATGGACTGTGTGTATGTGAAATTGTCATGAAATGTATGTCCGTCTAATGCACAAGACTTAGTTATTAATACATATATTAATATTTTAAGTAAAATTGTATTTTCATTAGTTGAAAGGCAGTTGTGATGTAAATCACGTGTATATATATATATATTCTGTGTTAATGTAATAACAGCAAGAATATGCAATTTGGAAAAATATTTAATAATAGTAAACTAGAACTGTATATGAACATCTCAAATGCTGTGTTCAAGAACGCGTGTAAATGAATTTTTTTTCGATCTTTGATTATTTCATACGTTTTCGTGAAAATGTGAAAGAGCTTTGGTTTTAGAAATTCGTTTTCCATTTGAGAGGAAAAAGGACCCGTCAAGCTGAAGTTCAGCCCACATAGATGAGATATGGTGGAAATCAATGCGCAGTGGTCGAGTAATAAAGAGAAGGTTGCATACCTTTGACCATCTTAATGTTTATCATCCCAGTTGTGTTAATACATGCCGTAACAATAATACAAACCGTCCATAAATATCACTTTATTATGTGAGTAGTAATCTAAAAAACTACATGTTTCGACCATACGAGACAGTCATTTTCAGGCTTCACGTTTCAGTCGTATAAAAATAAATAAATATTGCTCTAGCTGTACATACAACAGTAGATATATGATTTTTTTATTTATATTTCTGAAAAGTGAAGCCTGATGATGGCTGCCTCGTTCAGCCGAAACATATAGCTTTTAGAATTGCCATTCGTATAATAAAGTGGTGTGTATGGACGGTCTGTCGTACTGTCACGTACTGTTGACCATAATAACAAGAGTACATAAAATTGTGGCGCATTTCTTGGAGACGTGGGCTTAGATGAAACACGCCTCGACTTTCTTGTAGCTAGCACTCTGTGCGTGTGTGTTATGTTGCTTCTGTAAACTGTGGAGAAGCCCGTAACTTCTTATGTTAACTCTTCTTCCTTATATACCGAGTCCACAGGTTGCAGACACTTAGGAGTGGGATAGTGCGCTCAAGTCTTCTGCCTGTGTGTCTGCCAGTCCCCTCAGACTCAGTACAAACTACACAGTATTTGTCCCTAGCTGAAGTGTGTCACGAGGTTATCCCTGTCAGCTTTCCTGTGAGCAGAAGGTCTGAACGACTGGAGAGGAAAACAAGGGTGCATACTGGAGGGAGTAGAATAACTGTTCTATGGAAATTCCGAGGTGGTGTGTCCAGCTTCCTCGACTTTAAGACAACCAGCCAGCAAGTATGAGATATGCCCGTGTGATAACAGCGTGCAGTAGTGACACCATTTGGGACGCTTCTTTACCAGAATACAACCAACGACGAATGTTGTTGTATACAGTTCGGGACCCAGCTTTGTTACCCTCTGGGGAATGCGGGCAAGACTTATCTAACTCGCACTTCCTTTACGTCTTCTGTGACTCTGAAGTAACAGAGATGAGTGTAGAACTGTAATTGGTACCTCTTGGGACACACCGAATGTGTTGACGTTGTAGATAGTACAGAAACCAACAAACATCTCCCTGAATTCAACGATCTTCATTAAAAAAAAAAACTAAAAGGAAGTGTGGTGTTTCTGACAAAGATCGTTTGCAGAATTTACAAAATTTATATGACTGCAGTCTGTATTCGCTGTCACGAAATCCCCAGAATCCGCATTTAAATAGCCTCAATTTTATATGCCAAACTAATTAGCCTGAAGTGTCAAATAGCGATATAAAACAATGTAACTACGTCAGCAAGTGTCAACTTGCGCTCCTTACTCCTAGCAAGACGCATTCGCACATTTCCTCACACTACATTCAACCAGATGCAAAAGTCTCATTACGAGCGTCCATTATTCTTGGACTACACTGAAGATGGAGGCAGCACGCTTCTCCGAAGATTTTATAATATGCCAATCTACAGCCTAAACATGAGTACTCGTCTGTTTCATACTGTGAATAGCAGCGTGACGCTCGTTTCGCTTTTCAATACGCACGTACAATTTGTAAGGAAAAAACGAGATAATTATTTCTTCAAGGTAATCAGTAATTCTGTATCACGCTGCATAGGTCTATATTGTGTTATTTCTGTACGGTTGTGGACTGCTTTAGAAGAAAATGCTGATTTTATCACGAAGTCCATTTAACATCCAAATACAATTATCTGATAAATAATTAAAGATAAAAGATTAGTTATTTACAATCATGGCGCGATATACAGCACTTTGTAATACGTTCCAATTGTCGTACAGGAGGAAGGAGAATTACATAACAAAATGTGACACGAACTTACAAGCCGAGACGACAGCGAAAAAGTTACTGAAATTACGTAGGTTATTCGGAAAGTAAGTACCGTCTGCGCATATCTCTCACGCATCCTCGAGACCGTCACTTTGCGCATGTGCGGCGACTTCCCCTATCAATTGAGAAGCCACATACACCATTTCGTCATATTCGTGGTAAGTTTATGTTTGTTCCTGTGCGCTAAACATGTTTAAGACAAATGAAGGGGCAGCAGACGGTAAAATAAGGTCTGTAATTCGTTTTTTGAACGCTAGGAATGTGCTACCTAGTGAGATTCATCACCAGATCTGTCAAGTGTATGGTGACAATGCGATGAGTGATGGAATGGT
>Ga0136643_10007097_pt1 | contig 16158 bp, 14 predicted proteins | sample TergutLab28metaG_FD_96883 | JGI IMG/M metagenome (GOLD analysis project Ga0136643, IMG submission 96883) | Labiotermes labralis P1 segment gut microbial communities from Petit-Saut dam, French Guiana - Lab288 P1 (version 3) (version 3) | ecosystem: Host-associated > Arthropoda: Insects >... | reverse complement strand
TTTGAACCCACCTTTCCCCCTTTTTTTACCAGGCTCCCTTACCGGCCCCCCAATAACCCAGCCCCATTATGCCCCCATCCCCCCCCCCCCCAAGTATTAGCCAAGTTACCCCCTACGCTTTAATAACTTCGAATTGTCCGTACACTAGTGAAAATCTCCGAGTCTCACATTAAAAATCACAAAGCTATTAAAAATTGTTCTGGTGTATGGACCATTCCCCATTGAGAATTTCTGGTTCTAAACGTTATGGGCGTGGTAGTAAAAATTCTCTTGGCCAATAATTTCTGTGACGCTAGTCATAAATTTTAAAAGTTATGGGCATACTATAATTCTTGCACTACTATTTCGGCTTCTAACTTCTCTGCTTAAGCTCTGGGAGTAGTACCAGGTGTTGCTTCTGCTGGCTTATGAACCTGGACCAGTAGACTTAAACATCTGACCTTGGATTACTAGGCCATTGTCTTATCCATTAGACTATGACGTTCTTGTTGAAGTATTAATTTTGTAACCTCCTGACGAACAGTGAGAACAGGAAAGTTTAAAGGAAAACGCTGGGTACTCCACGTCCTTGCTGCCGGACACAAACTTCTTGTTGATCATAAAAGGTCACCAGTCCAATGTCTTATATTGCCAAGTATTTCTAACTTTAGTGCAATAAAATAGTTTAATAAGGGTGTATGGAATTCAAATTACTGGTATTGAACATGTGTGAGCTTCTCGGGATGATCGAGTGTAATGTATAATCGCAAGAAATGGTGGTAGCAGCAAACTCTTAAGTTTGACATCGGCTCTCCAAAGCATCACCATGCTAGTAAATGTAAGGCAGTTTGTGCTAAAGTACATCTGACTAATGAGAATGAACAAGCAGATATTCACTCAGTATTTGATTCCACTTATACATGACTGAACTTCAGACAGTTGGACACTGTCTCATACAAAGGCGAAATACAAGCTAGCTACAAATATAGAAGCGGTGTGAGCTGCAGAATCATTATCTATCATACAAATGTGACTGCAGTGTTGGTAACATTTCAGGTGCTGCTCTGCCACTTGCCTTGCAAAACTAATCCTAAAGTACAAAATGGGGCCCTCCTAAATACAAAGCAGGAGTACTAACCACTACATCAGTCTTTTCTTGGTAACTGTCAAAACACCTACACACAAACAACAAATGTCATTTGCCTGTCTATAGCGAATCACCAGTTATACTCATGGGATCTATACAAGTTTTTCAAGAGGCCATATTATTTTTCCATTGAATGCTGCCATGCAAAATAGTCTCTGAAGTGACCAACAACATGCACCCAGTAAATGATGGAAACCATAATGCTGCATTTCTACCATGAACATAGTTCAGTACACTGAGGTACATAATGACAGATGCAATCTGATTCCATCTCCACACACCTCTCACACATTTCAGAACTTGAATAATTGGACCAATGACATCACTGGTTGCCACACGTTCTACATGGCTCCTGTAGAGCAATGGCTGCAACATATCTTACCCACTGCAGTGTCTTTATTGTTGTCTGAACATGATGCCCCTAAACTACTCAACTTCTACTAACATTCATTGATGTTTATCTACTTAGAAGCAAATTTTAACACAGTAAAAGTTCAAGCAAGTAATAATATAATATTAGGAACATAACTTGCATAGATTTTTAAACATGGATTCCATAATCTTTTCTTGAGTTGTATGTCAATACGTTACATTGAACAATTTGATAAGGGCACAAATGAGCCAAAAAATGTTGTAGACTTAATACAATAGTTGGAATATCCCAACCTCTGTGTATTTAGCTTTGTTTTCATCAGTGATTAATGATCCTGTAGCTTCTGCAGCCTTTTTGATCATAACTATGTTCTTGCCTAACACAATCTGCATACATGATATGTCAATGTGTTCCATTAAAGGCCATTCCTTCAAACTGATTATCTTACTCTCCTAATAGTACACTGCAAAGCAAAACTGATTAGGGATCATAATAAAGTATCTCCTTGTATTAAATCTTTCTTCTAAATAGGAAATGTATCAAAGAAAAGTGTTTATCTACATGGAATTTCACACAGGCTTTGCCTGCAATTAGCACCATGTAAGTTTCAATGAAACATGCCATAATCAGTGAAACAATTTTTCTGAATATTGCAAATCCAGTAAAAATGTCACACAATCTTTCCCTCACAAATCACATGCTTTTTGAAGCCTAGAATTCCTCATAATGTGCATCTCACTGCACTCTCACTAATTCTGTGGTATACAACAAATACAGAATATCTCATAAACAGTTTATAAATTATGTCAGAATCCACACCATTAACCAGTAATGTCAGATAATTTGCTTGTACATGGAACCAACCTTGCCAGAAAAAATTCATACAAAATATTACGTGAAGTTCATAAAAGAGAAGTCCCTCAATAATCACAAGTTGCTTGTACCACCTGTTGTATGAACAAGTACAATAATATATCGTGCCAACTGTCTTGGAAATCTGGGAGCCTCAACCTCCTGGAACAATCAGGGCCTGCACAGGGATTGCTTTCTACAGTAACATATATATGCTGGTGCTGTAGTATTTATTCTTTATTGCGACAAGAATGAATAAGCACATGGCTCTTACAACATAATATGTCATTTCTTGCTTGATCAATTCCACCACAATTTGATCAACAAAAGGTGTCTCATACACTCTGCACTTAACAAAAATGTCATCCTCAACAAAATTAGACAGAATTGTATAATTTCAGTCTGTACAATACCAATAACCATCCTGTTCAGATTATCTACATTAATTTGAAACAGTTTCTGCAACCAACAAATTTAATCAGACTTGACCTCCAAATTTTGGCCACTTCTTTGGCATGCTATAGTTTAATCAACTTTACCTTGTATCCTAAACTCTCGGTGGGTGAGGTTTCAATATTCTTACACCTTTTGAAGCCATATGTACATCCACAATTTCCTTTATGTTTTTCACAGCTATGAAGCTATATGAAATTTCAACATGATACTCTTCTTTTAACTTCCACATATTTCAGCTCATTGAGGTAGTCTTCACATACAAAACTTTCATTTTTCTCACTCACTTAACAGTTATATTTAACACAATTCTTTTAAAACTCAGTAGTGCAGAATTAACACAACAAATGGCAGGATTTCACAATGGAAGGCACAGAACATCAGAGAAAATAAATAAGTATTACATTCACTTATCAAATGTTATTAGTGACGCAATTTCATCAGGCCTGGCCAGGTGATGAAGCATGGTTTAGCCACAGTATATTATATTTTTCAGGTACCACTAATGCAAAAAACTAAACAAGATAATATGGACCACCAAACTAACACCAGTCCTAGTCAAGAGAGCAATTGAAGAAGTCATGACAATTGTCAAAATAATATGAAATTGAATAATGTTGATGGTTTATTAGTTCCATCTGAAAACTCACACCACACTTTCTAATAATCCCATAATTTTCTGTTACCACTTCATTACATTACTTGACCAAAAGTTTCATCACTGAAGCAACAAAAGCCACCCAGTAGGCCACATCCTATGTCACTAAGTTCTCTTCACAACCCAATGCATAATCAATTTCAGTGTAGGTCACCTGTCTTTACTGTCCAAGTGTATGTGTAGCTTGTTCCAAATATGTCGCGTGTCGAACAAATCATGATCTAAACTCTAAAAACCAGGCTACATAAATGTGTTTCTGCAAACTATAGGCACAGACCAATTAATGGGACCTGTACTACAGTTTGACAGATCACACTCTCATTACAAGGTTTATAGAGGTTGAACTAAAGGAGTTGTGAGGGAGCATAAATTGTTCTCCATATCATTTCCCCATACATAACCTCCAAATCCCACACAAAAAACAGCAAAGGTCTATGTAAGATATTACACCCTGCTGTGCTATGGTGCTTTAACACTGTACATACTACGTCGATACACTGTCGATAGGAAGAACTTCTAGAAAACAGGGTCCATAAAGACAGTGACAAAGCTGCCAAAAGTCTGTCTGTATTGAAAACCGACCCAATGAGAAACAGAGATGTCATACTAAATTACACAGAAGTTTTTAAATACGTTTCATATTCCTGAATGCCACATATAATCCCAAAGTACATGTAAATAAGTACACATGTGTAACATATTCACACACCCAGATATGTCTTGCTAACTGAAATTTTACTTCTCACTACAACTCAATTTATACACAGTCTGCCGAGCATCACCCTGAATGCAGAACCCATGTGTGCAGCTGGGTTGTAAGATGTGTCCAACATTCTCCAGTAATGTGAAACTCTCCAGCAAGTTTGAACAGTGGCTCTCCCTTATATAAAATCAACTCTAAGAATGATTCACATAAGTTAAAAATGATGATTTTAATTTTCACTTATTTTACACTTATATCATGTTTTACACATTTTCTGGATGTGATTCACCCGAAAGATGATCCATAACATACCAAAACATGTTGGAAATATGCTGCAAATATAAAACCTATACACTGAAACATGTGCATTTTGTTGTATAGCATATTACAGTTTAATCAACCTTTGTGACCTGCTCAATCAGTCTGGCACCATATGACTATTATCTACTGGGAAATTTGAATACAATGTCTATAAAAACAAGCCACATGGGGCAACCTTGAAGAAAATACTAAGTGTGAATGAAAGGTCATTGACAACATGAAGTATCACATCATAGAGTGCATACCATGTATTAATGCTGATTCCCCATGCAGTTTCCATGTTTGGTGGCACACTTAAACTACCACCACCATCCTCATTTCTAAAAGCCAAACTCATTGTTCATATATATATATATATATGATTGTCCATAAGTGAATGTATAAATTATATATATTTGATAAGATCACAGGCCTAAGTAGCTCTATTTATAAATCAATTTCACTTCTGGAGAACTAGACTGTATCTTCTGTGCACCACCTCCCCCCCCCATTCCTCCCCCTCCTCCTTCACATACAGCCCACTTTCCTCAACATCATTGTTACTGTGACACACTTCCACCTCTGGACATCAGTGTCCTTGGGACAAGTATCCAGTTAGGCACATTTCAATTGTGTGATTTAAGAAATAAATTCTACTGCACTGATAGGGGCAATTTATTTGTAGAAATATGGATTATGTGTCAAAATACAAGAACAATATCTAATGCCAACAGACCCATTGCCATTGCTCTGGTAAATGCATTTACTTTACTCTTCCTGTACTTACATGATTTTGTCTGACCACATTCTTTTTCTAACACAAACCATCCTCACGTTTATTCTGGCAGTACCATGAATATTTTGCATTCAACACTACTTCAACAAAACTTTGCCAATAGACCTAAATTTTAATGAAAATTCCTACTTCTTTAGTATACGTTTGACATTTTTCTACCCACACTTTTATAAGGAATCTGTTTCCATAAAATTTCCTATCAGAATTAGTACGCATTTCAATGTCTGCCTTACATATACTGGTACTTCTTACACAGCCACCCCAAGTTTTTTTGTCTTCTCAATAAAACAAAACAGACTTTGCCATGGTGCACTTTTCTCCATAAAATTTGAATATCTGAAGTGAACTATAAAGCTTCGAACACAGTAATGCAACTTGGTTTGATCCAAGCTGTTTCCTTAGTGACTGAGAAACCAAAAAGGTAAAAAGTAAAGGGAAACAGTATCCCCTTATCACATTAAATGGATTATGAGAAAATATTTATTGTTACGTAAGAAAATTCCATTACCAAATGATAATTAACTCATTGGCAGGCAGTATTTTCTCTGAATACTTTAGTTTGCCTTTGTCAATTACCATTCCAAAAGTTCACCATATTCAAATTCACTCACCAGGGCCATCAGTGCAACACCACCTACATAATGACAATAGAGCTAAATAAACTAAACGTATAGATTCAAAATCACTGATACATATGTTCCAGTCACTTCATATCCCAAAATGTATGATAGATCAATTTTAATACCACAAACCCTCGATATTTGCGGGATTATGCTGTTACTTTTAGTTGTATCCTTGAACTATTCATCAGCACACATATCACCCTCTCCAGACTCAATACATGGTGGCAATACTTTGTTCTAAACATTGTGGAGTACACAGTCAGCATACATTCCATATCATACAATACCTAAGTAGCCACTGGGTGAAACAGGTGGACAGATGCTATCCTGTGTATATTAATCTGCACACCTATGCAAGCGCCACCATGAATAAGCAAGGAACCTACACCATAAAGCATGACAGATGCCATACAAATTTATACAAAGAAGTATAAATGTGCACAGAAATGCACCCGCAATCAAGGAGTGTGCAGTATTACCCTCCTATTTCCTTAATTTTTCTAACAGACACTATCCTGGAGGTTCCTCATCACAATGACATATATATTCCTTGCCTCCCACATAGCCAGCACATCATAATGTCACTGGTACACTTATCCTAACAATTCTAGCTAATGAGAGAGAATGACCAAGTGCCCCTTTATACAATATTCTTCATTTCACAACTTACTTCATCTGTTTCAGACCAATCTGTTTTCGTAAGCACTTTATTGCAAAGGAAACAATCACACTTCTTGGCCTGATACTGTTTAACCCTAATCTGAAAACAGCCATAGCAGCTGAGTTAATTTAAAATCCACTGATCAATTAATTTACCCCACACATACAGGTACACTCTCCTTATACACTAAAAAATGTAGCATGCACAAATTATACGAGTTTAATAAAAAATAACTTCTTTCAGACTTTCACAAACTACAAAAATATATCATATTTTAGTGTAGAAACCTAATCAATTCTGTGTGAAACCATCTTCAAAAATAGCATAAAAATGAGCACATAAATAGTACTACAATCTTATGAGCACAGTATCCATTTTGGGTTAATCTACACATTACACTACTCCACTCATCAAGCTGGCAAGTAAATTTATCTTTTTCAAATTACAGAAATTGTAGACGAAGTGTCCTAAAAGTTCCCCTACTCAAAGTTAATGAATTTATTATATGAGAGTGTTTACAGTTATGTACCTGAATATGACAATATGACACACACACACATACATATACACACAGTCTATATTCATATAATACAGTGATGGAGCTCATAACAGGTGCTGGACATGTCCATCTGTCACTTGCAGACACAATTCCACAAAACTGCAGATGTTCCACAACATGCCTCTCAACATTGTAGGAGTGACATTTGTTTTACTGCCTGCCAAACTGCCACCTTGAAGTCATTCCATGTGCAGGAATTATCTTTATAAGCTCTTTCCTTTAAGTGATATGACAGAAAAAAAATTTAGTGTCGTTAAACCAGGGGAACATCGTGGCCATATGTTTTTAGAGATGAGACAGTCACCAAAGACGTCGCGGAGCACATTCACGGTTTCATTAACAGTATGTAAGGTTCCACCATCTTGTTGAAACCAGCGGTCATGTTCATCCATTTCTAACAAAGCTACAAACTGTTGCACAAAGATCTCACCATCTACAGTGGATTAAAAAAACAGAGCTCCCACAATTCTCTTATATGATACAGCACACCAAACAACAATTTGCTCAGTATGACGCAGTACTTCACATAAGATAAGGCTACTTTCCACAGCCCAAATATATGTGTTCTGAGAGTTGATGTATTCACTCAGGTGAAACTATGCTGTGACTGTAAAGAAAGTCTTATCCAGAGTGGACACATTTTTGTAAATTGAATCAAGAAACCACTTACAATATTGACGGCGCTTCCCTGCGTTTGATGGCCTTAGCTCCTACACCACCTTTACTCAGAACACACAACACTTTATAAACATTTCACAGTCTTAAGTGTGGATCCACGTGATGCTCCCATTTGTTGTGAAAAATGCCAAACAGATTTCTGAAGCAATCGCTTCCAACAAAGCAATTCTGTGACCGCTCATTACACCCATTCTAACCTAACCGACCATCAACTCACTTCCCCAAGGCTACTAACGTGTCATGCCACCTACACATGCTTCTGAAAAGTTCTACAGGGCTGCCAACACTCTTAAAAGTAAAGCATGGCAATAAAACAAGTATATTAGCCAAACATCAAAATTTCAACCTCTGAGTACAGGAACTTTTAAGACACAATATACTTTGCACTACACACTGGTCCATATTAGGTAACTCCAATTTACATATTTACAAACAATTTATCTGCAGTGCACTATCATTTTCATACCATAAAGTTATGACTAGATGTCTTGACATCATGTCTGCAACTTTACATGAAACACTCAGCTTTCCAAGCACCGAGCTACCCTTATCTGCCTCTTCCACGACCACGTGAGAAGCCTCCCCGGGATGGACCTCCTCTTCCCCGTCCACCTGGAGCTCCCTTTCCTTTTGGTGGTGGTGACTTTGGTCTCAGAGCTTCTATCCTCTCAGTGCATCCAGTGGTTGCTTGTCCATTTGTAAAATAACTTGCATAAAGTTCTGCATTGAAATTACTGTTGGTAAGTTCAGGACCTACTGTTAGCCAACCTGGCCGAATAGTACTATCTCGACCAAATACGTGTAATCTGCACAGAATAAGAGACTTGAGTTTAGAAATAAAAATTCTGTACCAAAGAGATGGATATGTTCATTCAAACAACATGTAAAAACCTCAACATATATTCATGCGTGTAACACACACAAGATCAGACAGAACAGACAAATAGGATTCAAACTGTACAAACAATCTGATTTTTTCCCCCCATTTATAATTTTCCTGCATAACTATTACAAAAGCTTACTAATTGCAATATTATTAATTTACCAGTTCCACTGTCACTTTTACACAGATGAAAGCACTAAATGGAGTAAAGATGTTGTAAAATTCTTCTTAAGTTCTCATGGTGCAAAACACAACCAAAATTCATATGATATGTGCTCTTAAATAACTTCTGAGGGGCAAATGAAATGCTGCATCATAACCCATTGTATAGGAGACTGGAGAGTCCCAGGGCCAGTTCAGACACTGCAGAAAACACAGTTCCTTGCCCCTGCCAAAAATTAACCTCTGATCCACAACTGAACGACCAGTAGAATAGCTGTAATATTGCCAGTGCTATCCCAATTCTGAAACAAACACTGTAAAGAAAAAATTATCTCTAGTAAACATTGGGTACTTCTACTAGCATATAACTTCTAAAAATTACCTCCTACGTCCCAAGCAAAAATGTTCTATAATGTGAAAAATCTCAACTGGCTTTTCCAAAGACCCATATTCAGGCTCCTCAGATATTATTAGGTCAATATCAACATTTGCATGGATAAAATCCCCATCTGTTGACCGACGCACTGTGCCCTTAATTCCCATAAGGCAGTGTTCCTGGAACAATACAAGCATACATTTTGTACTAAAATGCAATAATTTTCTGTAGCATTTCCTAGCACCAATTTCATAAGAGCATAATGTACCTTTGTTCTTTGGAAGACAGCCTTGGGTTCAAGATTTTTGGAATGTCCAGGGTTATTTATGTTTGTTCGTATCCAACATATATCTTCACAACGCCGAAATCCCCACTTCCTGAGGCAAAAGCGGCCCATATCTAAACCTTCTGATGATCCACACCACAAGAATACAAAACTTCGAGTTGCTGCTACCTCTCCAATGTCCAACTGCATTATCTGGTGGAGGAAATAAATTCAGAGTACAAACTTCACACATTATTAAGTAACAGTAAGAAAACAAATTACATATTGCCAAAATAAATAAAATGAAACACAAGAAAAACTTATGATTACCACCTATTAATAAACTTTATTTCTGCCAGTTTCCATTCAAATTTCATTATTGACTACAATGGAAGGCTGATGTAAAGAGGTTCACTGTTTTGTGACTGTGGGTATATTACACAGTCAAGTACATTCTTCACAATAATACTGATGCTGACTGACTTATTCTACTTTATTGTTCTTAAGCAGATGAGAGAGAAGCAATATTAACAAAACCCAAGTCACATAAATCTGCCACAATATGCATCAGAGAAAGGAAAAATTAGAGGCAAAGGCAGGGAAGCACAGGAAGCTGACCCTGAAGATGGAGGCAGCAGTTTCACTGAAATACTGGTATCTATCTATAAAACTTCATGGTGTCCTCACCCAGAAGAACTAAATCTGAAGTAAATTACAAATTGTATCATTAACACTGTACAGAAAAAGCACAGTTACGTTATAGTCACGTGTGAAAAAACAAAAATGGAAAATTTAATGCTGCAGGGGTGCACCACTGGAAGCAAACACCCACAGGCACTGGAGACTTCAACAAGAAACTACAATAGCATTTTCCTTTGGCAGGTAACCAGTCAAGCCACCACTGTAATTGCAGAAGCAAACTTACTTAATAGGTGATAGCAGTGCACTCAAGTTTCTTAGTCAAGGACTCCTTCTGTATTTATATAGTACAGGCATACTATGGCCTCACATCACAACATGGATCTTACCTGGTCCCAGCCCCAGAACTGCATGTTTGTTACACCCATTGTTCGCTGATATTCCTCCAAAGGCGGCTCAACCAGAATTACATCAAACTTGCTGTTTAACTCCTTCATATCAAAAGTCTGAAGCTCTGTTTTAAGGTACATAGGTGGTGTTGCCGTGTGTGCTATCAGGTCATCCTAAAATCACAGACATGTTACTACATCAACTCATGACCTTATATATAACACAGCCACCCACAAGTTCTGCACAACCAAGTCTAAATAATTATAAGGTTGGACATCCCCGATGTGTTTATCAGACTAATAGTTATGTAAGAAATAGTGGACACAATTAAATTTTTAAGTGTCTAATAAAGTGACATGTTTTGACCTTTTAAGTCATCATCAGGTCAACACAAGTAACATAAGAAAAGTAACAAGACCGGATGCTCCACAAAGGCTTAGCCCAGCCCGAATATAGAAACATCATTTACCACCAGGTTCCATCACCTATACCAAATATCCATAGATTGCAGGAATAACAGTTCGCACCATCTACACTGTCACCTATCAACCCCATCTCTAAAACAACCCTCCTTTTTACCATTTTAATTTTTTTTTAACTATTTGTAACTATTTTTCACTCTTATTTTTAACCATACATAATTTCAACATGGATAGTAGTTTGTAAAATTGAGATCTTAATTCTCAAAAAGCAAGTCATTTTTTGTATTTCCCTTTTATGTCTTATATTACATGTGTTGACCTGATGATGACCTAAAAGTTAGACACATGTCGCTTTATTTAAACACTTAAAAACTTAGTTGTGTCAACTCTTTCTTACATAACCAAAAGTCTAAATACACTGTACCCTATATTGGCTTAGCTCAACCATCACTTATATCACTGCACATATCAGCATAAAGTCATGTCACACAGAAGAAAAGTAACATCCTAAAATGTGCCAAAAAATTATTCTGACAAAAAATGAAAGTAAACACAAACAGCAGCTATTCAGATATGATTACTCATATCCATCAAAAAATTGTAGTTGTAGAAAGTTTTCTTTAAACTATCTTCAATTGGAAGTGACATTTTAGCATAACGAAATTTGGTTCAGTTCTCCGTGACAACTTGAAGCAGGTATCACCTTGCTTGTTTTTTTTTTAAGCTTGTATGAGCTTCACTTCTCTCTCTTCTCTCTCAGGTGAACCATTTATTATCTTCTGATTGTCTCCATACTGTATGGCATCATCACTCATTATTCTTTCCCAGTGCTTTAGGTCAACCATTCTTATAATACTGCAAAACATTCCTAGCATATCAAAGCACTTAGGAGTGCTTGCCATCACAAAATATGCTAGGCTCTTTCAGTATCTCTGAAGTTAAGTTTTACTTGACATGTAAAATATCAGTTCCTTCCCTTAGTTTCAACTATCTTCTCTGTTACTTCATTGTCCATGTAGCGTTAGTGCTCATTGTCTAAAGGCTACGACCACTGACCTGTCACTTAGGTACAGATATGCCAACAGAAAGCCACCATACCATTGTAATTGTTAATTACATTAAAATAAATCACAGACAATTACAATCCAGTATTTGATATGTTACACCAATATATGATACACAGCAAGTGGCACTATAAGGAACAGCGCAGCATGATGCCAGTCAACACAGTTGGCATAAAAAAGGCACATAACACCAACACAGATTCAAAAAACAGTAGGTACTAGGAAACCACTACAGAGAATATATTTTTACAATTCAGCAATAATAATATACAGAGCCTTATTAATTAAACTATATGTTTCAGACACAATATAATCATAACAACTACAAACATTAAGGACATTTAAGAAGCTGCAAGTGTGCTGTGCATATATATGTCTGCAAGTACCTTGCAATCTGACAGAAGTTGTGCAAATCTGACACAAATTATTACAGATGTGTTTTGTTCATTTTGCCTTGTAATATTAAAATAAAAATATATTAAGAAATAAAAACAAATCTGTAAAACCTACCTTAAGTTTAATCAGCTCTCGTAACTTGGGATATTCCTCAAATCTATCTGCCAATCCCACGTCACGAATGAAATTCTGTGGACGCTGTCCTGTATCCACAAAGTGCTGACAGTAATCATTATGAGGATTTGATGACTGTGTACCCTGTGAAATAATCAACTTACAAATGTGAGTGTGTGTGCATAGAAGCATGTATAAAACAAAGAATAAAAATCCCCCAAATCATTACAACAGCTAAACAACTTAACTTTACCTATTCAGACAACACTCAACTGCACACATTACAGACACTAAAAATAAAGAGACCTAACAGATGAACCAGTGATGGCAGATAATTAAACAATTAGCTCTATAGTTTTATACTCTTCATCTAATATTCCAACACATTCATGATAAACAGGCAAAATAGGCTAAACATTTAGTACAGAACTCATGGAAGAACTACATAAGAACATAAATTATATAAGTAGACTGCAATGATATGAAGCTCTTCAGTGTTCTAGATAGGATCACATAACTTTTCTTGTAGATACAATGGTGAACTCTGGGATCTATTATAACTTGCCATTATTAGATCTACTTACTTTTAGGAAAGTTGAAGAATCTGTATACACTAGTTCATCTGTGCTGCCATCCTCTGCAACAACTTTTTCTTGCACCCTCTCCTCTTGTGGTGTGCTTTCTTGGAAGATCTTCTTTGATGAAGCCTCTACTGATGTTCCAAGAGCTTGCCTGAGTTCATCTACATTTGAAACTCCAAACTACAACATAATAGAAAGTTCCAACAAACATGGTGCTCAAGAAAAGTGGAACTTAACAACCAACATACTTAAAAGCACACGGTCTATTCAATGTCCTGTTTATCAGCATTCTCTGTACCAAGCAGTGATGTAACAAAAATGCTAAATTGTATTCACAAGGAAAACTGTTTGAATCTCACATGTCAGAGCAACAATCTGATTCAGTCACCTCTGCTTTTCCTAGATCACTTCTGGCCAATGTTGGGCCAATACTACCTACTTCCAAATCCTTACCTATTTTTATTCGACGCTACATAACCTCTGCAGTGACAACAATGTCGTTAAATAACCACAAAACCAACCAACCAATCTTCTCTGTAACTAACAACTTAGAATATAACGAGGCCAAGGACATGTAAATCCTACTATATGGGCCGTGGTTTTTAAACTTGTTTATTGTATTATTTTACGCAATCTTTTAATATCTCGTGTATAATGTTAATTTATCTAAGTTATTACTGTAGTTGACAAGTATTCTTTTCTACCTGATATTAGTTACACCAATTATAAGTTGCTTGAAGATGCATATTCTACGTGACTTTTTCCATTTCCATTGTATGTACCTAAATGGGATGTATGGAAATAAATTAAAATAAATAAAAATAAACTGTAAAGGTACTGTGCTCACATATGAGATAAAGGCATATGTAGGAGTAAAGGTATACCTCCACTCATACTTAGCATCGTCATTAGAGGGACGGACATCTGAAAACACGAACTCGTTGTGTATATTTCACACAGGCCCAACAAGCCACATGCCTTTAAAAAATGCTTGCAATCGCACAGCTTACGGAATAACTTACAGTTTGGGCGAGTAGCTTTTTTCTCTTCTGTGAGCGTTGTCTCAATTCTTTCAACATATCGCACATTGTAAAACGTTCGATTGCAATTTACAGTACTGACGTTTCGTGCGTACAATACTAAATGTAGAAAATGACAGACGCATTAGTGTTTACAAAATTATTCCCTACAACTTAAATTGAATTCTTTTTTCTTTTCTTTTTTTTTTTGCGGTAACCTACACCCCTCTACGAAAACCGCACAAATCGTTTAGAAGGCTCCGCAGCAAAGATTATTGTACGCAGATTAGTATATCTGTGGTGCTTGCAGTCTGGAACACAGATTACCACTTATGTATAGAAAGAGCACGCGAAGTGAAAGCAAATGGGATTGTTGAGCTACGTTATGAGCACAGATCGTCTAGTTTGCGTATGAGTATGCTGACGACCAGGAAATGGCACACGTAATTTAGTATGCTGTTGTAATCCCCTTGCATAAGAAAGGTGACGTTTCAAATATGGCTAAACACAGACCAATTTCATTGTTACCAGTGTTCAAGAAAGTTTTTGAAAAAACTGAACAAGCCACTTTCTTACATACAGATAATATACTAAATGGCTTTGGCCGGGGGGGGGGGGGGGAATCCTCTGTGACCTAACTAAAGCCTTTGACTGTGTCAATCATGATGTTCTAATAGCAAAACTTAACATTATGGGATACAGGAATCAACCCTAAACTGGCTTAAATCTTACCTATCAAATAGGAGACGAACAAAATAAAGCATTAATAAAGACCAAATTTATTACTCTACTTAGGAAACTGTGAAGCAAGGAGTACCACAAGGCTCTGTGTTAGGCCCGCTACTTTTTATTTATACATTAATGATCTACCAATGAATGTAAAACATGTTTCTAAAGCTAAATTATTTGCTGATGATACAAGTGTTATAGTCACTGACAAGGATCATGACAGCTTTAAACAGAAAACAAATCTTGCCCTGACTAGTCTGAATCAATGGTTTTATATTAAGCAAATTGTACTAAATATCACAAAAACAAATGTAATAAAATTTACACCTAAAACTACAGCACATGTTCCTTTGGATATTTATTATAAGGATAATGTAATGGATGAAGTAAAGAGTACCAAATTTTTAGGTATGCATATAGACAATCATATGAATTGGAAAAACCATGTAGAACAAATTCTTCCTAAACTGAGTGCTGCATGCTTCTCGATAAGGAACTTTATTCACACTTCAAATCCGTATATTTTGTGTATGGTCTACTTTGCATATTTCGTTCAGTACTTCAGTATGGGGAAATTCACCACATGCACATCAAGTATTTAAACTACAAAAAAGAGGGGTTAGGGTAATGTCTGGTGTAGGACTGAGGTCCTCATGTAGAAATTTATTTAGAAAGCTTAATATTTTACCTATTGCATGTCAGTATATATTGCCTTTAATGTTGTTCCTGGCAGATAATCAAAAAGACTTTCTCACTAATACATATGTACATGGTTTAGACACCAGAAACAAAAATCGTTTATATTTTCCTGTTGTAAGTTTATCTTGTGTTCAAGAAGGAGTTTCATACTCTGGGGTCAAAATCTTTAATAGCCTTCCAAGCAATATACAGTTATATAAATGACAGGAAAAGATTAAAAACAAGTTATACATATACCTTATTATTCATTCCTTTTATTCAATTACTGAATTCTTAGAATGCGAGGTAGACAAAGATAATATATAAAGTACAAAACTACATTTATGACTGACTACCTTAGTAGTAAATGCTTGTGTATCAATTGTGTGTAAATTTTATAACTAGAGCTTTGAAATATTTCAAATATCATTAGAATAAACCTTATGCATGTAATTGTTCCATTGTGAATGATGACCTGAAGTAATACTTTGTTTTACTCCTGTGAATGTGTTTGTTTTGTTTTATTTTGTTTTGTTTTACTATCTTGTGAATGTATTTTTCTATGTGTCTTGTGTTGTTTGATGTTTATTGACAGGTTCTATATTCAGATGCAATAGATGCAGAGACTGGATCAGTGGAATGAATATGTATGTATGTA
>Ga0136643_10007096_pt1 | contig 16159 bp, 12 predicted proteins | sample TergutLab28metaG_FD_96883 | JGI IMG/M metagenome (GOLD analysis project Ga0136643, IMG submission 96883) | Labiotermes labralis P1 segment gut microbial communities from Petit-Saut dam, French Guiana - Lab288 P1 (version 3) (version 3) | ecosystem: Host-associated > Arthropoda: Insects >... | reverse complement strand
CTATTATGATAAATGATTTGATTTAGCTGCACCTGCGGGCATTATTATGGAAGACAAAAACAAAAGTTATAGTAATGCATCTGCTGCTTCTGACAAGTGGAGTTGGCACAGTCATTACGAACCAATTTGCCCACATGGCATGCACATTCCAAAAGAAATGACCGACCGTGTGGCTTATGACACGTCGAATATGGGTGTAAACGCAGGGCTGTGGGTGCTGGAGCCGTCTAAGCAGAACTATGATCATTTTGTTGCTGCTTTGCACACACATGATATCATGTGCTTAGTGAAAAATTTCCCTTGGCCGGAAATGCAATTAGCTACGCTGCTGTGGTCTGGCAGATGGACAAATATTGATATTCGCTATTGCTCTATTGGCGGATATCCTCGTTTAGACGTACTGTATGGTATCCATTTTGCCGGATTAAAACCTTGGCAAATTAAGAGACGTTCGGCTATGCATTATGCAAAATACTCGGATTTCATACTGTGGCAGCAGTATTTTGCTGGATTGTATTGGAGTACGCCAAGTTTGCATGAATATCCTATGCTTAAAAGATTATGGCAGTTCTATAGCAAAATCAAAAAAAAATAAAAAAAGGACGTTTGTATACTGAGATTAAAATATAACTCACAGTATTACAAGCGTCCTTTACTATTACCTATTGAAATTACACTGTAAAGTGTATAAACTATAAAGCATGTTAAATAAAAGGTTTGAAAACATAAACATGTGGTAAATGTGAGGGAATGCATGAATAAACTGAAGTACACCATAACAGATAAAAGCCGTAAATTAAGAGGGCAAATTGTCAAGAGAACAAAAAAGATACACACGTTATATGAGAACGAACGAGAAAAAAATACACAAAATGACAAAACACATGAGCAAAAACATCACGAGATTCGTATTTGGAATGCTCATGCAACACTTGCTATGAAAAACAGCAAGCTAACACTGGAGCAGGTGTCAGATATAATTGATGGTAAACATATTGAGCTTGTGTCAACGAAAATACTTGCAGTTAAAAACGCTTATGAAGCCTACAGCCAACTATTTTACCCCCATTTTGTAAACCGTGTAAGTATAGACCCATACAGCATCCCACAAATGCAAAATATCCATCGTGCGTTTATGACAGGCTTATCAAAAGAAGCGGGACTTTTTCGCTCTGACATTTTAACTGGAAAACTACAAAAAAATTTGGAAGATTTAGTGACGTGGGTAAAAGAATCGAAAGAGGGCTTGCTTATCAAAGCATGTGCGTTTCATTATAACTTTATCTGCATTAGGCCTTTTAGCGAAGGTAATGAGTACATTGCAAGAATGTGGCAGATGCTTCTGGTTCACCAGAAAAAGGGTGACTGGGTGTATTTTGGGGTGCCTGTAATGAATGTTTTACGCAAACGCCGACAAGCATATTATGATATTTTAGCTATTGCTGATAAGGCTGTTGGCGGTGCAATATTTATTGAGTTTATGCTGCAAACAATATTGGATGCTATGACGGAATATGAAAACGATTCCTCCTTAATTTAGCGAGGATATCATGTAAAATATTTTTAAGAGGGTAAGCATGGTTAAACATCAATTCGAAGATTTTCTCATGTACGTAGCGGATGAATATAAGGATTTTGTCACTACAATACATGGATTCCTAAAATATAATTATAAGACTATAATCCGATCTACTAAAAATGGGCTTAGCCTTTCATATTCCCAACCAAAATGGATTAGAATATTATGCTTTTCTTTTCGCAAAAACAAGCTTGTAATTCATATTAATATCGAATATCATGCAAAGTATCTTGATGTATTAAACTGTTTGCCTCAATAAATTGTCAATAGCATTAGTAGTGCCGCAGATTGCAAAAAGCTTATTGGCTCTGTGTGTGGTTTGGACAAGCTGACTGGTTTTGCCTGTGGTTGGGATAATTGTGAGCCAGGATATGATTTTTATATAGGAGGAAATCATTATCAAAAATGCCGTTTCCATTGCCTCAAACTTAATGTTGATATAGAAAGTATACCATTTCTACTTAAAATAGTTGAAAATGAACATAAAGAAAGATGCGATAGGTAGCTGATAAAAATATAGTCGTACGTAGTCCTTATTTTTAAAACATGTTTGCCTATTGGTCAAACATGTTTTAAAATGGGATTAATATAATATCAACTTAATTTAAAAGGAGATGTATCAATGACTAACGTACTACCATTTATCATGGCCGTTGTATTTGTTGGCATTAACGGTTTGACCATGCTGGCCTTTGCCAGAACACAGGGGTTTAGGCTTAAACCATCCGGTTTGGCATTTTTGGCAGGGGGCTTTATGGTTTTAATTGCGGGTCTTGTAACGCCAATATCAGGCCAATCTGCATTTCTTGCGGTAGCTGGGCGTGTAGAGCAAGAAAAACAGCGGGTTGCTGCACTTTTAATTGCTGCTGTCGTTTCTACCATATTAGGCTTAACCGGGGCGATATCTGCAATCATTGACTTCGCCGGGCCATCTGTTATCGCAGGTATGATGGCGGGTGTGGGGTTAATGCTTGCTCAAGTAGGTACGGACTTTGCGACAGATAAGCAAAAAGGAAACCCAATTGTAGGCACAGTATCGATTGTTAGTGCACTCGTCATTTTTGCATTGTTTAGTACGCCACAATCACCATTTCATTCTACACATGCACTTGTTTACACGGTAGCGGGCAGTGTTGCTATTTCTACTTTAGTATACTGGATTGTTCCTGCCGCAAGAAAAAATAAATTAGAAGTTACAGCCAACGATACAGAAGATTATAAATTTTGGACAAAGAAATATTGGACAGATGGGGAATGGAAGGTTGTTACACCGCAGTTTACCATACGCTCAATACTTAGTGCCGCCGCTTTGGTTTGCTTAGGCATTGGCATAACTACATCTTTTGGCACAATTAATACAAACATGGTGCCGGAAGGCGTATCCATTGGCGCACAAAATTTTAACCACCTTATGTTAATAACCGGACTTGTAGATTTTGTAGGCGTTATATTTGGTGGTATGCCACTTGAGCCTATTATTTCTGCCACAGCAGCTACACAGTGGCCTGTGCTTGCTGCATTTGTGCTTATGATATTACTTGGTGTTTTATGTATTTTGGGCATTGTTTTAAAATTGTGTAAATATTTGCCCGCCCAAAGTATTGCAGGGTTTTTAGTTGTTATTGGCTTGTTTTCTACTTTTGTGCTTAATATCCGCAATGCCAACTTTTTCTCAACGGCCACGCCATATGCAATGCCTTCTGCCGCGGTTGCCCTTGGTGTAACTGCATTAACAAAAAATCCGTTTATTGGTATGATTGCAGGTATCGCTGTTAGGATTATAGGACAATTCTTTATGCCGGGGCTTGTATAAATAGTGGAAAATAAAACAGGAGGAAAAATCGCGGACGTATTTTTCGCTATGATTTATGTGTACCGCGAATGTCAAAAAATATGAAAATTTATTTAATACGGCATGGCCAAACCGAATGGAACGTGGCACAAAGATGGCAAGGCACTACAGATATTGCCTTAGATGAAATTGGTGTTATACAAGCAGAAAAAGTGGCAAAAAAAATGACTCAATACCAATTACAAGCGATCTATTCAAGCCCATTGCAGCGTGCGGCGGCAACGGCACAGGCAATTAACCAAAACTTTAACCTGCCTATTACCTACATTAAAGATTTGGAAGAAATACGCCTTGGAGAATGGGAAGGATGGACTACTTCCGAAGTTTTAGAAAAGCATGCAGATAAATTTAATACCTGGGAAACAAACCACGAAGCGCAAATTGGCTTAGGGGTAGAAACCAATTACGAACTTCAGCAGCGTGCATGGACAGCTTTTGATGCAATTGCCCAAAAGGAAGTAGGGGATACATTAATTGTAACCCATGGTGCGTGGATACATCGGTTGATGTGTAAACTTTTGGGCGTTCCACTGCAGCAACGCATGAATATTGCGTATTTGGCAAATGTAGGCATAAGCATTGTAAATTGCGAAAAAGAAGGGGATTTGCGTAAATATAGTGTTTCAACATTAAATGACGCTTCCCATTTGGTGTAAAACAAGTTATGCAAATATTATTAACAGTGGCATATGACGGAACAAATTATGCGGGATGGCAACGGCAGGAAAATGCTATCGCTGTGCAGCAAAAATTAGAAGAAGCACTTTCTACTTTATTAAAACGCAAAGTATCTGTACAAGGCGCGAGCCGTACAGACGCGGGCGTTCATGCACAAGGGCAGATGGCATGCTTTACTGCGCCGGACTTGCGCGTACCTTTAGATAAACTGCCAATGGTACTCGTTGGCTTATTGCCGTTGGATATTTCTGTTATAGCAGCAGCAATAGTGCCAGAAGAATTTAACCCGCGTTTTGACGCAAAGCATAAAACTTACACCTATAGTATATATAACGCACCATGCCCAAATCCGCTTTTTACGAGATATAGTACTTTTGTGCCCCATTATCTTGATATTGATAATATGAAAAAAGCCGCTCAATTATTTATTGGGCGGCATGATTTTGCATCATTTTGTGCAACAGGATCAAGTGCTAAAACAACAGTGCGTGAAGTTTATGCTTGCAGTGTGGAGAAGCAGTCTAATGAAATGATCACTTTAACAATAACCGGCAATGCATTTTTATATAATATGGTAAGAATAATTGCAGGAACTTTGCTTTATGTGGGACTTGGCAAAATTTCTGCAAATGATATACCTGCAATTATCGCTTCAAAAGACAGAAAACGTGCGGGTAAGACAATGCCGCCTGAAGGACTTGTGTTACTTAATATTCGGTATTAAATACTTGCTTTTATGCTATCTTCAAATCCAACAACATTATAATCAGCCTCATTACCGGTTTTTGTATAATATAGGTTGCCAAAAAGCTTATCCAGCTGGGGTACGTAGTGTTTTAGCATTATAATTAAAGGATTGAATATATTGGTAGTCCGTATTTTTTTACCTTGCACAACAGCAATGGTTTTAACAAGTTTAGTGGTGTTCACATATTCTGCATTTTGCGGAAGGTGAATGCCATTTTTATTTTTGTCAATTGCCTGGCAAAGAAATTCGCACAGGTTATCGATATAAATCATGCTGCGCTCATTTTTAACATCTGGGAAAATTGGCAGCTTGCGGCTTAGCTTTACAAGTTTAGGAAAATTTCCTTTGCACCCATAACCATAAACCATAGGCGGACGAACAATACAAACCTTAAAATCTTCTGAGGATAGTTTTAACAATTCTTCTTCTGCTGTGCGTTTACTACCTCCGTAAAAATCTTTTGCATGCAGGGGTGTTTCAAGGGTTATTTTATCAGAAATTGTACCATACACCGCCATACTGCTTAAAAAAACAAATTGCTTAACTCCTGCTTTTTTTGCGTATTTTGCAACGTTAACTGCCAAAGCACAATTTATATCGTAGTAAAGTTTGCACATATGTTTCTTTTGGGCAATGTGAGCAATACCGGCACAGTGTAATACCGTATCTACAGTAGAAAAATCATACACTCTCCATCTTTCATCAATCGCTGAAACAGTATTAACAGTGAATGGTTTATGGCTATCTGCATACGCTGCAAAAGACGAACCTATATAACTGTTTTCCCCTACAACCAGTACATTCTTCATACTCACTTCTTTCACACTTTCTACTCTTCAATCTTGCCTGCATACTCTGGTACAAAATGCTTGATCATTCCACGCACGTCTCCATTATCAGGCAAATTTTTTTCAAGCTGCGACATTAGCTCTGCTTGGTTTGGCGCGGGAGCCGGATTGACTACAAAAATTTTATCATGGATTGTTTTGCTAAGGCCTTCTTCATTTAAAAGCAATTCTTCATACAGTTTTTCGCCAGGTCTTGGTCCAATGATTTCAAACTTAATATCTACACCAGGCGCTAATCCTGCCATACGAACTAAGTTTTCCGCTAAATCCATAATTTTTACTTGCTCACCCATGTCCAAAATAAAAATTTCTCCGCCGGCTGCCATTGCTCCAGCCTCTAATACTAGTTGTGCTGCTTCGGTAATGGTCATAAAATAGCGGATCATTTCCGGATGTGTGATTGTCACAGGCCCACCAGCTTCAATTTGGCGTTTAAAGCGAGGAATGACACTACCGTTAGAATCCAAAACATTACCAAAACGCACAGAGACAAATTCTGTTCCTTGTCCATTTAATCCAAGTGTTGCAAGCTCCGCCATTCGCTTACTTGCCCCCATTACGTTTGGTGGGTTTACTGCCTTATCTGTAGAAATCATAACAAAACGCTGCACGCCATGTTGTATAGATGCCAAGGCTGTACGGTATGTTCCCAGTACATTATTGTCAATTGCAAGACGCGGGGAGTCCTCCATTAAAGGCACATGTTTATATGCTGCCGCATGGAAAACAACGGATGGTTTAAATTCATTAAAAACTTCATCAAGCCGGATCGTATCTTGAACAGATCCAATACGCACTGCTACTTTAAAGCGTCCCATTTGTCCAAATTTTATTGTTAATTCATCTTTTAGGTTATGGGCATTGTTTTCTGAAATTTCATATATTACAATTTTTTCAACATCAAGTTGTAAAAGCTGACGGCATATTTCACTGCCTATAGAACCACCGCCGCCTGTTACAAGTACTACTTTTTTGCTTACCCATTCGTTAAGCTTAGTGGTATCAAGTTTAGTTTCATGTCGTCCAAGAAGGTCTGCGATATTAACCTCTCTGAGTACATTTCCGGCTTTATCTTCTGATAAACCCGAAATAAGCCGTACCTTGCAGCGATTAATGGGTGTGAGGCGAATAATCCGTCTCAGATCTTCATTATCAATAGAAGGCACAGCGACTATGATTTCACTTATATCAAGTTCTTTAATCAATTGGGGAATTTTATCATCTCCACCTAAAATGGTTACCCCATGTAAGGAATAACCTTGCTTGCTTAGATCGTTGTCCAAAATACCCAAAAATTTTCTTGGTCTCGAATCTTGGTTATTCGATTGCAAAATTAAATTGGACGCGCTTTCGCCTGCACCAATGATGAGTGTACGAATAGCATTTGGGTCATTTTGTCGTGGCAATGACCTCATATAACCTTGCAAAAACGAAAAAACAGTTTCTATCACAAGCTTGTACAATCGGAAGGTAATCGCTAAGGTTAGAAAGAAATAAAACGCCATCATCCCGATCCCGGGGTTAATCCAGTTTCCAAAGTAAAATCGGAATGCAATATAAATCGAAAATGTAGAAAGCAGTACAGAGGTCGTAATGCGTACCATTGTACCAACCCCCGGATGCTGCCACAAACTTTTATACACACCACAAATTGCAAAGAAAGTTACACTGCTGAGTACGATAAGCCAAATATTGCTGTTAAGTGCAGCTATATGATCTGTGTCCCACACAAATATATGGGTGTATACAAATATTGCGCTCATCCAGCTGACCCAGTGGAAAAGGGAATCTAATAAGGCGTATATAAAAATTTTAGTTATAAAACGTGGTTTCATATTTTATCATCCTATCGCACATTATGGGCATTTTTATCATCAGGCGAACATGAAACGATAAATCCAAGTGGTTGCGCTCCGCAACCACTTGAATTTATTTTTGTATTATGCATGGATATTAATTTCTGTCATATGGGCATATAGGCCATCCCGGGCTACAAGTTCGTCATGAGTGCCGACGTCTTCTATGCCGCCTTCGTTTAGTACAATTATTTTGTGTGCTTTTTTTATTGTGGACAATCTATGGGCAATTATAACCGTCGTGCGATTATGCATTACTTCATCTAATGCCTCGCGAATTTGCTTTTCTGTTTCAACGTCTACAGCAGCAGTTGCTTCGTCTAGTATTAATATTGGGCGATTGCGCAAAACGGCTCTTGCAATGGATACTCTTTGTTTTTGGCCGCCGGAAAGACGCATTCCGCGCTCGCCAACGATGGTGTCGTACCCTGCATCTAGTTGTGTAATAAAGCTATCTGCACGCGCAAGCTTTGAGGCTTCTATTATTTCTGCTCTTGTTGCGCCTGGTTTGCCATAGGCTATATTTTCAGCTAGGCTATCATTAAAAAGGAAAACGTCCTGCATTACATTACTCATAGAATTGCGCAAACTTTTTAGTGATACATCTCGTAAATTGTGTCCGTCTAAGGTTATTTCGCCTTCTATAGGGTCGTAAAAGCGGTTTAGCAAATTTATAAATGTAGTTTTACCAACGCCGGTTGGGCCTACAAGGGCAACTACTTCCCCTGGTTTAATTTCTATATTAATATCTTTTAATACTGGCTGGCCTTCTACATAATGAAAACTTACATTATTGTATTTTACATGTCCTTTTACATCCGCAAGCTCGTATGGGTTTTCTTTTTCTTTTACGTCTTCATCTGCATCTAAAATTTCAAAAACACGTTCTGCACCTGCTATTGCTGTTTGCAAGTCTTCGTTAATGCGGGCAAGGGCGGCAATAGGTGCAAAGAAAATACTCAAAAGCATAACAAACGCTACAATGTCTGCTACATCTACATAACCATATAATGCCATGTGTCCACCAACTGAAATTGCAACTACCGTACCAATACTTGATAAATACTGAATTGTACTGCCGTATCCGGCACTTAACTGCAATGCTTTAAGAATTGCCACTGCATGAGACCTGGCATTTTTAGAAATGGTTATAGCTTCTTTCGGCTGCTGGTTAAATACTTGAATTTCCTTTATTCCTGAAATATTGTCGTTTAAGTTTGCATTGAGTTCTCCTAAAATTTGCTGAGCACGACGAAATATTGGCAAAACCATTTTTGCGAATATGATAGACAAAATGACTACAAGGGGAACGCTAAGTAAGCTTAATGCGGCCAAACGCACGTTTAACCTAAACAGCATTATTGTTACACCAATTATTATTGCCACATTTGCAATAATATCCGGCACGGCATGGGCTATTAAAAGTTCAACTTGATTTGTATCGTTTACTACACGAGACATGATTTGCCCTGTTTGTTTGTCATGGTAAAATTTCATAGATAAACTTTGTAATTTTTCGTAAGTTTTAGTTCGCAAGTCTGCAACAAAATGCCATGCGGCATAGTGGGTGTAGTAGGAACGTATATAGGTGCAAATTGCTTGCCCCAAATATACTGCCGCCAGAATAAGCCCTATGCGCAATGCCTGCTCTGCTAAGCGAGGGTCTCTGTCTTGTATCATTTGTGTAAGCTGGCGCACTACCATTGGTGCATATAGTTGAGCGGCAGTTACACCTGCGATTGCTACAAGGGCGAGTCCTAAATATCCCCAGTATTTTTTTGATGACTTTACCAGTTGGACAAGTAACTTCATTTTTTATATCTCCTTTTCTAATAGGGCTCTGCCCCAAACCCCGCAGCTACGCTTGCTCACTGCGTTGCGGGTGCGCGCTGTAGGCGCAAATAGTTTTATGTTATTACACGTATTGTTTCGCACTGTTTTGGAATATCTGGTGAAATATATTCCCCAGGGGCTAAAATTGCAATACCTGGTGGGTACTTTGCAACTAATTGGGCTGATATTCGCCCTATCGCATTTTCCCATGGTATTTCTACTGATGGTCTATAGGCTGCTTCCCGGGGCGTAAGTTTGACTTGAGGTAGGGCAGGCTTATAAGGTGAGAAAGTTAAAGGTAAGCTGGAAAATTTGGAATTTAATCCATCAACTGCCGCCATTAATCTGCTAAAGCCGACCTCGGTATCTGCAACGGATGTCATTGCTAATACATGCTGTGCAGCAGCCATTTCCATTTGAATTTTATATTCCTTTGCCATCATATCGGATATACTTTCTGCGTCAAGAGAAGTATGTGCTGTTAGTAGCAGTTTACTAATATCTATATCAAAAATAGCGCTCTTACCAATTTGCTCTAAGCCAGACAGGCGTAGTGCCTCTGTGCTTTTTGCATTAGGAATATACTTGCGTGCCTTTTGTAAGCGGTTAATGTAGTCATCAAAAAATTGGGGTTGTTGCCATAATAGTTGTAACACATAATCGCATACAGCCATTAGTATATAGGAAGGACTTGACGTTTGTATAGCATTTTTTAGAAATTTTAATAGGTTTGGGTTTAAATTTTTGCTTTTACAGTGCAGCAGGGCGCATTGAGAAAGGGCAGGTAGCGTCTTATGCAAACTTTGTATAACAATATCTGCACCGCATTCAAGTGCTGAAGTCGGGAAGCTTTTGCTAAATTTAAAATGTGCACCATGGGCTTCGTCTACAATAAGTAATCCGCCTTTGGAATGCACTTTATTTGCAATGGCAGAGATGTCTGAAACAAAACCTTCGTAGGTTGGGCTTACAACCAATGCGGCAGCGCCATATGGCATGTTATCAAAAGCATCGGGATTAATGCCGCCGCTTAAACCATTTTCAGTAATTTCGGGCGTTATGTAATGTGGCGTGGCACCGGATATAACCATTGCATTGTACACACTAACATGTGCGTTTCTTGGTACGACAAGTGGATCGCCCATATCGCAAGTGGCACAAATAGCCGCTAAAATTCCGGCAGAAGAACCATTTACAAGAAAAAAACTAGAATCTGCACCGTAAAATTGTGTGATGCGTTCTTCAAAATCTCTAATCATGCCTGTTGGGGAAGATAACACATCCATTCCCGGTATTTCTGTCAAGTCTAATTCTAGTATATTAGGCGGAAGAAAGGCCATATTACGCTTATGGCCGGGCATGTGAAATGGATATATGTCATTTTTTAAATATTGTAAAATGTGATTATACATTGTCAAAATCCTTCTATTTAAATTAAATGGGGCTCTGCCCCAAACCCTCTCGCACGCAAGCGTGCTGGCCGGGCGGCCTGCCGCTTTGCGGCACCTGCTGCGCAGGAGACTGCCCCGCCGCTCCGCCAGGCAAAGCCCGGCTACGCTTCCTCCGCGTTCGCTATGGGTGCGCGCTGCGCGCGCAAATAGTTATAATATTTTTGCACCCTGATGGGATGATTGAACAGATTATATCGTAATTTGTATAACTTTACAATCTCGTGTCAAGTGACTATAATAATTTTGTTGGGAGAGTGAAAATTGTGACATTGCAAGATGAAACAGTCAAGGATTTAAAGATTTTACTAGTTTCTACAGAAGTAAATCCATATTCCAAATCCGGAGGGTTAGGGGATGTTGCCGGATCGCTGCCAAAAGCATTAAGAGAACAAGGTGTAGATATTCGCACGGTATTGCCCCTTTACAAAACGGTTCCGGAAAACTTGATTAAAAATGCAAAAAATGTTGCTACTTTTACAGTTCATTTGTCATGGCGTATTCAAGAAGCTACAATTTTAGCTTTAGATGAACAGGATAATGGAGATACGGTATATTTTATTAAAAATGATTATTACTTTAACCGTGATAACTATTATGGTTATGGCGACGACTTTGAACGTTTCGCTTTTTTTTCAAAGGCCTCTATAGAAATGCTTAGTTATATTGGTTTTGATGCAGATATTTTGCACTTTAACGACTGGCATACCGGACTTGGCCCAACTTACTTGCGTGACATTTATCGTAATTTTGCCTTTTACTCAAAAATGAAAAGTCTGCTTACCATTCACAATTTAAATTACCAGGGGATTTTTGGACGCGAAGTTTTACAGGAAATAGGGCTTAATGATGGATATTTTACAAATGGTGACCTAGAATTCCATGGAAATATAAGTATGTTAAAAGCCGGTATTACCCATGCAGATGCGGTTAGCACCGTTAGCAAAACTTATGCCGCGGAAATTCAAACGCCGGCCTATGGCTATGGTATGGATGGATTGCTATACAAACGCGGCGCAGTAGAAGGCAAACTTTATGGAATTACAAATGGCATAGATATTGTGGAAAATAACCCTGAAACGGACACACGTATCTATGCAAACTTTAATGCTACAGCCCTTGACAAAAAGCGTGAAAATAAGCACCGCTTACAAGCAGAATTAGGGCTGCCTATAAGTGATGTTCCAATGTTTAGTATGGTCACGCGTTTGGCTGAACAAAAAGGCTTTGATATTATTTCTATTATAATGGAAGAACTTATGTGCATGGATGTGCAACTGGTGTTATTGGGTACCGGTGATTCCCATTACGAAGATATGTTTAGACATTATGCTTGGCATTTACCCAATAAAGTGAGTGCCAATATTGCTTTTGATGCAACGCTGGCGCAAAAAATCTATGCCGGTGCAGATATTTTTATGATGCCATCAGTATATGAACCATGTGGCCTAGGTCAGTTATTTGCTATGCGGTACGGCACAATTCCTATTGTGCGTAAAACAGGTGGCCTTGCAGATACTGTCCGACATTTTAATCCCGAAAATGGTACAGGTAACGGTTTTTTATTTGAAGACCATGTTGCAAGTGGGCTAATGTGGGCAATAAGGGAGGCACTAAACGTTTACAGCACTCCAAATTGGAATACCCTTGTTAAAAATGCCATGAGCGGGGATTATTCTTGGAATAAAGCCGCTAAAGAGTATATTGATATATATAAGACAATTAAGTTGAAATAGGAAGGTTTTGGGGATTTAAAATGAACACGACACCCTTTGTACACCTGCACGTTCATTCGGAGTACAGCTTGCTTGACGGCAGCGCAAAAATTAGTGAATTAATTTCACGAACCAAAGAAATGGGCATGGATAGCATTGCAATAACTGACCATGGTGTTATGTATGGTGTAATTGACTTTTATAAAGCGGCAAAAAAAGCCGGTATCAAGCCTATTTTAGGATGCGAAGTTTATGTTGCGCCAACATCTCGTCATGCAAAAGAGCGCCGAGAAGATGCAAATTCTCAGCACTTGGTTTTGCTTGCAGAAAATGAAGAAGGCTATCATAATTTAATAAAACTCGTATCTGTGGGCTTTACAGAAGGATTTTACTATAGACCACGTGTAGATTTAGAAGTGCTGCGTGAATACAGTAAGGGTTTAATTGCCATGTCTGCTTGTTTAGGCGGTGTGGTACCAAGGGTTTTGATGTCTCAGGGTTATGAAGCCGGAAAAGAACGCGCCATTATGTTTAATGAAATCTATGGACAGGACAATTTTTTCCTAGAGCTGCAAGAAAACGGATTAGAGGAGCAGAGGCAAGTGAATCAGATGCTTATGCAAATCTCTAAAGAAACAGGAATACCTCTTGTAGTTGCTAATGATGTGCATTATACAAATGCAAGTGACACACATGCTCATGATGTGCTTCTATGTATTCAAACAGGCAAGACCATTCATGATGAAAATAGGCTGCGTTTTAGCTCGGATGATTTCTACTTAAAATCTCCTGAAGAAATGTATGCCATGTTTCCATATGCAAAGGAAGCTTTAGAAAATACACAAAAAATAGCTGACAGGTGTAATATAGAAATTGAGTTTAACAACTATAAACTGCCAAAGTTCCCGATACCCCCAGATACAACCGCTGCAGAATATTTACGCACCCTTTGTGAGGATGGACTTAGAAATAGATATGGTGACGATGCGAAGCTTCATCAAGAAAGGCTTGATTACGAGCTTGGTGTAATAACTGGAATGGGTTTTGAGGACTATTTCCTTGTGGTTGGAGATTTTATTAAATTTGCACATGACAATAAAATTATGGTAGGGCCTGGGCGTGGCTCAGGAGCAGGAAGTATTGTGGCCTATGCACTGCGTATTACGGATGTTGATCCAATTCCATTTGATTTGCTGTTCGAACGTTTTCTTAATCCGGAGCGTATATCCATGCCGGATTTTGATATCGACTTTTGCTATGTGAGACGACAGGAAGTAATTGATTACGTTGTACAAAAATATGGTGCAGACCATGTTGCGCAAATTATAACTTTTGGAAAAATGAAGGCAAAAGCGGCAACGCGCGATGTTGGCCGCGCACTTGGAATGCCATATGGTGATGTAGACAGAGTCGCAAAAATGATACCTTCCGATTTGGGTACAACACTCACCAAGGCATTGGAAATGAGTCAGGAACTTAAGCAGGCTTATGCCGAAGATTCTCAAGTTCGTACGCTTATAGACATGAGTCTGCGTTTAGAAGGTTTACCGCGCCATGCTTCTACCCATGCAGCGGGGGTTGTAATTGCGGACAAGCCTGTGTACGAGTATGTTCCGCTAAACACAAACGACGGTTTAATAACCACTCAATTTCCAATGGGCACGGTTGAGGAACTTGGCCTCTTAAAAATGGACTTTTTAGGGCTGCGAACCCTCACTGTAATCCGCTTAGCAGCAGAAGAAATCAAACGTAGCAGAGGTATTGAGGTTGACTTATATAACTGGGACTATGGTGACCAAAAAGTGTATGAGATGATATCTCAGGGTAAAACGGGGGGTGTATTCCAAATAGAAGGTTCGGGTATGACGACTTTCATGAAAGAATTACAGCCTGAAAGCCTTGAAGACCTTACCGCAGGAATTTCCCTTTATCGCCCTGGGCCTATGGATTTTATCCCTCAATATATTGATGGTAAGCGCAATCCTAAAAAAATACATTATATGCATCCATCCCTTGAGCCAATTTTGAAGGCTACCTATGGTTGTATTGTGTATCAAGAGCAGGTAATGCAAATTGTACGGGATCTTGCAGGCTACAGTCTTGGACGAAGTGACCTTATTCGCCGTGCGATGAGTAAAAAGCAAGCAGATGTTATGGATCACGAAAAGCAAAATTTCATATATGGGATACCTAGCGAAAATGTTCCAGGCTGTATCAAAAATGGAATATCTGAATCGGCAGCAACAAAAATATTTGATGCCATGATTGCTTTTGCGGCTTATGCGTTTAACAAATCACATGGGGCGGCGTATTCATATATAACTTATCAAACAGCATGGCTTAGATACTACTACCCTGTGGAGTTTATGGCTGCAACAATGACATCTGTAATAGACAATAGCGATAAAGTTGCAGGCTATATACGCGAGTGTAAAAAAATGGGCATAAAGCTCCTTCCCCCTGACGTAAATGAGGGATTTGCAGAGTTTAGCGTGGCCGGCAGCAGTATTCGTTTTGGGTTATCCAGCATAAAAAACGTGGGGCGGGCTACGGTTGACGCGATTGTTGCAGAACGAGAAAAGAGTGGAAAATTTAAAAGCTTAATAGATTTTATCACCCGCATGTCCGGGGGCGATGTTAATAAACGTTGTTTAGAAAGCTTGATTCGCTCAGGAGCGTTTGATTCCTTGGGTGGTAGACGGTCCCAGTATGTATCAATATTTGCAAAAATAATGGATGGGCAGGCAAGTGCTAAAAAAAGCACTCTTTCAGGCCAGCTTTCACTATTTGACCTTGAAGACGCAGTGGATGAACGGCCGGTAAATGACGAGTTGCCAAATATACCAGAGTTCCCTAAAAAGCAACTCTTATCAGATGAAAAGGAACTGATGGGAATGTATGTAAGCGGCCACCCATTGGCAGATTATGAGGAAGGCCTCTTGCGCTATAGTGACTTAACAAGTTTAGATTTTGCAGATGATGAAAACGGTGAAGATGGGGAATCCATCATAAAAGATGGAAAAACCGTAACCTATGGTGGGTTAGTTACCGCAAAAAATGTACGATACACTAAGGCCGAAGGCAAAGCGTTTTGCTTTTTAACAGTTGAAGACATGCACGGTGCAGTTGAAGTTGCCGTATTTACCAAAATGTACGAAAAGGTAGGCGCGCGTTTGCAGACTGAACAAGTAATCGTAGTGCAAGGTAAAGTAAGCATGAGAGAAGACGAAGCCACAAAAATAACAGCCCAAGATATACTTTTTTATGATGATGTAGCACATAGCCAAAATGATGTGTATAAAAATAGGGAAAAGCCTACCACATTGCAGACAAACCAAACCTTTTGGATAAGAGTGCCCAAATCAAAACCTGTGCAGCTTAAAAGCATTACGGACATTTTGACTGTACACCATGGGCAAACTCAAGTAATGATTTATAATGAAGCACAGAATAAAAAATATCAAACAAAGCCGGAATTTTGGGTTGCGCCAAATGAGATATTGACATTAGAGCTCGAAAATTTACTTGGTGCGGGCAGTGTAAAAATAACGTCGTGAGAGGTTGTGCAAATTTGAAAACATATGCAGAAATAACCGCTCATG
>Ga0136643_10007095_pt1 | contig 16160 bp, 13 predicted proteins | sample TergutLab28metaG_FD_96883 | JGI IMG/M metagenome (GOLD analysis project Ga0136643, IMG submission 96883) | Labiotermes labralis P1 segment gut microbial communities from Petit-Saut dam, French Guiana - Lab288 P1 (version 3) (version 3) | ecosystem: Host-associated > Arthropoda: Insects >... | reverse complement strand
GTGGCGGCGTGCTGCTCGGCGATGCCGACGTCGAAGACGCGGTTCGGGTGGGCCTTGGCGAACGCCTCCAGGCCGACCGGCTGCAGCATCGCCGCGGTGATCGCGACGACGTCCGGCCGGTCCTCGCCGATGCGGACCATCTCGTCGCTGAACACCGAGGTCCAGGACGGTCCTTGGGAGGGCGCCAGCGGCAGGCAGGTCAGCGGGTCCATCGCGCCCACCGTGTGGAAGCGGTCCGCCTCGTCCTGCTCGGCCGCCGGGTAGCCGCGGCCCTTCTCGGTCAGGCAGTGCACCAGCACCGGGCCGTGGAAGCGGCGGGCGCGGCGCAACGCGGACTCCACGGCGGCGATGTCGTGGCCGTCGATCGGGCCGAGGTACTTCAGGCCCAGGTCCTCGAACATGCCCTGCGGCGCGAAGGCGTCCTTGAAGCCCTTCTTGGCGCCGTGCAGCGACTCGTACAGCGGCCGGCCGACCACCGGCGTCTGCTGGAGGACCTGCTTGCCCCAGGACAGGAAGCGCTCGTAGCCGTCGGTGGTGCGCAGCGTCGCCAGGTGGTTGGCGAGGCCGCCGATGGTGGGGGCGTAGGAGCGCTCGTTGTCGTTGACCACGATGATCAGCGGGCGGTCCCTGGCGGCGGCGATGTTGTTCAGCGCCTCCCAGGCCATGCCGCCGGTCAGCGCGCCGTCGCCGATCACCGCGACGACCCGGTCGCTGCAGTGCCGCACCTCGTTGGCCTTGGCGAGGCCGTCGGCCCAGCCCAGCACGGTGGAGGCGTGGCTGTTCTCGATCACGTCGTGCTCGGACTCGTCCCGCGACGGGTAGCCGGACAGGCCGCCCTTGCTGCGCAGCTTGGAGAAGTCCTGCCGCCCGGTGAGGAGCTTGTGGACGTACGCCTGGTGGCCGGTGTCCCACAGGATCCGGTCGGCCGGCGAGTCGAAGACGCGGTGCAGCGCGATGGTCAGCTCCACCACGCCGAGATTGGGCCCCAGATGGCCACCGGTTCTGGCCACTGCCTGGACGAGGAACTGCCTGATGTCGGCGGCCAGTTCGTCGAGCCGGCCCTCGGGCAGCGCCTTCAGGTCGCGTGGGCTGTGGATGTTCTCCAGCATCGACATGTGCAGACCTCGTTCCCTGCCGGATGTGCGGTGTGTCCCCTGACGTCCCCGTGTGGCCCCCGTGTACCCCTGGCGGGTACGCGCGCGGGTCACCGGTACGGCGATGCCGTCGCCGGTGACCCGTACGCGTCCAGCCGATTCAGCCGCTCACCGGCGGGGTCACTTCGCGCGGTTGGACGCGACGGTCTCCCGGGCGGCGCGCAGGGACTCCTTCAGCGAGCCCATGGTGGCCAGGACGGCGGTCGGCTCGTAGCCGCAGTGCGCCATGCAGTTGTCGCACCGCTCGTCCTTGCCGCGGCCGTACTTGTCCCAGTCGGTCTTCTCGATCAGCTCCTGGTAAGTGGGCACGTAGCCGTCGGCCATCAGGTAGCAGGGGCGCTGCCAGCCGAACAGCGAGTAGTTCGGGATCGCCCAGGCGGTGCAGGGGAAGTCGGCCTTGCCCTCCAGGAAGTCCAGGAAGAGCGGGCTGTGGTTCAGCCGCCACTTGCGGCGGTTGCCGTCGCCGAAGGCCTTCTTGAACAGCTCGCGGGTCTGCTCCACGCCCAGGAAGTGGTCCTGGTCGGGGGCCTTCTCGTAGGCGTAGGCGGGCGACAGCATCATCTCGTCGACCTGCAGGTCGTCGTTGAGGAAGTTGAGCACCTCGACGATCGTCTGCGGGGTGTCGGTGTTGAAGAAGGTCGAGTTGGTGGTGACCCGGAAACCGCGGCGCTTGGCCTCCTTGATCGCCTCCACCGCCTCGTCGAAGGTGCCTTCCTTGGCCACCGACTCGTCGTGCCGCTCGCGCATGCCGTCGATATGAACGGTAAAGGCAAAGTAAGGAGACGGCGTGAATTTGTCGATCTTCTTACGAAGCAGCAGGGCGTTGGTGCACAGGAAGACGTACTTCTTGCGCGCCACGAGCTGGCGGACGATCTCGTCGATCTGGGGATGCATCAGCGGCTCGCCGCCCGCGATGGACACCATCGGCGCACCCGACTCCAGCACCGCGCCGACGGCCTGGGCCACCGGCATGCGCTGCTTGAGCACCCCGGCGGGGTGCTGGATCTTGCCGCAGCCCTCACATTTCAGGTTGCAGGCGAAGAGCGGTTCGAGTTCGACGATGAGCGGGAACTTTTCGCGGCGCCGGACCATTTTCTGTTCGAAGAGGTACGACGCGACACGGACGGTCTGACGGAGCGGCATAGCCATCTAGCTCACCTCCAGGGGAGCGCGGTAGTGCGGTGCCATTCGAGAAAGGCGGGAACAAGATCTCTGAGCACCCGGAAAGCAAGGATTCCGGTGCGAAGCGTGCCGACCCGGACGAGTTCGAACTCGGGCGTGTCGACGACCACGCGGGCCGCCGCGACACGGTGTGCCCCCTCGGCGAGGGCGGCGCGGCGCATCGCGGCCGACTCCATGTCCACGGCGATGGCACCGGCCGCCGCGAGAGCGGTGCGCTCGGCGCCCCGCACGACATGGTCGGACTCCGCCAGGGTGCCGGTGTGCACGGTGTGGCCGGTGTCCGCGAGGGCGGTCTTGAGCGCGGCGGCAAGCGCCTGGCTCTCGTGCCCGTCATCGGCGACGACGACGTCCCCCGGCCGCATGCCGGGCGCGAGCCCGGCGCAGAAGCCGGTGGTCAGGACGGCGGCGTCGGTGTGGTGCGGATCGTGCAGGGCGGCGCGGACGGCCCGGTCCGCGGCCTTCGGGCCCATGCCGGTACGCAGCACGGTGACCTCCTCCGCGGAGCTCCTGGCCACCCCCCTGCGCAACGCGAACCGCTCGATGCGCAGGGCGCACACCACCAGCAGCGGCGGCTGGGTACGACCCACGAACTAGGCTCCCTTCTCGACGGCGACATGGTCGGCGCCGGCGGTTCCGAAGGGCTCGGAGCGCACGTAGCGGCCGAGCGCGGTGAGCGGGAAGACCATCCGGTACAGGTGGTAGTTGATCGAGAAGTCCCGCGGGAACCCGGTACCCGTGAAGTACGGCTCGTCCCAGGAACCGTCCGCCAGCTGGGTGTCCACCAGCCAGGCCACACCGCGGGTGACGGCGTCGTTGTCCCGTTCCCCGGCCGAGAGCAGCGCGAGCAGCGCCCACGCCGTCTGCGACGGCGTGGAGTGGCCGCGGCCGATCCACTCGGTGTCGGAGTACGACCGCAGGTCCTCGCCCCAGCCGCCGTCCGCGTTCTGCACCGACTCCAGCCAGCCGACGGCCTTGCGGATCGCCGGGTGGGACGCGGGCAGCCCCGCCGAGGCCAGCGCGGGCACGGCCGAACCGGTGCCGTAGATGTAGTTGACCCCCCAGCGCCCGAACCAGGCGCCGTTCTCCTCCTGCTCCGACAGCAGCCACTCGATGCCGCGCTGCGTGTGCGGGTCGTTCTCCAGGCCGAGGGCGGCCATCATCTCCACCACGTGCGCCGTCACGTCGGCCGACGGCGGGTCGATGACCTCGCCGAAGTCGCAGAACGGCAGCCGGTTGGGGAACGGGCTGGTGTTGTCGGCGTCGAAGGCGCCCCAGGCGCCGTTCCTGGACTGCATGCCGACGTTCCAGCGGACCGCGCGGTCGATCGCGGAGTCCACCTGCGCCTGGTCGGGGTGGGCCACCCGGCGCAGCGCCAGCACCACTTCCGCGGTGTCGTCGATGTCCGGGTAGTTGTCGTTGTGGAACTCGAAGGCCCAGCCGCCGGGAGCCAGCTGCGGGCGCTGCACGGACCAGTCGCCGGGCCGGGTGATCTGCTCCCCCAGCATCCAGTCGGCCGCCTTGACCAGGCCCGGGTGGTCCGCGGGCAGCCCGGCGTCGGCGAGCGCGATGGCGGCCAGGCAGGTGTCCCACACCGGCGACTGGCACGCCTCGATCATCCGCATGCCGTCCTCGGGCCACACGGCGAAACGATCCAGCGATTCGAGTCCTGCCTTGAGGACCGGGTGGTCGAGGTCGTAGCCGAGCAGGTGGAGGGCGATCACCGAGTACACCGCGGGCGGCTGGATACCGCCCCAGCAGCCGTCCGCCTCCTGCCGCTCGATGATCCAGCGGGCGCAGGCGTTCATCGCCGAGCGGCGCACCGGGCGCGGAGTGAACCGGCGGTAGACGTGCAGCGCCTGGTCGAGACGCTGGAAGACGCCGTCCCAGGTGGTGATCGGGGCCTTGCGGCGCTTGGGGTTGGGCGCGGCCGGGTCGATGTGCAGCTCGTCGATGCCGAAGGGTGTGGGGCGGACCGGGCGGTGGGCGCCGACCACGGTCAGCGGCACGATGGTCTGCCGCGCCCAGCAGCCGAACGAGTAGATGTTCAGCGGCATCCACTTGGGCAGGTAGATGATCTCCGGCGGCAGCTCCGGCAGGTCCTCCCAGCTCCACCAGCCGAACAGGGCCAGCCAGATCCGGGTGAAGACCCGGCTGGCGGCGACCCCGCCCTCGGCCCGGGACCACTTGGCGGCCAGCTGCATGTGGGCCTCGTCCGGGTCGTCCCCGGCCAGCCGCAGTGCCACGTAGGCCTCGATGGTGGCGGACAGGTCGCCGGGGCCGCCGTGGAAGGTCGGCCAGGCGCCGTCCTCGCGCTGCTGCGAGCGGATCCAGCGGGCGGAGGCGGCCGTGACCTCGGGGTCGCTGATGCCGAGGAACTGGCGGAGCATCAGGTCCTCGGCGTCCATGGTCACGTTGGTTTCGAGGTCGCCCTTCCACCATCCGTCAGGGTGCTGCCGTGCCAGAAGGTGGTCTGCGGCGCGCTGCACGGCACGCTGCGCCGCCGCCTCGGGTCCGCCGGTGGGAACAAGGTCCGGCGCCGAGGTGCTGCTGGCCGAAGGTGTCCGGTGGGTTGGCGTCCCTGGACTGCCATCGGTCGTCGCTGTCATGGCTTCCCCTTTGCAGTTGAGACTTCTGCGGTGTTGGGGCGGCCGTCGGCCGTCACATGCGAGGGTCGGGCGACGTCATGCGCTCCACATTGCTGCTGTTGCTGCTGTTGCTTCTCCTGCTACTTCTCGCGAACCACCACAAAATCCGCAAGACCGACCAGCTTGTCGTGCACATCTTCCGGCATGCCCACGCTGTCGAGCGCGGCAATGGCGGTCGCGTACTGCCTGCGGGCTTCCTGGGACGTCCACTCGCGACCACCGGCCTCTTCGATCAACGCCGCGCGCATGGCGAACTCTTCCTCGCTGAAGGCATCGTTTTCCGGATTCTTCGCGTCGGCGGCCAGCAGTTCACCCAACCGCTCCGACGCGGAGCCGCCCGCGGCCAGCGCGGCGACGACCGGAAGCGACTTCTTGCGCTGCCGCAGGTCGCTCCAGGTCTGCTTGCCGGTGGTCGCCGGGTCGCCCCAGATGCCCAGCAGGTCGTCGATCGCCTGGAACGCCAGCCCCAGGTGGTAGCCGTAGTCCTCCAGCGCGTCGGCGTCGGCCTCGCTGGCCCCGCCGAGCACCGCTCCGATGGAGGAGGCGCAGGCCAGCAGGGCGCCGGTCTTGTTGCCCTCCATCTCCAGGCACTCCTCGACGGTGACCCGCTCGCGGTGCTCGAAGGAGATGTCCTGCGCCTGGCCGTCGATCAGCTTGCGGGTGGCGGTGGTCAGCCGGCGGGTGGCCCGCCCGGCGTCGACCGTGCCCTGCTCCAGCAGGATCTCGTTGGCGAGCGCGAACAGCGCGTCGCCGACCAGGATCGCCTGGGCCGGGCCGTGCACCTTCCAGACCGTGTCGCGGTGGCGGCGCTGCTCGTCACCGTCCATCAGGTCGTCGTGCAGCAGCGAGAAGTTGTGGACGAGCTCCACCGCCACGGCGCCCGGCACGCCCGTCTCGGCGGGAGCCCCCGCGGCCTGGGCGGACAGCAGCGCCAGCGCCGGGCGCACGGCCTTGCCGCCGTCGCCCTCGGCCGGGCGGCCGGCCTGGTCGATCCAGCCGAAGTGGTACGCGGCGACGGTGTCCATCGGGGGAACGAGGCGGGCCACTGCGGCGCGGAGGACGGGGGTGGTCAGGATGCGGCCGTTTTCCAGCAGCGCGACGACGCTGTCAGCGGTCACGTTCTCTCCTCTTGTTGCACCAATTGCACTCATGCCGCCGCCTCCAGGACGCCGTTGTCGTACGGAAGACCCAGGGCGGACAGGGCTTCCCGGGACGCCTGGAGCCCGCTGCGCACCGCGCTTTCCATGGTCGCGGGCCAGCCGGTGGCGGTCCACGCCCCGGCCAGGAACAGGCGGGGGTCGCCGGTGACCGGTCCCGGACGCAGCGCACCGACGCCCGGCGCGGGCGCGAAGGTCGCGGTCCGCTCCCGGGTGACGAAGAAGTCGCGGACCTCCGCGCCGCGCGCGGCCGGCAGCACGCGCGCGAGTTCGGGCAGGTAGCGGTCGCGCAGGGTGGCGACCGGCAGGTCGATCTCGTCCTGGACGGCGGACTGGGACACGGCCACGTACTGGCCGCCGCCGGTCAGTCCGGAGCTTGCGGTGCGGTCGAAGACCCACTGGACGGGGCTGCCGACAGCCGCGACGAACGGCTGGTCGAGCACCTGTCTGTCGTAGATCACATGGACATTGAGGATCGGCGCGGTACCGATCCGCAACAGCTTTTCCGGCTCCTTCACAGCACCTTCGGGCAGCAGCCCGTGTGCCTCGCGCTGAGGGACCGCCAGCACCACGGTGTCGGCGGCCAGTTGCTCCGCGCGGCCCGGGCCGGTCTCCACGGTCACCTGGCGCTGCCCGCCCTCGCCGTCGATCGCGGTCGCGCGCGTGCGCAGCAGGACCGTGACCCCGGCGGCCTGGAGGGCCGCGGTCGCGCGGCCGTGGTGCAGGTCGCCGAGCGGCGCCGACGCCCAGCCGATGTCGGCGGCCCCGGGGTCGGACAGCAGGCCGGTCTTGAAGACCTTCGCGGCCAGGCCCAGCGAGGCCTCTCCCGCGGTGGCGTTCAGGGTGGCCACGCCCACCAGGTCCCACAGGGCCTCGATGGTGCGGCCGGACTGGCCGCGCGCGGCGAGCCAGCTGCCGAAGTCGGTGCGGTCCAGTGCCGGGTCGTCCGGGTCCAGGCCGCGCAGTGCCAGCGCGGCGCGGCCGACCGAGGCCCGCTCGCGCAGCGACAGGTGCGGGTAGCGGGCGAGGCTGGCGGCCAGGTGCAGCGGCACCGGCAGCGCGGCCCGGCTGAGCCGGCCGGCGCGCCCGGTGTCGGCGTCGATCACCGGGACGTCCAGGCGCTCCTGAAGGGTCACCAGGTCGCGGGCGGCGATCCGGTCGAGGAACCACTGGTAGGCGGTGCAGCAGCGCAGGAAGACGTGCTGCCCGTTGTCGACCGACAGGGCGCCGCGTTTGAAGGAGAAGGCCAGGCCGCCGAGCCGGGGCCGGGCCTCGGTGAGCGTCACCTGCATTCCGGCGTCGGCCAGGGCCAGCGCGGCGGTGGTGCCGGCCAGCCCGCCGCCGACGACCACGGCACGGCGGCGCGCGCCGCCGCCGGCCGGCGCGCCAGAAGCCGGCCGGTCGTCGTCGGTGCTGCTCTGCGTGGTGGTCATGCGCCCTCCCGTCGGGCTGCGCCGCGCGGGGTGCAGCTGGCCGTCGCGGAAAGTGACGCGATGCGCGTCGCCTGGGTTGCCTGGTCGTGGAGCTTCCGTGTTGCGGTGTCCGCGCCCTCGCGGATCGGTGTCACACGTCGCTCCGTGGGCCGTGCGCCGTACGGCGGGCGTCGACACCGGCGAGGCCGCGGACCGCGACGTACGCCTTCTCCCGCCCGGGCAGCGACACCCGGCCGCGCAGTATCGCCAGCGGGTCGGCGGCGATCCGCTCCAGCAGCCGGCGGTAGATGCCGGCCATGGCGGCCACGCAGGCGCCGCTCCTGCGGTCGAGCATCGGCAGCAGCCGGTAGCCGGTGGCGAACAACTGGCGGGCGCGGCGCACCTCGTACTCCACCAGACCGGTGAAGTCGGAGCCCGGCGGCGGCGTGTCGCCGTGGAATCCGTCCGCGCAGCCGAACTTGGCGAGGTCCTCGGCAGGCAGGTACGTGCGCCCGTTGCCGGCGTCCTCGCGGACGTCCCGGAGGATGTTGGTGAGCTGCAGGGCGAGGCCGAGCGTGTCGGCGTATTCGGCGGCACGTTCATGATCGTGCCCATTCACGGTGCCGAAAACGCCCAGGGAGAGCCTTCCGATCGCTCCTGCCACACATCGGCAGTAGACGGCCAGTTCGTCCCAGGTCTCGTAGGTTTCACCCCGAACGTCCATCTGGACGCCGTCGATGAGCTCGTCGAGGCCGTCCAGCGGCAGCCGGAACCGGGCGCCGGCGTCGGCCAGCGCCACCGCGACCGGGTCGACGTCGTCCTCGGCGACGTCGCCCTCGCGGACACGGACGAGCACCTCGCGGGTGGCCTCGAGCCGCCGCACCTTCTCCGCGGTGTCCAGCTCGCCGTCGCCGATGTCGTCGACGCGGCGCGAGAAGGCGTAGAGCGCGGACATGGCCTGCCGCTTGGCGGTGGGCAGCAGGCGGATCCCGTAGGCGAAGTTGCGGGCCTCGTGTCCGGTCACGACCTCGCAGTACCGGTAAGCGGCATGCACCAGCCCGGACGTGTGGGCGGAACCGTTCATGGTCCGGCTCACCCCTCTCTTCGCAATGTCGACCCCACCTCGCGCAGCAGCCCGGGCTTGGTGGCCTTGGGCGAACCGGCCAGGACGTCGTAGCCGGCCGACTCGACCGCCTTGAGCGCGGCGCGACCACCACCGACGAACCCGGCGAGCAGTAGCCGAAGCCTTCCTCGGACGCTACCCACCAGGGGGGTGCCTTCATCCAACAGGTCCCGGGCGCGGCCCGCCTCGAAGGCGACCAGCTCGCGCACCCGGCTGTTCGCGCTGGGGGCGGCGAGGTCCGCCTCCTCCACCGCGAAACGTTTCATGTCCGCAGCCGGAAGGTAGATCCGGTCGCGGCCGAGGTCCTCGGCCACGTCCTGCAGGTGCTCGACGATCTGCAGTGCGGTGCACACGGCGTCGGAGCGGCGGATCCGTTCGGGCGTGGAGGTTCCGGTGAGGGACAGCACCAGCCGGCCGACCGGATTGGCCGACAGCTCGCAGTAGGCGAGCAGGTCTTCGTAGGTGGCGTAGCGCGTGACGTGCTGGTCCTGCCGGTTGGCGGCGATCAGGCCCAGGAACGGTTCGGGGGTCAGGCGGTGGCGCCGCACGGTGGGGCGCAGGGCGAGCAGCAGGGGGTGGCCGGGGGTGCCGCCGTCGAAGACGCGCTGGAGGTCGGCCTCGAAGGCGTCCAGCATGGCGGTGCGGTCGCCGGCGTCCTCCGGGGAGAGACCCAGGTGCACGGCGTCGTCGCGCCCGCCGCCGGCGAGGTCGCCGTCGCCGATGTCGTCCACCAGACGGGCGAACCCGTAGACGGCCATGAGGTCCTGACGCCAGGCACGCGGAAGGAACACCGGTGCCACGGGGAAGTTCTCGCGCGCGGCCTTGTCCAGGACGGCCCGGGACGAGTCGTCCCCGGTCACTGTGCGGATCCCGGTACGCAGGCGGCGAGCGTGCCCCGGCACGGCATGGTCCCGATCTTCATGGCCGCCACATCCCCCGTTCTACACCGCCCGGACGAATCTTCCCATTTCGGACACGCCGCACCGGGAGTCGCGCACACCCCGTCTCGCTCATGACCCAGGCACCGAGTACCGGTACAGCTTACGTCCGGGCAGCTACCGGCGTACGCCGGGGGCGTGACAGGGGTGGGCGCGGCATCCGTTGCGCCACCCAACCATTTCAACGCACCACCCCCGCCGGATCATCCGGCGGGGGTGGTGGTTTTCGGCAACAGTACGGTCAAGAACAGATGAAGCTGAGGTCACTTCCCGCTGTGCGCCTCGTACGCCTTGATGACGTCGTCGGTCGGACCGTCCATCAGAAGCTCGCCCTTCTCCAGCCACACCACCCGGTCACAGGTGTCGCGGATGGAGTTGTTGTTGTGGCTCACCAGGAAGACGGTGCCGGCCTCCTGGCGCAGTTCGCGGATCCGCGCCTCCGAACGCCGCTGGAACGAGCGGTCGCCGGTGGCCAGCGCCTCGTCGATCATCAGCACGTCGTGGTTCTTGGCCGCGGCGATGGAGAACCGGAGCCGGGCCGCCATGCCGGAGGAGTACGTGCGCATCGGCAGCGAGATGAAGTCGCCCTTCTCGTTGATGCCCGAGAAGTCCACGATCTGCTGGTAGCGCTGGTTGACCTCTTCCTGGGACATGCCCATCGCGAGGCCGCCGAGCAGCACGTTGGTGCTGCCGGTCAGGTCGTTCATCAGCGCCGCGTTGACGCCCAGCAGGGACGGCTGGCCGTCGGTGTAGATCTTGCCGCGCTCCGGCGGGAGCAGGCCGGCGATGGCCCGCAGGATCGTCGACTTGCCCGATCCGTTGGAGCCGATGATCCCGATCGCCTCGCCGCGGTAGGCGGTGAAGCTGACGCCCTTGACCGCGTGCACCCGGCGGATGTTCGGGTTCGCCTTCCGGGACAGCAGCCGGGCCAGGGCCGACGTCGCGCTGCCCTTGCCGGTGCCGGCGCCGTAGACCGTGTAGACGATGTGCACGTCGTCGACGATCACGGTGGGGACGCGGGCGCCCGCCGCGGGGGTGGCGTCCGTGACGGTCTGCTGCTCAGCCACGGCCATAGGACTCTTCAGCCTTCCAGAAGTAGACGTATCCGCCGACGCCGACCAGCACCGCCCAGCCCACGGCACTCACCCAGATGTGCGGCGGGAGCTGCGCGGAGGTGACGCTGTCGATCAGCGCGAAGCGCATCAGGTCGATGTAGACCGCGGCCGGGTTGATGTCCAGCAGGATCCGCACGATGTGCGGGGCCTTCGCGGCCAGGTTCGAGATGCTGTACATCACACCGGACATGTACATCCAGGTCCGGAGTATGAACGGCATCAGCTGGGCGAGGTCCGTCATCTTACTGCCGAGCCGGGCCATGATGAGCGCCAGGCCGGTGTTGAAGACCCACTGCGTCAGCAGGGCCGGGACCATCAGGAACCAGGACGCGTCCGGCACCTCGCCGGTCATCAGGACGATCGCCACCAGCACGAACATCGACATCATCAGCTGCTGGAGCTGCATGAGCGTGAACGCCACCGGCATCGAGGCGCGCGGGAAGTGCAGCGCCCGGATCAGCCCGAGGTTACCGGAGATCGCGCGCACGCCGCTGAGGACCGAGTTCTGCGTGAACGTGAAGATGAAGATGCCGGTGACCAGGTAGGCGATGAAGTTGTCGATGCCCTTGCTGGTGCCGATGAGCAGACCGAAGATCAGGTAGTACACGGCCGCGTTGAGGAGCGGCGTCATCACCTGCCACAGCTGTCCCAGGCGGGCCTGGGTGTACTGGGCGGCGGTTCGTGCCTTGGCGAACTCGTTGATGAAATGTCGCCGGCCCCACAGCTGTCGGGTGTACTCCGCCAGCCCGGGCCGGGCGCCACTGACGGTCAGGCCGTACTTGGCCGCCAGCTGGGAGGGGCTGAGGCCGTCGTCGGCCGAAGGGGCCGGCAGGGCCCCGACGGCGACCGCACCATCGTGCGTTGTCTCGCTCACAGTTGACACTTTCGTCCTCAAGGTGCGCTCCGGGAGGCAGGGGGGTTCCCGGACTGCGCCTGATGCTCTCAGGTCTGAGCTTGTCAGATGATCGGGGGTCGGCCTAGCCGGGTCAACCGCCAGACCGTTCGCCATCGCATGGGCCGGCGTTCGCCGCACGGGGTACGCCACCCCTCGCGGAATCCGCCGAGCCAGGCGCGCAGCGCCGGACGTGACGGACGTCGCACCAGGGTCAGTGCGAACCACACGCCCAGGTACACCGGGACCAGCGGCCACGGCAGGTTGCGTCGCGCCAGCCACACCCGGTTGCGGGCCACCAGCCGGTGGTAGACCGCGTGCCGGGCGGGGGACGTGGCCGGGTGGTGCAGCACGAGGTCGGAGCGGTAGTCGATCAGCCAGCCCGCGTCAAGAGCACGCCAGGCCAGATCCGTCTCCTCGTGGGCGTAGAAGAACTCCGCGGGCAGCGCGCCGACCTGCTGGATGACGCGGGTGCGCACCGCGCTGGCGCCGCCGAGGAAGGTGGTCACCCGCGAGTTGCGCATCGGGTCGGCGGCCCGCAGCCGCGGCACGTGCCGCCGCTGGGTGACGCCGGTCTCCGGGTCGGCGATCCGGAAGCTGACGATGCCCAACTGCGGGTCGTCCTCGAACGCGCGGCGCACCAGTTCACCGGTGTCGTCGCCGGGCAGCAGCCCGTCGTCGTCGAGGAACAGCAGGACGTCGACGTCCCGGCCGCCCGGCCCGAACAGCTCGATGCCCACGTTGCGGCCGCCGGGGATGCCGAGGTTCTCCGGGACCTCCGCGGTGCGCAGCCCGCCGGGCAGCGCGGCGAGCGGGGGCAGCGGCGAACCGTTGCCGACCACGGCCACCTCGATGGCCGGGCCCTGCTGCTTGGCGACCGAGTCCAGCAGGTCCTGCAGCTCAGCGGGCCGGTTGCCCATGGTGATGATGACCGCGCCGACCTTCAGCGGCGTCCCCGGCGTACTCACTTCAGCCTGCTCGACGCGAGGACGGACACCAGGTGGAGCAGCGTCTGCAGCAGGGCGATCGCGGCGAGCACCGCGACGCCGAGCCGGGTGAAGAACAGGTCGCCGTGGATCTGGTCCAGTATCGCCAGCAGCAGGATCAGCAGCGACGCCTCGACGCCGAGCACCAGCCGGTGGAACTTCAGCGCCGCGGCGGCCCGGCGGGCCAGCGCCACCCCGGAGGAACGCGGCTCGGAGGCCGCCTCCTTGACGGGGGGCAGCCCGCCCTGGTGGCGGGCCACGCCGACCAGGTCGGTCTCGGCCTTGATCAGCACCGCGCCCAGCGCGGCGAGGGTGCCCAGGAACGCCCACAGCCAGTCGATCCGGCCGTCGCCGAACAGGTCGGCGGCCCGCAGTCCGAGGCCGACGAGTACCGCCGCGTCGCACAGGTACGCGCCGACCCGGTCCAGGTACACGCCGCTGAGCGAGAACTGCTGCTTCCAGCGCGCGATCTCGCCGTCGACGCAGTCGAGGAGCAGGTACAGCTGCACCATCAGCACGCCGAGCACGGCGCCGGCGATCCCCGGCACCAGCAGTGCCGGGGCGGCGAGCACGCCGAAGACGGTCATGAGGTACGTCAGCTGATTGGGCGTGATGCGGGTGAGCACCAGGTGCCGGTCTATGCGGAGGGAGAGCTCCCGCATGTAGAGCCGGCCGGCCCAGTGCTCGCCGCTGCGCCGGTCCTTGACCCCCGGGGGGTGAACGACCGGGCGCAGTTCAGCTACTGATGGCTTTGGCATAGTCGGCGTACGCGTCTCTGATCTCGGTGTCGGACAGGTCCAGGTGTTCCAGGATCGTGTAGCGGCCGGGGCGGGTCTGCGGTGCGTAGCGCACCACCTCGACGAACTCCGGGTCGGTGAAGCCGGTGTCGGCGGCGAGCACCGGCAGGCCGTGCCGGCGCAGCACCTCCGCGATCAGCCCCGCCTGCTCGGTCGCGCCGCGCAGGTGCATGGCGAACGCGGCACCCAGTCCCGCGCCCTCGCCGTGCGCCGGCGCCCGCTGCGGGAAGAGCAGGTCGAAGGCGTGCAGGATCTCGTGGCACGCGCCGGACGCCGGACGGCTGTCGCCGCTCACCGACATCGCGATGCCGGAGAGCACCAGCGCCTCGGCCAGCGTGGTGAGGAAGTCGTCGTCGCCGATGCCGCCGGTGTGCCGCAGCACGGCCTCGCCCGCGGTGCGGGCCATGGCCGCGGCCAGGCCGTCGATGCGCTCGCCGGTCTCCCGGTGCGACAGCTCCCAGTCGGCGATCGCGTTGATGTTGGAGACGGCGTCGCCGATGCCCGAGCGCACGAAGCGGGCCGGCGCCTGGCGCACCACGTCGAGGTCGATGACCAGCGCGATCGGCGAGGGGACGCCGTAGGAGCCGCGGCCGTTGTCGTTGTCCAGCGTGGCCACGGGAGAGCAGATGCCGTCGTGGGAGAGGTTGGTGGCGACCGCGACCAGCGGCAGTCCGACCCGGGCGGCGGCGTACTTCGAGGCGTCGATGATCTTGCCGCCGCCGAGCGCCACCACCGCGTCGTAGCGGCTGCCGCGCATCGCGTCGGCGAGCTTGACGGCCGCGTCGATGCTGCCGCCGCCGACCTCGATCCAGTCCGCGCCGGGCAGGGTGGCCGAAAGTCGCTCCCGCAGCGCGGCGCCGGAGCCGCGGCTGATGGCCACGGCCAGCCGGCCGGAGCTGGAGATGCGCTGGTCGGCCAGGAGCGCGCCGAGGCCGTCCAGGGCGCCCGGCCTGATGTCGACGACGACGGGCGACGGGACGAGCCGGGTCAGTACCGGCATGCGATCTCCCTGCCCTTGGCGAGGTCCTCGTGGTTGTCGATCTCCACCCAGGACACGTCGCCGATGGGCGCGACGTCGATGGTGAAGCCGCGGTCGACGAGCTCCTGGTACCCGTCCTCGTAGTAGAGGTCGGGGTCCCGCTCGAAGGTCGCCTTGAGCGCGTCGGCCAGTTCGGCCGCGGCGTCGCCCTCGATGAGGGTGACGCCGATGTACTCGCCGGTGGCCTCGGCGGGGTCCATCAGCTTGGTGATCCGGCGCACGCCCTTGCCGGGCTCGGCGACGACCTTCATCTCCTCGTCGGCGAGCTTCTTGACGGTGTCCAGCGCCAGGATGATCCGCCGCCCCTCGCCGCGGGCGGCGAGCAGGGTCTTCTCCACCGACACCGGGTGGACCGTGTCGCCGTTGGCGAGGATCACGCCGTCCGTGAGGGCGCCGCGCGCGCACCACAGGGAGTAGGCGTTGTTCCACTCCTCCGCCTTGTCGTTGTCGATCAGGGTCAGGCGCACGCCGTACTTGGCCTCCAGCGCCTCCTTGCGCGCGTAGACCGCTTCCTTGCGGTACCCGACGACGATCGCGACCTCGGTCAGCCCGATCTCGGCGAAGTTCGCGAGCGTGAGGTCGAGCACGGTGAGGCTCTCCCCGCCGTCCCCGGCTCCGTCCGTCCCTCCCGCCCTTTCGACGACCGGCACCAGCGCCTTCGGCAGGGTGTCGGTGTAGGGACGCAGACGGCGGCCGGCGCCGGCCGCCAGCACGAGGCCGATCATGCGGGTTCTCCTGATTCGTCGTGGACGGCGGGCGCACCCGCCCGGTGGGCGGACACCCAGAAGCGGATGCTCTCGGTCAGGACCAGCAGCGCGAGGGCGACGGCGAGGACCGTCAGCGCCACGGTGAGTCCCGTGTGGTGCGCGAGAGCGGCCGCGAGGACGGCCACCAGCAGTGCCCGGCCCTCGTGCCCGCCGGCCGCCCGCACCAGGGCCCGAGGCGGCGCCCCGGTGCCGCCGCGGATGCGGTACACCGTGTCGTAGTGATGGTAGGCGACCGCCGCCACCAGGCCGAAAGCAGCGGGCAACGCCCCGTTTACCCCTGAGATGGCAGAAAGGGCCAGCAGGGTTCCGTATTCGGCGGCCCGGAAGAAGGGCGGCACCAGCCAGTCGAGCGCGCCCTTGAGCGGGCGGGCCACGGCCAGCCCGGACGTGACGACGTAGACGGCGGCGGCCGCGACCACCCACCAGCTGCCGGCGGGCGCCAGCGCCGCGGTCGCCACCAGCAGGCCGCCGCCGGCCAGCGCGACCGCGGGCGGGGCGAAGGCGGGCAGCCGGGCGGCGAGCGGCCGGACGGCACCGGCCACGGCCTCGGCCAGCGGGCCGCTGTCCGCCAGGTCGTGGAGGGCCTGCGCGGCCCGGTCGGTCCGGCCGGCCCTGCGGGTCAGCGAGCGCAGCACCCGCCCGGCGGTGGTGTAGCAGGCGGCCAGCGCGCAGCCGACGAGCAGCACGACGAAGGTGATCCGGGGCGTGGTGACCGCGGTCAGCACCGCTATCAGGGCCCAGCGCTCGCCGATCGGCAGCACGATCATCCGGCGCACCCAGACCGTCCAGCCGACGCTGTCCAGCCGGTCGGAGAGGGCCGCGGTGGGGCTGGTGTTGCCGGTCGCGTCGTGGTTGGCCTCGGTGAACGCGAAGTCGACGACGTGCCGGCAGGTCTGCAGCACCATCGCGCCCAGGGCCAGCGCCCACACGTCGTCGCCGCCGCGGGCCGCGCC
>Ga0136643_10007094_pt1 | contig 16161 bp, 8 predicted proteins | sample TergutLab28metaG_FD_96883 | JGI IMG/M metagenome (GOLD analysis project Ga0136643, IMG submission 96883) | Labiotermes labralis P1 segment gut microbial communities from Petit-Saut dam, French Guiana - Lab288 P1 (version 3) (version 3) | ecosystem: Host-associated > Arthropoda: Insects >... | reverse complement strand
TTTCCAAACCTCTTATTTATCACAAAAAATTATCTCTCGGGGCAGACACCCAAAAAGGAAGTGGGGGTTGGTGTGAAAACAAAAAAAAAAATTCCATAGTTAAAAAGCTCACACCCCCCCCCCCCCCCCCCAAAAGTTAAATAAATAATAATAATGTTCACCTCTGACTTGGGACCTTGCTGGCTGTTCAAATATAAGCACATTATTTGATCACGTAGTGGTTTTTATTGTTATGTATTAGATTTTGGTGCAGGAAGTTTTGTGGCAACAAAATTTAAAATATGGTATGGTTAGGTGCTATAATAAAGCAGGTTATTTTTTGCTATCCTTGTGATGATCAAATCGGCATGGTATTTGAGGTTCCCATAATGGTGTTGCTGTAGATTGTAGTCTTCTGAGGCATTGTGCTGTGTTGTTGGGTGAACGGTTACTGATGTTTCAAAGGAACATGGAACCCTCACCTTCATGGCCAGGCATTTTTTTTCATTACTGTTCTTCAGTTGCTTGACCCTAACAACGAAAACACTACAGTCCTCCAAACATTAAAAACCATTTGTTCAATGACATCACATTCCAGAAGACCTTTAGTGTTAAGGAAGGGCAGGTGGCTGAAGTGTTGGTTTTAACTCGATTTTGATACGGGTTTTTGCCTGAGAAAATTGTACTGCATTTGAAGAATAAATAACCAACTGGATGTCACTTGTTATATTTACTGTGACATCTAGTTGCTTTTTATTCTTCAACTATCACAGTGATGCACGGTCCAATAAACATCAGATTTACTGCATTTATTTGCCATGAAAGCTTCAAATCTTAGCTGAATTTTCTGGCCAGGCAATGTTGCCTGTTGGTGTGTTTCCAACACATTTATGCTGTTACTGTGGAGATGTAGCAACACCCTTGGCCATTCTTCATAGCATGGAGTGTTGTTTCACACAGCCTAGTTAGTACATTTATCAGCTGTAACATGCCCTGAATCATGGAAGTGATTATAATGAAAGGAGATAGATATCCCTGAAGTACTGTAATTGTTTCCTTTTTTGTGTATTGGCTTGAAAGGTCCCAGATACAGAAAGAATATTATCCATATATCTGGATACTGATGTTATGGTGCATTGCATGACTTTTGGCTGGTGGAGAAATTACCAGAGCTGGTGGACAGGCTTACTGGGTGTTGCAAATTGGCAAGGGCTGGGCATTCACTTGGGACTTCAATTTAACAAGGTCGACCATACTTGCGGAGGTGGAGAGGACTAGGCCAAACATGTCGCTGTCACTGCCTTAGTGACCCACTCCTAACCTAATGTTTTAAAATTCCACTGGCCACATTCATACACTGCACTATATTTCTGATGACTTAATATCATATTTTCATTGTAGAGGGACAACTGTTACAGTATTGACAATCCAAACAGCATGGAGCGTAATGAACTTAACGTTCATCCCTGAAGGCAGTGAGAATCATTGACCGTACTGTACTACTACTTTACTGTGTAAATTGTCTGCACCAGTAAACTCCTATAAATGCATTCATAATTACACATTTTTGTTAACAGTCATTCACTTACCTCTATTTCATGTGCTCCTTAAAGCAGCAAGTGCAAAGATATTGTGGCCTTACTAGGCTCCATTCGTATAATTTCTGTCAAGGACAGTTAGATGTTTACTGCAGGCAAGGCACATTGAAGACCCGTGAATAATGTTACATTACTGCATGAGACTGTTTAGAAAGAATATATTTGAGTACCATAGAACACTGGGGCTAAGCATATAGACATGCATTTGCCCACCTCAAATGGATTACAGGATAAAAGACACAAACAATATTTACATTAATACTGTCATTTGTTTGTTGGTTTCCAAATAAATCCTCCTCTTTAGCCTTGAGGTTTTTAAACATCTGGCAGATCTTCAAAGTGCAGACCCTGGGTAAATATGTTTTATCCTAAAAAATCTTCAGTATGAACAAGATGAAAAACTATTTCATTAACATAATTGAATTTAGGCCATGAGAGCAAAACACAGTCACAGCAGAACAACTTGTCACTTCTTGAGCAGTCTCCCAACAGCTGTGCTACGCAACGACAAAACCGTCCAGTTAATATGACATTTTTTGGTTTTACATTGGAATTTTTAGTGTTTGTGAAATAACACAATCTTTTAACATACCTCTTTTTAAAAATGCAAGGAAACCAGCCAACCATTACTTTTAAAGTATTTTAGTAGCAGTGTTCAGGCTTCTTTTATCTTGCTTATCGCAAGACATAAACTGCATTAACAGTTTTACTTACAGACATACATACTGATTTAATAATAAACTACATTTATTCGGTTTATATCATTCCTTTTGTATCTAATTGTAAGAAATGCCATATTTGTGGGACTTAATGCATATTCTCTGAAGATTATTGTGGCAAAGATGTACATTTTGTTTATGCACAAAACACCAGACTGAAATATTTAATATACAGTTTTTTTAAAAAGCTCATGGAAACCGGTATTAATAACAGAGATACACACAAACATTAAGTACTTTAAAACATTCCCTTTACTGGCTCAGTGACATAAACATACATTTTTCTTTTATGACCATAAAATGGAGGCAGTACAGAGATCTCATATCCATGGTGAGATGATTGAAAGAAAAAAAGATTCTGGCAAAGGTGACAAGGCAAATATTTCACTCTAAATGTTCCATTTCCTCACGTTCCTTCATTTTATAGGCCTATTTTCATATCTACTGATCACATTAACTCACTTCTGTTTAGTGTGTATAGTTCACTAAAATCTATTGGAACTATATTCAGGGACAAATGGCTATGCTACCGCTGTTGTACATAAAAGCCTCTCCTTCTCGACAATTTACAGATAATTTTTCATTGTGTACACTTAGAATATCATAGTTAACAATTCATGAACTTATGAATTTCATTTGACACCACATACATTATCACTACAATAGGTTATATATAAGACATACATCTCTAAATGTGCGAACAATTACGTGGTTTACAGGAATTAAAATACGAATTGTTCTGTCCAAAATTTCATTACTAGTCAGTTTTATAGCAATTGATATGACATATAGTGAGCCAACACTCTAATCATGAAGTTAAAACTTCAATAATATTATAAGGTAAAGCAGTCCCATTACAGGCCTGGAGTGGCCCAGAGGGTTCCAGGAACCTAAGGTTCCCAGATTTCATGACAATGGCACAGGGTGGTGGTAAGGTTACTGCAATAATATTAGTACATTAAATTCCGAAGCAAAGTGATGCCATTTAGGCATATGAGGCAATGGAGATATATCTCCATGCATTCTTAAACTCATCACTAGATGGAGATGAATGACCAGATGCATACCTTGGCTGCTGTATGCCTGGACAAAGAGCCTCTGATACCCATTGTGTAGGAGGCTTTGTGGGCATTCTGGATAAGATAAAAATCTCTTTTCCATTTTGAGAAATGAACCATGATTTCCCGGTCATCTAGCCCATAGCCTAGTTACTATACTAACTCTACCTTCCTGGCTCATAAACTGTGTTGGAATGAGTACATAAAATGGAATGAAATTGACTGATAGAGGAATAAAAAATTCTGTTATACAGATACAGTGTTTTCCCATGCATCAAAAATGTGGACTAAAGAAAAGTGGAGCCATGTATGTTCAAGATGCAATCACTTTTATCTTAAAAAAGAGAGGAAATGTGAAACATTACAATGATATTTTCTAGTAAGCATATTAGAATATTCTGCTAACTAACATCTGTGCACATGCTGGCTATTAATTACAGTGCTTTCTTCATGGCAGTGTGTTCTGATATACTTCTACTACTTTCATGGATTTGAAGTTCACATACAATCAGAATTCATAAGCAACTTGGTATGCAGGAAATGAAATAAAATTTGACCAGTTTTAATACCAGTAACAAAATAAATTTGAGTAGGACAAATTTGGTGCCAAAGGTGTATTGCTAAATGTAATAATTTAAGGCCATATTATGATGTTACTTGAAGCTTATGAATATTTGTATTCATACATAAGAAGTAACAATTAGGATACACTTACGTACAGGCAAAAAATTCTCACAAATTTTTTTACAGGACAGCCTTTATTTTTGGTTTTGTTGTTGGTAACAATATGCATTTTGATATAGCAGACTTAGTGACAACAGTACTGATCCAGATTCAAGTCCTCTGGGTTTTCACACTTGTAGGTTGATAAAAATTTACCAGTGTTTAAGAGCATTGTAGTTCCTTCATGTTCACTATCAATCATTCGCAGAAGAGTAGCAAGGACTATGTTTGTGGGAATGCGTGACCAGAAAGATGAAGGCATTGTGATCCACGGCATACTATCCTAGAAGACTTGAATCTTCAGTAACAGTGCTGTGAGAACGTCAAATCTCACAGCCATTTTGACATTAATTTTTTCAAGTAATTTCAGAATAGAGAATACAGCTCTGCATGATTCCAACTTCAGTTAAGTCCTTTATTTGTCCCAACTAATGCACACAAATTATTTTAATTGTTAAACTGTTAAAACTATAGTATTTGCTCCAGCATGCTTCGGTTAAATAAACCATAATCAGGGAGCTACAGCCTGCGCTTTGCCAAAGTTACAATATTGATTGCAATATACGAGTCATTGTTGAAGTATTCAGTATTATGGCTGCATATTTCATTCAGTCCTGTTGTGCGTGTGTATTATGCACTGTGCAGAACAAACCATTCTGCACAGTGCATAATACACACGCACATCAGGAATGAATGAAATGTGCAGCCATAATACCGAATACTTCAACTACGACTTGCATACTGCAATCAATATTATAACTTTGGCAAAGCACAGGCTGTAGTTCCTTGATGATGGTTTATGTAAACGAAGCATGCTGGAGCAAATATTATAGTTTTAACAGTTAAAATCATTTATGTGCATCAGTTGGGACAAATGAAGAACTTGATATTGTTAATGCACGGAACAACCATGAAGATTATTCAGTTGAGTTACTTTCTCACATGATGTCAGACATCTTTAAAATGAGGGGAGGAGAGGTGATTGATCACTGACTTATAAGATTTTACAAACAAATTTAAAGATGAGGATTTTGCTTAGAAACCAGATAAAACTACTACTTGAAATTTAGAATATTGCAGTTGCCTGTTTTGTTTTTGCTAAAACACATTTGTGAAACATTCCTGTAATGAGAGTTGATGAGAACTTCAAAAATATACGCATGATGAATCCATATTTGCAGAGTTATTGGATTATATCATTGTAAACACATGATATTTTGAATTATTAAGAGCAATCAGAATTACACCATGTAAATTCAGTAATTTTAGGACATAATTTGCCTTGCTGAAGAGCCAAACAAATTTGTGTTTTATAATTAAAATGACAAGTGTCCAAGAATTTGACTTTCAGAGGACCGTGCATCGTGACATATTCTTATAATAAAACCAACAAGATGCACTAATTACTGAAATTTATTTTGGAATAGAACTGTACATGTTTTGGGCAAGTTCTATGTCTATCATCAGGAGTCCAGCACTGTACACACAGCAATAGCTATATGTCATACAGGCTATGCTGACTGCTTGCTATCAGGATCCTGCATGCAAGCAGTCAGCAAAACCTGTATGACATATACTGTACCTATTACTGTGTGTACAGTACTAGGCTTATGATGGACAGAGAACCTGTCCGAAACCTATGGAGTTCTATTCCAAATAGAAATTTCAGAAATTAGTGCATCTTGTTGGTTTTATTTTAAGAATGGAAGCGTCAGAGACTTTTCTTATGCCCTTAATCACTAACATACGTATATCTGGGCCTGTATATAATATTGTTCGTTGATAATGAAGAGATAATTGAGAATTTAATGACCATGCACAGCTCAATCATTTTAATCTTGATTCTGTATCGGAGTGAACGGAATAATGTGATTGTGGTTATTGAGATTAATTTTATGTTAGGATTTTGAAATACGTGTTTGCTTTATTACATAGATTAAACTCAAATTACAGCAGCACAAGTAAATCAGTCAACCTGAAAAGAAAACAGCTGTATTGAGGAATTATATATTTACCATATGTTTGGTTCTTCTCATATCTTAATCTTTCAAACACTCTGCACATACATACATACATAACATACACACACAGACACAAAGAAATAACATCCACCTCTTGAAATAATAAAATTATTCTGTACAAGTTCTTTAATTTGCTTATATCAGTTTCAGTCAAAAGTTTAAAGTAAATATTATGCTATGCATTGTGAAAAATTGGTTTTTATTCATACATACATTCATACATAAACACACGTAGGTAGCCTGTTATTTGTCCTTGAATAAGTTCATATCTATTGATTAATTTATAAATATAACATAACTGTTTTTTGAAAGTTGCAATTGCATATAACCAACAACTATTTATAATATATTTACATCACAAATGGATTTTAAAATATGAAGTGACCTTTAAAATTATAGTTAATATGAAATAGAGGAATTCAGTAATAATTTTGTATAAAGAATTTTCATTATATGATGCTGTGTAAGCCTAGCATAAGTACTAAACTAGGCTATGCCAGTTTGCTTTTACAAGTATGTTCACAGTACTATAGTTTGAAAACCCCATTCACTTATGAAACACACTATGAGTTTGGTTTGTATGAAATGACATGCAACAAGAACTTTAAAAAAATGGCAATATTAAGATGGATAATGGCAGTTCTTGTTGGAAATAATGTTGATTTTTAAGTAAATTTTATCCTCTTAAGTGTGAAGTGAAGAAATGAAAAAGAAGTGTAACGGTTAACATGAAGAAAAGTATCAAAAATGTGTGTAGTGCATTGCTACAATAAATTATCACTATTATTAATCAGTATTGAAAATTAAGTAGTATTTACTCTAACAATGAAATAACAATGAAGTAAACAACTGCCACCCACTCCCTTCTTTGTTTTTAAACAACCTGGTAATAGTTACAAAGAAGATACCTGATTTTTATTAATTATCACTAAATTTGAGGCTTTGCATTCTTAATGATGAAATGTGTTTATAAATAGTGAGCTTACATACTAATGGAATATGAGTCATCTTAAAATGAGAAGTTGTAATAAAACAGTAACACTGTAATTAAAATCCTATGACTGACTAATCATTTCAATTAATGACACAGTTTGAATTTTATGTATTTATTTTTTCTTTTGAACACTAGTGTATTTCTTTAGTTGTCCTAGTTACATATGTTAATGCTGTTTGCTTCCTAACTGACATAATTTAATATATGTTTTGTTTATTTTCTTACTGAAAGCATATTTTTTTTACGGATTCCTAATGATTTAAATCTCAAAATTTTTAAATGTTTGATAATCTGTCCATTGGTCTACTTTTACATCACTACAGCTGCAGTGCTAGCTTTTATGTTGCTGTAAAAGGAATGTGCTTTATAGTTGGTACCTACAGATTACATTTTACGTGATTTCTCTTTAAAATATTATTAGTAATTTGAGAAATACTGGTTGCTGTATTTAACACTGCAGTGATGGATTGGTTAATTTGTCCTCAGTGCTTATATTTTCACTTCAAAATGGCAGATATAGTAGAAGCATTTAGCCATAATTCTTCTTTTATCCTTTTCTCACCCGGTCACCTATTGCATGCACTTCCTCTGCCCCAAACACATAGATTAGATTGGAAGTTCACCCTAATGAATTATGACGTTCTTTAAGGTATGGGATTTAATCATGTGTTCGCAGACACATTCACGATAACAAAAAAATATATGGAAGGTGTTATGTGATTCTTTCATTTGCTGATCACTGAATGTCAGCGTATATGTTCCATACCATTGAGCATTAATTTCATAATGCATGTTTTGTATTTAGGATGAGTTATGCTGTGGGATCTCTCTGTGTTACACCAGCTTGAAGCTCATGTTTGGAAAATAATTTAAACTGTCAGTCATTTGCAGTTATGTGCCACAGTTTTTGTATAATTTAAGTGTATCATAAATAACAATTCATTCAAAAGCTTTAATTTTAATGCCAGGAGTAGCTGAAATGCATTGATGTAGGTTACCTGAGTACAGGTACTCCTCGATTTATGCATGAATTGCTACCAGAAACAAGTTGCATAAGGTGAATATAACATAAAACCAATTTTCCTGTAAGCTTCATTTTCTCCGTCTTCCTCTCCAACTCAAATATCCTTTCCCTTTTTTGCAGAGTAATATTAACGACACAGAAGTAACAAAAATTAACACTCTCTGACTTCACAGTGGATGGTTTGCTGGATGGGTGGGTGAGTGATTACGAATCAGTCATGGAGTTGTAGTGGGTATGATTGAGAAGACTTATCTGCTTGAGGATCATTGTAGTTCATTGACGATGCAGAGACAGGTGATAGTGGGGGACATTTAATTAGTCAAAAAATGTTCAATTCTGCAATTTGCATTTATGGCCATTGAAACTGAAGGTAAATATCAGCAGAGGTATTTTGTGAGTGTGCTGGCTATCATTGATGTATAAAGTAAAGAATCTGTAGTTGCTTCCCAGCCCTTGACACTTTCTCGCCCTCTCTTTGTTACATTCATTAATTTCTAGTTCTCACAAATCTTTCACCTCTTTTGTTAGGTTGTCAGCTTGAAAAATGGAAGTCATTTTCTTCTTATATCCATGCTAAATGAAACATGAAGGGTTACTTTGACAATTTCTGTTATGGGGAAATATTATTTGACTTACAGTATGCTCTACTCTCCCTTCTCTGTTCCTCTCTTAGTTTACTAGATAAGATTAATTACACAGAAGTTAAATCACATTTTTTTAGACTCACGTAGCAAGAGGAGTACCTGTAGTTATACAAACATATTTTAAAATAGCTGAATTTAACATCCCAGTTTAAATGGAGAATGTTTCCTTATTGTCTAACAAACTGTGTGTAATTACACATTTCTTTGCAGGAATATGGCTGTTCTCCTCCAGTACTAAACATCTGTATTATCCCATTTTTTTTTAATGGTAAAATACAGAGTGGGTTTGAACATCTTCCAGACTGAACAATATTTGAGGTTCCCATGGGCAGTGACTGAGGTTACCATCTTCTTGGATGCAGTGTTGCACAGTCTGGTAGACTATTTTTCTATCCTGAAGATGGACACAGCAGATTCCTCTGACATGTCGGTAAATTTCTACCAGAGTACAAGACATCACACTGTAGGAGACAGTAATCTCTATTTATTGGTTTCCTCATGTATTCTTTTTTAATTCACTTCTGTGCATGTTGATGTCATGTTATACAGACACTGTGTTACAACAGTAGGCCTAGGTGAATAATAATATGACATGGCAACATGCATATTATATTGTGAATGTGTGTCTATAATTTAACAGAAATAAACACTTTAGATTTCTTCTCTCTGTTGTTTTTTGTACAACTTCAGTACTTCTGTTGAATTGTTTATAGTTTCTTAATATTAGAAAAACTCCTCTTTACATATTCAGTTTAATATTTAAAGTTTAATTGAAGGCATCACTTGGCAGGACATCACAGTAATAATGTTTTTAAGTATTGATACATACACATAAAGATGTCTTTACTTCTAAGCACAATACCATGAAGACATGGATGTAAGGCTGTATAATCTTAGACCTTTGAATGGCTGATTCATGTAGATTATTAACTGTATTTATCCCAGAGGAATTTTCTATGAAATCGGAGGCTGCATGGACCCCCACAGATATTCTGGAGCTCATAGTGGAAAGAAAAACTGTCATTTTGTCTGCTGCAATTTGAACCTCAAATTTGAGGATAGTTCTGTTACATGCTGAGGCTACTATGGCCCATAATACATGAAGAATTAATCACACATAAGCTTCATCTTACTAGTATTAAAAAATTAAAACTTTACTTCTGTTATATAATTCAGAGGAAATGTCTGTGTTCTGGTAAGAATTTACATACATCAGTTCATTGTTACACAGTATTAACACAATGTTAAGTAAAAACTTCCAACATTTAAAATGGTTCCAGAACTGACACAAAGGATCTTGTGTTTATGATTTATGTGTAGGTAACAAAACAGTGTAAAGTAACTTATAACACTAATGCTACAAGCATTTACCTTTTGGTGCACATTAAATGTATTTTTGTTAGGTGCCTTCTTCATTAAATACACACAACATTTTTCAAAGTACTGCAGTTAACTAGGACTTGGTACATTTTTTTCCTTCTGCTTTGAAATATTTAAATAAAAACTGTTTGTAAATTATTCCTGACTAAAATTTTGGCTTGAAATACAAGTTCAAAGATTTAAAAATGTCAATATGTTTTATTTTTGTCGCATCAAAATATATTCAGCACATACGTAGTGCACAATGGGTATTATGCTACTAGGTTAACTGCAACCGCATCAATGTTATTTTCCGATTAATCGGGTCAAAAGAAATGATAATACATAAACATGAATTTTTAAGTTTTGGTTTTATCACTGTTACTCCATTTAATCTTACATTGTCATGAAATAAGTAATTACAAGCCCAGAAATTTTACTGAAATCAATATTTGCACAGAGAAGTTTAAATTTATTGTACAGATTTAAGTGTCATTTAAATACACAACGTACAGAACATTTATACAATGACTGGAGCAAACTGAATGTATCCAAGATGGAAATCCATTCAAGTGTGACCTACTGAGACACAGAGAGAACCCAGTGCAGTACAACGTTGTCCACATTGTGCACAATACCATCATAAACATAAGCTACTAAACAACTGACTAAACTTCAATGTTCAGTCCTACTATGTATTTATTTATTTTTATTTTCGTTATTGTAATATTATAATTGATGATAACCTATAGCACATTTTCTGTATTAGGCTTATTACAAATTTGTGATGTTTGATGAGCTGAGGCATTCTAGTTTAAAAATATGGAAACAGAATACATATTCTGCATCCGTTTCATTGAATTTTGTGACAAAAGGAAAGTCATTGGAATTATATGCATAATAGCTACTGTTTTTTTGTTCTTACTGTTTCATACTCCCCTTGCTGTGTTAAACATGTTTGTAACTTTTTTTTAGTAATACATTTTAAGATTTTTTCTTGACTTCATTTGCCTGGGAGCAGTGAAAATCTAATCCCATTCTGAGATCATGAACTTGAATTATTTTATCCCCTCAAAATTTATATTGCAGTAGGTGAGAATACAAGTTGTTCTTTATTGCAATAAATGGGATTTACTGTTGTTATAATATGTCAATGACTTTCCTGCATAGTGAGGTGGTGGCAAGACATGTGACTGTTAGTAGGATATGGAAATTCGTTGAAATGGGCTGCTGCTGTGTGCCCGTGTTGCAGAGGTCGCCCTTGCAGGAACAGTATATCACTTGAACATCATGGGTGCCTGATCGTTGGACGCATGATCGTGTTGAGTTGTCATGTATATATCCACAACCTCGAACAACTCGGAGCTTTCCGTTTACTATAACATAAATTTAATACATATTATATGTACAGATTTGATCTCTTGTAAGTGCTGTTACCCTTCATATTTACCATCAACATCTCATTTAGTATATTAATTACCTCATATGCATTCTTTACCTACAATATAAGGTTGTATTGGCTACAGTACTAGAGCTATATTTAGAATTATTTATTTGTAAAATGTGGCTAGGATATACTACTGTTGGTCCTGTTCAATTTGATGTAAAATGTAGACATTTTTCATTGGTTCATTTTGTTTAATAGCACAGTTTTCCCAGATGTGGAGAGAGAGTAATTCCATCTAATGAACCCAGCAGGGTGGATTTTATACTTTCAGCTGATGACAGCCTGTTTACAAAACATCGCTTTTTTTAAACCAGAATAAGACAAAAGTGCCCTTTACTGTAGACTGTGGTTATTCTGTAGGTACTGGGGAACAGCTTCAACACCTTTGTTCAGAATGTGTTTCAGAGGTTGAAATTGAATTTCCAACATGCCAAGAGCTACAAGGTTGTTACAACTGAACAAGTATTAATAACCCATGACACCTGAATGTCCTGAAGACCTTTATCTCCATCTAATTTGAAGGCTGCCCCAGTACATGTGGAACATTTTTAATCTAAAGATTTCAGTTTGTTTTCTAGTACAAATGATGTTATTATATTATTTCAATATGCAACGAATATATGTAAATGGAGAAATGGACCCTATTTTGTTACAAGTTTATAATTTTTAATTTTTTGGGAGAGTTGTGGAAACTGGAGCTCTGTAGCATTTTTAATCAATTTTAAATTCTTGGATGTACAAGGGGGCAGGTGATTTAGTATTTGTGTCTAATATTTTAAGAACAGGGATTAGGGTTATGTAGATTATGGTTTTAATGCATTCTAATTTTTCTTCTCTCAGAGAATCTTTGATGACAGTGCTGTAATAGGTGAAACTAGAGATACTGTATTATGATTGACACCAGTGCTGAAGGTCGTTCAAGAATATTGTGTCAGTTTTATGTTGAAAGAAGTGGAGCATTTATTATATCAGTTTGGGAGATGAAGTGAAAATTAAGAGAAGCTACACTACATTAAAGTATTATTCCAGCTTACCATCAGTACAACAGTAGAGGGTGAAATAAGGCAAAAAATTAGAACTTCGTTTTTATCACATGACATTAGGATTTTAGTACCTTATGCAACAGCAATAATCACTTAATGATCAGTACTTATTGTCTTACTTTGGTGCTTTATTTAGGTTTTAGTGTGGTGCAGTAAAATTTAAGACCTAATTAAATATTGTTACACTGCAGAACCAGAACCTTATAAAGCAATGAATAATGTATTCTGAAACTGCTTTTCAGAATTGTTACCTAACTACATTTTAGTTGCAAAAACACGTCATTCACCACAGGCAATTTTGCGGAATCCTGTACATAATAAGTGTGTGTGTAAACATGTCACTGACATGTAACTTCTTAAATCGACACCAGAATTTGAATATTGTGTTTGTTCGATATACTGGCAAAAAGGAAGTGTGTCCATGGCTCCTGGAATAAATATTCAGTTTATGAAAGCACTCACACCGTTGGTAAGCCTGCATTGCAGTTTGTATTATTGGCGGTAATCGGCAAAATACAGCAGTACAAATCTAAATCGCGCAATTAAGTGAATTACGGACAGCAGAACTGTATGCTTTATCTCTTTGAGTATGAGCAATTTCATGTGGCATTTACCCGTCACAGTTCCACGTAACGAAGTGTTTCAAGATTAATTTCATAAATTTCTGACTACGGTGATAATTTTCATCATCAGGATTATACAACATGGCGAGTCGTACGGTGCTTGGGTAAACGTTTAACCTTACCATCACATTCACCATCATCAGGCCCAAGAAGTTAGGAATAAACTGGTAAGTTGAAAGAGTAAATGTGATATAAACGGGGGCAGCAAATTCCATTACATGTCTTGTATCATTTTGTAAAAACGTGTTTGAGCACGGGGGGAGGGGGCATTTATCTCGCACAGGTTGACGTTGATTTAAGCGACGTAACCGTGCAACTGTGTTACTGTCGTCGGTTTACTGTAGATGTTAAACAAACTGAAGTGAATTTAGTACGAGGATCTCCCTTGAGCGATTTTGACGATTGGTGAGGCGAGGCGATAGGAACCGTTGTCTCAGTAGCAGGGAACCTATCGATTATGGCTCCGTGCCAAGCATAACGAGCACAACCAACGTCGCCCTAAAGAATGCACTATGCAGGCCAGACAGACTTGCAAGCGGCCACCTGGACATACGGGCAGACATCATCATTGGTATGGTGCAGTCCTATATTAAAAATACCAACCACCCGAATGCTGAAATGGAATGTTCCAAGTCCCACGTTTACGAGTAGCGAATCAGTATTTAGCACTTTTTCTTGTACGGTACTTGGCGTGAACATCGTCGTGAAATATTTTGGTTTAGGTTCTTAACATTCAAGTATCAATAATTTTAGAAGAAAATTTATATGAGTTGCATTTGTAACCAAACATTACGACATGGAAACTTTAGTACGAGATAAAAGGTAAATTTCAATTTTCGGAGCGTGCCGCTGACGGAATCCGGAGCCCGTCGAGAAGTGCAAGCGAGCCCCCCCCCCCCCCCCCTCGGGGGTTGTTTTTCCCCCCTTTCTTTTTTTTCGCCCCCCCGCTTCTTTGGGCCCCGGGGGGGGCCGCTGACGGAACCCGGGCCCCGCCGGGAAGGGCAAGGCGCCCCCCCCCCCCCCCAAATTGTGGTATTCGAATCCCTCTTGTGTATTTCGTAGCCAGCCACGTTTCTGAGCGACTAGGGCTCGTCACATAGTCCTGGTTTTATGAAAGCAGATGGATAATCTACATGCTAGGACGCAACTGCCTTGTGATTTGTTGGTACATGTTTCTTCGAATATTGTTTATTTACATAACGCAATTAACTTCGTAAAAAGGAAGTAATTAAGGCTCTCCTAAAGGTTGCTTAATTTAAGTGAGCATTAAAGAGGCGTCAGTAATAAGTATTTGCCGTCTGGGATGAGATGATGCATACCGTAACACTGAATTTCAAGGAAATGAAAGGTATGTTAAGGGACTGGGTTGCCTCCGAAACATAATTTCCGATACCCTGTTACCAACGTCGACAGAAATAAAATTCTGACAGATGCTCGAACAAGATTTGTGTGCGGCTATTCAATGTACTGCCTAAGTTAACTCGATTAAACGTTTCACTTATTCACTGACGTTATGCTTAAGAAAATGAATACACGCGGCTTGAATAATCTTTCATTATTCTCGTGAACTGTTTACTGATTCATATTCAGACTTTATCTCGCACATATTTTAGTGGCGATAATGTCAGTTCAAGTCACGTTATTCTAAATTCCATTTACACAATTAAAAAAAAAATCTGCACATGGTCATTGCAATAAATACTTTTCAAGTCGTACTACCTGAACAAGAGCTGTCGCAGTGACAGAACTGTCTCTTGTTACTAACACAGGAGAATGATTGTTTCGCTACGTATTCCGGTTATAATCCATCCGCCATAATTTGCGATATTCTTACACTAAGAATCACGCGAGTGATGGAAGTTACTTTAGAATTGATACTTAGGGCTTACCTTTCTGGATTATCTTACGGCACATAGTGGCTTGTAATACTGATAGGTGTTCCAGTGGAGGTTTCATACTGCAGTTGACCTGTCCCAGGGAATAATTATCAAAAGGGTCCCCACACCTCGGATCGTAAGCTGAATTACACTGGTAGCATTCTATCGACAAGCCTGTAGAAGAAAATCATACGAACACGTGATTAAAAATGAAATTCTAAATGAATTTTAGTATAGCTGAAGAATCAAAAAACCAACTAGATGCCACTTGATATTTTATTATACTTCTTATAGGCTCAACATGTTTCGAGCATTACTATGCCCATCATCAGGAGCTCGCGACGATGATGTTGTTTACCACATTGGTGGTTTCGTTCTTGGTTTGCTGTATGTTGGAGGTGATGTGCAGTTAGGCTGGAGTAGTGTCCGGGTTGCAGGTTCAAGCACAACTTGTGCTTGAGCCTGCAACCTGCAACTGCACCTCACCTCCAACGTACAGCAAACCAAGAACGAAACCACCAATGTGGTAAGCAACATCATCGTCGCGAGCTCCTGATGATGGGCATAGTAATGCTCGAAACATGTTGAGCCTATAAGAAGTACAATAAAATATCAAGTGGCATCTAGTTGGTTTTTTGATTCTTCAGTTATCACAATGATGCACGGTCCAATAAACGTAAGAATTTTAGTATGGTTGTATTGAGGAAAATAATAGTAGAATGGTAAACTTCGTAATCCATAGACTTCTTATGATATTTACCCATTAAAATATCACATTTGTTAATATTTGGCGTTTTACAGTTGCATTTACAATATTTGCTAGAATTTAGTTTTAAGTAGAGTTGAGTGAAATGCGACATATACTGTACCAGGCACTGAAATTCTTTGCTTTTCCTGATAATACATTTCTCTCAAGGACAAAGAATTGCAATGAATTTAATAAATGTCCAACAAGATGCGACTTATTCAGTTTATTACATTTCTGTAGGCAGCTCTACATGTTTCGGGTGTTGACACCCATCATCAGGAGCTCGTACAGCTGTAATTACAGC
>Ga0136643_10007093_pt1 | contig 16162 bp, 8 predicted proteins | sample TergutLab28metaG_FD_96883 | JGI IMG/M metagenome (GOLD analysis project Ga0136643, IMG submission 96883) | Labiotermes labralis P1 segment gut microbial communities from Petit-Saut dam, French Guiana - Lab288 P1 (version 3) (version 3) | ecosystem: Host-associated > Arthropoda: Insects >... | reverse complement strand
TAATAATAATAATGATAATAAATAAAAAATAAATAAATAAATAAAAAAAAAAAAGAAGTAATGAAAGTGTCTGCAATGACAAATTAACTAAGCAATGTGGTCATAATTTTTTACTACAGAAATAACCAATACTTCAATTCTGATGAATATTTAATTCCCTAATATTAAACATACAAACACTACGTAAAATACAAACCTGGCTAATATGAATACCGGTATTTTCCTCAGAATTCAAGATTGTAATGGGGTCATCTTACGTGCAGGGCTGTCTTGTATTTTGGTAAATATGGTATTGCTGACATGCTGAATAATGCATACTCAAAATATGATGCCCAGTGCAAATATCTGGCTGTGGCTGAAATAACAGTATTTTTTCAAGGAAGAATAATTTTCAAACAATTTGCCCACAAAAAACACAGTACTAGAATAAAGATTTACAAATTACAGCATGTCTGGCTACATGGATGATATGGAAGTGTACTCAGGAAAGGACAAAACATACACAACAATGGATATGACAGCAATACACTGTCCTGCAAGCTACTTCACACACACACACACACACACACATACACACACAAAATACAGGAATATGGACATAACCTTTACACACACTTTTTTTTCTTCACCTGACTTATTTAATGAGCTGAAAAAAAAAAAGACAATTTTTGTGAAATATTCATGTGTTAGAGGAGGTGAATGTGACAGCGCATGCTGCCACCAAACAATTGTAACAAGGCAATATTTGATCTAGAACTAGAGACGACTTGACAGAAACTGTCTGGAGAGATAAATTGGGCAAAAATATACTTACAAACACACATGATCCACCACCCAATGGTAAACCTGGTGATGAACATGGAAAAGTTACTAAATGCAATGACAGACAAGGGAATAGAGTGGAGGGACTACTCGTTCACTTCTCAAGACTTGACAATTCCGATGTGTTTTCTCCTCCTATCTGTCTTACCAAAATGACTTGAAAGACTCCTGACTTGACTTCATTCACAACCTGACTGAAGAGACTAGGTATTTACTGCAATGAACCTGACCACTGGACTTGCCATTTTTTATTCTGGAGAAATCCATTATGTGTTCCGAGCTAACTTAAACTTAACATTGTCCATTTTGATCTTCGACTATAGTGTTGCATTTGTTACGCAAGAGGAATAAAAAGAAAGTGCCAACAAAATATAAGAAGTGTGATATGGGACTTTAGTTTGGTATGCGTTCCCAATATTGCAACACAAAATCAAAGATGTGATGTGGTATCAATGGGCAATGAAAGTTTTTGGAATCAGAAAACATTGCAATAGGCAGGGATGTAATATGAAAAGTCTGTTTTGTTGCTTCCTGCAGCACACTGCTGAGTAAGGCCACAAAAACCAAGTATGGATCACATGGGCAGCTTCAATGACAAGTCATGTGGTTATGCAAGATACTTAAATCTGTTAAATTTGCTATTGCATCCAATTACAGAGGTCGAACTGTGTTCAAACTCATGCCTACATACCAAAATTTTTGCAAGAATTCCCTCTTCTTCAGTTTCGAATGAAACAACAGCTTTGTCTGTTTGTATGTCACACAGAACATCACCTGGAGCGATAGGATCACCTTCTTTTTTCAGCCACCTTACAATAGTTCCTTCTGACATTGTTGGAGAAAGCGATGGCATTTTCAGTTCTTGACCAGCAACTGAAAGTAGGTAAAAGAAGAAATAATATCAAACACGGTGTGAAGAGCAAACTTACACTTGATATCCCTAATTTAAAAATAGTACCCACATACTCGATATAACAGCGAATTTTGTCCTGGGGCCTACGAATAATGCAAAAACATAACAGATCTTACATAATCAATTATCTTACAACTAAAAAAATTTACACATTTTGAAATAGGGCTATTATAAAAAATCAACTTTACGACCGCCATGTAAGAAACTCACATAGACAGCACTCACCAAACAAGAACGATGATTTGTGGAAAGACAATCTCTGTTTAATTTTCAACGTATGGGATTGTAATAACAGAGTCTGTACATAATTTTTTGTAACATTTCCTATTCTAACTCTCACTGCTGCGGTCATTTTGAGGACGGCAAATCGACCTTCGCATGTTCCAGGTGACTGATCTCTCGTCCGCCGTGGTGTCATTGTTCGATACGATATTCCGTGATCAGAGTGTAAAAATTCGTGTTATTCTATGTAGTAACTGATACAAGTTTGTGAGTAACGTCCGTGGTGTAGGTTATATTTATGGTAAATTCATGCTTGTGGACAGACCATAATTAAATCCACGAAATTAAAGCATTACAGCTTTTTACCGCGTCATGTCAGTGATTGTTTATTCAGTTCCACATTTATTCGTTTTATGTAACATAACGATAGACATTATATACATCCGTATGTATAATCAACGATTCGCGGATATTACCAACACGACAGAAAGAAAATTCGGCAATACTACAACACAGGAAAAATTTTAGAAGTATTTAGAATGGCATTAAAACGCTTAAACTTGTCACAGCAGATTGGAAAATATGTAACACATGTAAGTGACTGTCACATTGTGTATTGTGAGTAAATGTATTAATAAATCCCACGTTTCGCCAGTAAACTCCAGCAGGTTATTCTAACCTCAATTCGCTGGCTCTGTCAAGACGATTCTTTACTGATGTGTTAAGTAAAGTTCACCCTAGAACAGGCCACGAAAACCCAGAGGGGTAGTAGATGTATAGCTGTACTCTTTCTTCAACCTCGGTGCTAGATGGGGGTGTGTGTCCAGCGCCATGCCCCAGCCTCTTTACCTGCAAGAAAGACCCGCTACCCATTGTATAGGGGGCTGTGTGGGCCCCAGGGCCGGTCTGGACGGGTGCGGAAAATCTCGCCTCCACCGGGATTCGATCCCCGGCCTGTCCAGCCCGTAGCGAGTCACTATCATGGCTTTCCTTGTGTTAAGTACTTGTATAAAAAGAATTATAAAGTGGATGAGTGACATTAACACTTCATGTAATTGTTGTATTCTTCATTGCAGCCTTGGTGTCGTTTAATTCAGCCTTTCACAGTTGGAATCACAAATAAGACTGCAAGGAATGAACCTCCACAAGAAGTTTATGATCCTCAGATTCCTCCATACAGGGAGAAGGCTGGTGAACCACTTAAATTAAAGAAAGCACGGTAATTTGTTCCAAAATATTAAAGAAATATGACAATTCCACATATTTCCTGAATTTTTACACCAGCTGCCTGGATGGTAACCAATAATGGCTGTCAAATGAAGTTTATACCATTAAAGAACATTTAATATAAGTACACTAGTTAATTAGTGAGCTTCTTGGTGTATCATTCCTATACAAATTGAGATAAACTGACCCCATCTGCAGCAAGCATCAAATCGAAACTCAAAGATAATATTACATGTTTATATTGTGGCATTTCCAGAACCTGACTCATGTGTCAATGGAACCAAACCAACAAACTATTTTCTTATTTATAAACTCAACACATACACATCCAGTATCTACAACAGTAAAAGAGGTAAAGCAATCCCATTACAGGCCTGGACACGCCCTGAGGGCTCCAGGAGGTTAAGGATCCCAGATTTCTAGACAATCGGCACATGAAAGTGGTAAGGTTGTCAGCCCTATGCACCAGACACCTTTACCCCCCTGGAAATATTCCTTGTACTTATTTCTTTTAGGGGCTGAGTCAACCCCAGAGCCATAGTGCGACTGGATGGATTATGTCGGTGAAAAATTCCAATGACACCACTGGGAATCAAACCAGTGACCTTCCAACGTGTAGCACAGTGCCTCAACCAACTGTGCCACTGCATGCCTCATATACAACAGTACAATTTATTCCCTCCTGCATATTTTGGCAACCCCTGCCATCATCAGGGAGTATATGCACCATGTAGGAGGACATAAGAAATTGTCCTGTTATGTGTACTGTATGTTCATATGTTGGTTTCATAAATAAGAAATATATAATCTCACTGCACAGATGGTATAACATTAAGATAATAACCTAGTATTCTCACCTTTTCTGAAAATATCTACAGTTGCCGCTATATTATTTTGAAAGGAACTGCATACGGAAGTAGTATGATTGGCATTGTCTTAACCAGTTACATTCTGCATAGTCAGGTGCCAGATGACTTCCAAGCTGTGAACAAATTATGTAGCAAGAAACAAGCAAGCAGCTCCTTGAACTGAGAAAAACAATGTTAATGTTTCAGGTGAAAAGACTCCCCAAGGCATAGAAATTGGAAATACTTTGGAATGTGTTGTAAAAGATTTATAAACCCCCTCAATTCCTCTACAGAGTTACATTGTTGGCATCAGAATTTGGATTATTCTCTTCAGATCTGTCATCTAAACACAAATCAAAAGTCTTTTTTTTTTTTTAACATTATCAGTCAACAGATAACTGATATTCACAACTGTGGATTGTTCTGGGGCCTTAACCAGCTGCTCCAGGCAGCTACCTGAACAAGAATGCATTCTCAGGGTCATGTAACAAAGGCCAAAAAATTCCAATCAGAGAGTACCACACTATTGAGAGTCCCTTTGAGCCCAATAATCCCCATGCTGAAATACTAAACTATTGCAGTTTGCTGAGGGGCTCAGGCACTATCACTTCGAGATCTGATATTTTTTTATTCCTAGTAACTACACCAATTCCAAATCTGCAATGTATTCCAGGTAAAGAGTGGCTGTGGGATAAAAGTGATGGGTAAACACAACAAATTGTTACAGGTTGTGGTGCAAAGGCAGTGAGATCCCCACCCTTTTATTCTGATCTATAGGGTCTGCAATTTAAGTAATTACTATGTCACAGTATTGAAATATTTCCCTTATTAACAAATTTCAAACTACAAATGATACAGCTTCCTCAAAAACACTATTTCTCATAACATCAAAGTATATTATCTTGACAGATCAAGCCAGTTGTCTGTAGCTCTTCATCAATGGAAATTATACACTGCCATAGAAATAAAGGAGATAGACATTTTCTGGACACAGTGTCAGTCGTCAGTAACGGTGAAGTCAACATTCCAGTATGTGAGTACTGGGGCTAATTGACAATCCTGCATCAATAATGAAGCTTAATTTGAGGTTTAATTAGTATTTTTTAAAGACAAATTTCCACTAATAAAAGTGTTACACCAAAATGTGGCTCAGGCAATTATTTGTCAGCGTGTCACTGCAGAGGCCCAGGTCTGGTTTCCAGGTCATTCCATGTTGGATTTTAGTGGAAAGAGTGGCACTGTGACCAGTTATTTTCAGAGCACCTGTCGGTATGATTCCACTGATTCTCCATGCTCATATTTCATTCATCAAACATCTATGCTACATAATAAACACAACTGACACTACAGTTAAATGAAACACTCAACAATCAAAATCCCTGCTGGACAGCATGAATTCTTAACGGATTTTGTTTACAATCATATAATATTTATCCACAAAACAGTGATTCCATTTAGTCTCATCCAATACACAAATACTCTTTAATGACATAGGTGTCCACCTACTTAGGAGATCCTTGATTCCAGTGTTGCATGAAATGGCTGGACATCCTGCAGCATGTCAGATTTGCCTCTCTGCATCCAAAGAGAAACGCTCAACAGTGTAAGGTGAACACTACAGAATTGTCAGAGTATTGCAGGAATTATGTGTCTTCTTGTCTTGAAGAATTTTTTCAAAATGGTCAGCTGTCTCAAATTTCAATTACAAGTGTTAGATTAAAATATAATTCTCAATTTGTAAGTGCAGAGATACATGAAGATTGTGTGTTCAATTTATTTTCGAATCTACCTAAAATATTTATATTTGTACTGAGGGACAAACACACACACACACACACACACACATTAGCTTCAAAAAGTTCCTGGAATTCGCTTGTTTAATTTACAGGAATGGCTACTGTGAATAAAGAACTGTACATTGACACCTTCAGTCACCTGAGGGATGCGGTCAGAAGAAAATGTCCTGAAAACTGGAGAACCAACTGGTGGTTTCTCCTACACGACACTGCTCCAGCACAACAGTCAGTTTTGGTCAAGCATTTCTTAGTAATGAACAATGTGAGAACACTGCAGCATCCCTCATACTCTCCTGACATGGCTGCAGCTGATTTTTACCTGTTCCCTCGATTGAAATCAGCACTGATGGGACAGCACTTTTGTGCTGCTACATACATCATTAAGAATCAAATGGAGGAACTGATATGCTTTTACAAAATGGCTTCCAGTAATGTTTCCAACACATTTACTGTGCTGGCAGAAGTGTATAATTGCACAAGGGGATCATTTTGAAGGAAATGTACCTTAAATGATTGCAATATATTGTATTTCTCAGAAATAAAATGATTCTGGGAACATTTTGAAGCTACTACTGTATAGAGATAGATATGCATGTGCATGTGTGTGTGTGTGTGCACACGCGCGTGGTAGAGTGGCTGAAACTGCTGTTGAAAACTTGTAAAGTATGCAGTACAAATTTCAGTTCATGTCGCCTACACTGACTTAAGTTTTTTATGGGTATTCTTAGTTTTCATGGCAAAATATTTAATGCAATTTACTGCATAACACAACCACTTCTCCCCTTACCTCTTTATTTGTTCCTCACTTTTCTCAGTGACATTTAATTTCCTTAGTAGTTGGATAGTGTCATTAAGTGACCTATTTTGGTTTCAGTGTGTGTGTTCAGTGTCCTGGAATTTCTGTGCCTTAAGTCTGATCACATTGCATATTTACCTGTGTACCTCAATATCTGTACAGAAATGCTACATATATGTATATATCTTTATTGCAGACTCCTATATCAGTCCCGCAAGAGAGGTATGCTTGAAGATGATTTGTTACTAGCAAGTTTTGCAGCCAGGCACCTTGAAAATATGACAGAAGAACAAGCCAGGTTGTATGATCGCCTTATCAACTTACCATCCAATGACTGGGATATTTACTATTGGGCTACAGGAGTTAAACCTACACCAGCTGAGTTTGATAATGAAATTATGCAGTTACTGAAGGAGCATGTTCAAAACAAGAATCGAGAGTCTCGAATTCGACAACCTGATTTGTACAGTTCGTAGCCATCATGAAAGAAAGGCAGAAAAAGATATATGAAGGTTACATGCTAGGAAGAATGCTTAACAAAGAAACATGCATTGTAAATGACAGTGAATACTGAAGACTGAATGTTACACATCATGAATCACTAATCATTTGAATCTTGTGTTCAAATATTTATAAAAATCTTAAAAAATGTAGAGTTCAGCTGCATTACATTTCTTATGTGTTGTTGAAAGAAAATGGTAAAAATGTATTGTAATATGTAATGATTCCCCAAATTTCATTAATGCATTAATAGGACCCGCATGCCTGTTTCACTAATATGTACAAACATATTTTTTAAATGTACCTGTTACTCATTTCTTGTATGTGGAAATATGTAAGATAGAATCTGTAATTACAATCACAGAACATAGAACAAGTTTCACATTATTTTTACAGGTACCTTTACTCCAACATAAGTATTATTTTCAAGGCAAGGTAGAAGTAAAGGATAAATACTAAATTATTAATGTAGTACATATGCACTGTGGGTGGGTGGCTCAGTCGGTATAGTGACTGACTGCAGGCTGGACGGTCCAGGATTGAATCGTGGTGAGGACAAGATTTTCTGCCCGTCCAGACCGGCCCTGGGGCCCACCCAGCCTCCTCTAAAATTGGTACTGGGTCTTTCCCGGGGGTAAAGTGATGCTGGGGCGTGCTGCTGACCACCCACCCCCTTCTAGTGCTGCAGTCATGGAAGAGTAGAGCTATACCTCTACCCATCCTCTGGGCCACAACAGGCCTGCAATGGGATCACTTTACCTTTACATATGCACTGTGGAACAAGACCTTAATTTCAGCATGAGTTGGAAGTAGTTTCCAGACTTGCTTACAAATGGTTTTCATATTACCAGTTTATCAGGCCTCCTGTGTAAAAATAACTTCTTTTGTATTTAGTTCATTACAGTCTGTATTTCCTGAACTGTACTGGACATGGGATGTACACAACAAATATATTTCTGTTAACAAAATGATTTTTGAAAATGTGAAGGTCAAAACTCTTATCAAAATGTCATGCTTTACATAACTGTATGTATGATACGAGTGTGTAACAACATTCCTTAGCAGGCATAATATGAATCCAGTATTGGGAATTAAACAAAGATGGACAACTAAAAATGTGTGTGGCAGACGGTGGTGCTACTTCTCACTCCACTAGTTAGTTAGCACTTGAATCCATCATCCAGCACGCACAAGTCAAAAGAGTATTTGCATATTCACAAGGGAGTAATTTCAAAAGAAGTGACCTCATAGCAGGAAATTCTGTTCCAAATTACCAAGTTCATTACTTCAGATCCCAAGCTGAAGATCATATGTTAGTTACATTCAGTCCACTGCACTAATTTGGCTTGGGAACTCTTATGTGACATTAAATCATGAGTGAGTGTGATTAAAATTACACCTACTTTGAGGTTCTTGCCGTTACTGTCAACATTTTTTCCCTAACAACCAGACAACCTCAAACCCAGCATTCAGGTAGAAATACTGCAGCAACCAATCAATAAGACTCAATTTGGACAAATTTTCATGTAAATTTATTTCAGAGATCTACAAGAGGTTCTTGTCAAAATGTTTGAACATATTGGACATGTTATTAGTCATACTACATATCACAGCTTGTACAAAAAATTTACAGGTGGCCACATTATATCATGGAAGTATGTGTAAATAATTAAACTGATGATTTAATTTTTAATTACAGTGCTAAAGAGATACTTGGGAATTGTGGTAAACATTATACATAAGGAAGAGAAACTGAAGGTGAAACTAGAAAAAATGCCTTTACTGACTGGCATATTCTGAAGTCTGCTTCCCATTGTACAAGTTATACTGTATTGCTTCAGCCACTTTATTTACTCATCCTGAATTAAATAAACAGGTACTTAATTACACATATGCAGTGGTGGTTCTGGTGTTGCTGGTGCGGGTGTGTGTGTTGCTTATGTACTAAGCACATCCCCATAATCACCAATAAAGCAAGTGCAGGAAAAAGCTGAGCAGTGATCTCAAAAGAACAAGAAAGGTTTGAAATAAACCGGGGTATAAATTAATCTTTCAGTGACTGGCCAGGATGAAAGGGTATTAAATTTACTGCACTCTTAAATGCATTCATGACAATATGGTGCATCAAGGTCAGCAGCACACTAAGAATTGGAAGTTTGTGTATTGCTATAAGGACAGCAATGAAGGATTAAATGACACAGGTATGCATTAAGACTGGAGTAGTGGAGGTAATGGCACCCAACATGACATGAATAGGAGTAAGGAACAGGGCACTCTTGAGAAGGAGTGCCAAGTTCGGCAACAAGTGTATTTAATGATGTCAACATTGTAAGAAGCGTGTTGTGAATGAACACCAAGATATATATATATATCTGTACATAAAATTCTGGCATTTCAACCCCTTTCACATTCTTACAAACATCTTTCTCTTAACTTTTTTAACCCTTAAACAACCTTTGTTCACATATGCAAACCTATGTAATAACACCCATAAAATTAATTTTATACATTGAGGCAACAAGAAAATTTACTATGCTTTTAGACATGCTGCATAATCTTTTATTTTCCACAAAATGCCATTAATTTCATAATGTTATCTAATCATGTTCCAATAATACTTTTTCATAATCCATGTGCTAAACTTTAAATACCAACCCAATCATTTACAGGTCAATAGTGTCTTCCTAGTTATGTCTTGGTCTTCCATGTGGTACCTTTCCACATGTTTTTACAACCAAATGCCTGCAGGTGATCTTATGCTCAGTATATGTCCAGCAGTAATTGCTGAAAACACTAAATAGATGTTATGCTTTTTTCAACAGTATTTGTAAATGACTCTTAACAAATCAAAATTTCCTTCATGAATAAATTACGACAAAAATAAATTTGTAGAACATACGCTACCACTTGGCTCATAATTTTTTGTCTTTCTATCTGGAAATATAAATATTAGGAGATAATACCATAATCTTGCCTTTTGTTTCATGCAAATGTGACAGTTGACTTCATATATGGGTGGATGAGAACAGTGTGCTGAGGAGAATATTTGGATTTATGAGGGAAGAAGCAACTAAAGGTTAAACATAACTGCATAATGAGGAGTATCATAAGTTGACAAACTCTTTGGGAACTATCAAAATTACCAAACCAAGGAAGGTGGGATAGGCTTGGCATGTGGCATGCTTGGCAGAGAAAAATGTATACAGAGTTTTATGGGGGGGGGGAACCCCGACAGGATCAGTTGGAAGGCCTAAGTGGGGATCGCAGGATTATATAAATTGGATCTAAATAAGATTGGTAGGGTGCAGATTGGACGCTAGTGGGGTTGTGCACCACGGAATCTAAACAGGATGGGAAACAGTACTGGACAGGGACTGACTCACTACTTAACTTTTGTACCATACAATAACTGGATACGGAATGACTGCAGATAACTGTCAGCATAATAGGTGTCACAACCGAGATTCGACACAATCCCAAACACAAAACGAAAACATGTATATTCGGGCTCCATAAAATGCAGAGGAGTTCGACTAGATGAGCACTATCAACTCTTCAATAAGAACTCAGCTTAATGGAGTTGGAATTCTAAACAAAATATGGAAACGAAATTTGAGTAGTACCTTCCATAAGCAGCTTTAAGCAGCATTCCGAACCAGCATCTCATGAACGAGGAATTAACCTCTCCTTCCTGAAAAAAAAGTTTGCCGTACGAACATCTCTACAAAACTTTGGCATGCACATATGATTAAGTTAATATCAAAATTTTCACAGATACAAACAGAAAAGTCCAATATCGAATTTAAAACTATTACGGTAACTAGGTTTCATAGTGGCACTGACTCTTCGTGGCATTCAGTTGTTGAATTGGTAGCACTGCAGAATCTGCCCAGGCGTTTCGTGGGTAATGCCGATTATATTTGTCGCAACACAGGGTGAAAATTTCGGACAACACGCGTATAGCTGTACTGATTCCTAGAAAATACGATTTGTATGTTATATGAAATGGGAGACCGGCACTAGAAATGGTGGCTTTGATTCATCATGCAACTTATCATTTCGCCAATTGCACGCCGTCAGCTAGTGGTACAGTTCTCACCAAGAGCATCTATGCAGGAGAATACATTCTAGTTGGAAGAAACTGACAACTTCGTAAGTGCAATTATTATTATTATCATCATTATTGTTGTTGTTGGTAGCAGGAGTGCTGTACCAACATGTTCTGTCGTAAAGAGACGTTACCTTGTATAATCTGTCCAGGTTTACATTTTTAATAGTTATTTCCGTACACCCCCTCTACTTTTAAGTAAACTGCTTTTGTCAATGAAATTAGCCCTTATCCTGCTAACGTGGAGAATATGGAGAGTTCCTAATAATGCCAGCAAATGACAGGTGGTATTTAATTCGGCGTTCAAAGGGTTAAACTGGCTATCCTAACGTTAAATTTTTATCTGTGCTATGACGACTGTCTTGCCACACCTGTGGCTTTGTTATCCATCTGTGACGTTATTCTAATCAGAGAATAGCATAACTGTGATAAAAAAAAAAACAAGCTTACGTTTGCGTAGGTATGTCCTTCGTCCCAGTTTTCCCGGAAAGTCATGGATTTATGGGTTTTAAACAGCTCTTCCCCGATGTCCCGCAAAATTCGGTTCGGGACGCCAAACGCTACGGGTTTTTTTTCAGGTCGTAAAAATTCGTTATTTCTCACAAGATATACGATAATTTTGCCATTCCCACAGTGGGAAGGAACATTCGTAGGAGTAAGATAGCCAGCAACTAGCCTCGAATAGGAAGGAGTGGGGAAGTTAGAGAAAGTTTTGTAGATTAATGATTATAGAGTTTGAACTGAGATGTCAAAGGATGAGGAACGGATATGTAAAGAAAAATCAATAAGTTGGCTGAGTGTCTGATGTTTAGTATTCTTATTTCTTTATTATTTTTTCCCCCACTCTTGTGTCCTAATTATTATCAGAGGTATCTTGATGTAGTAACATTAATAAATTACTCCGCTTTTTCGTGTGGTACCGGGTTAACAATTTTGCCTCCTATCCATCTTCCGCCACCGAAGTGTTATTTTGTGTCCCAGTTTTTGGTCTTTAAAAATGGGGTCTGTACATGTGGAAGAGCTTAACTTCCAGTCATCATGTAGTCGAGATGTTTTATTTAACGATGCTTCCGTTTGCTAGGAGAATACATAGTGCCCACTGTAGATTGATGAAATATGAGCATGGGGCAGTGGTGGAATTATAAGTCCAAGGGAAAAGCGAAATACTGGGCGGGAAAATCGTCACAGTGCCACTTTGTTCACTTCAAATCCAAAATGGACTGGCCACGTATTGAATGTTGGCCTTGGATGTGAGAGGTTGGTGACTAGTGTTGTCGTCGTTACTAGAAAACTGAGGCTAAATTTCGGGAGGCGATAGGACTGTATTTTTCGTCACCGGGTCGAGACCAGATTGGTGTCCATCCAGCCTCTTATCCAGTGGGTAGGAGGGGTATAACAACCGAAGCTCGAAGCTCATCAGTCAGTGCCTGTGCCCCTTCTAGACGATTAGGCGGTATGTTGCTAAAATTTGCTACAAGGTTGGTACAAATTCTGTGTACGTTAAATATGTCGGAGATAACCTTAAATTTCCGCATTATTGCTACGCTTATACCTGTTGACTTTACCATGCTCGCCATAAAACTGAAAGCTAAATAATAGCTTCGCACAGCTGCCATTTTGTTATGTTACTTTACGTTACAGAAGTTGCAGGCGGTGTCTTATTTAAAGGCTTTGTTGTGAATCTGAAATACTTTTTGCAGTCACAGAAGCATATTTCCAAGCTTTTGCTGAAAAAGATGCACTGTAATTTGTGTTATCGGTTTATTGAAACGACGCTTACCGTGGCGCTACTCCTGTTCGGTAGTATATGTGTAACAAAAACCCTTTAAAATCTGTCTTCACTCAAATGTTGTACTGTAAACGAAAATTAACTTACCGAAATGTTAACTTTGGGCGAAAGTTGTATATTACGTTGCATTTTTATGTAATTTCTTACCCGCAAAACTGTGCTAAACATTGGAAAGGAAATAAGGAAACTTCATCACTTCTTGAGAGTGGTTTTACACTTCTCTTCACAAAGCTTATAATTACACCTTCATACAAATGCAAATAATAATGTTCATGAAGAAATGCATGGTGATGTAGTGGACATATAACGCAATAACGTATCACGAAAAAATATTTTTAAATGGATAAAAATAGATATATTGCGTTACTTATTCATCAATTCTAATTGCAATGTAACCTGCAGAAAAGATTTCTTTCCGTTCCATAATTTGCTAAGAAACGTTGAGGCACGTGTGCAACAAACGCATTTCTAGCACTCTTACCATATTAGTTTCAAATTCTTTTCCTTCTACTTCCCCGACAGCAAATGTTTATAGAACGCAATACTTGTACGTCGTGTATTCAGCTGGGATTAAAAAAAAACACACCCTGTATGCGTGTAATATGAAAAAATAAATTGCCACTATTTGTTTAAATGTTTTTTCCTGCATTTCTTCTTCACAGTCGTCGATCACTGGGTTAATCCAGGAATTAAAAAAAAAAAAAAACAACTTAAATTTCTATATACAAAACAGAGATGTCGCTGCAGTATTGTTGCATCATTGTGCTCATTAAGCAACCCTTGCTTGACAGTGGTGTTGTGAAGAAAGTTTCCAAAACCCATTTCCTCCATTCAATAAATAACGTACCTGAGGGTAATGCTGAACTTTCAGTCCTTTTACAGCTAAGAAACTGATTTACCTTATTCTCGAAGAGATGTATGCTGATGTCACCTGCCTAGAATTTTATCGGACTTTTTAAACTGACACTCTTCAGAGAAGATCTCAAAAAGTCCAAAATTACGTTGGATGGACTCAGTTATCTTGTTTTGTTCTGCCGCTTGTCTGTTGCAAACAGCATGGGAAGTCAAAGGCCACACAGTAGTAGTTTTACCTGTCAGTCAGTTCATCCAGTCCCCTTCCAAGCTGACTTCAAATCCTGCAAATGTTTCAAAAAAACGTCAGAAATATCGTCACTCAGTATTGTATCATCATGAAGACAAGATGCGTACATAATAAGCCTTTAAGAAACGACGTCTGATGGTATGTGAAAGGACTGTTAGTGGGAACAGAGTCGGATGTCTTGGGGAAGGGGGGAATCAGAACCTGTGAGGATACTTTGCATCGTGGCAGGCAGGCTCATACTGAAACAACTGACATCCTACTATATCAAAACGCGCCATTTACAATTAGGGGCGTCTTCTTCAGTTGTGATAGGTATGCGGCTCACACCGTGTGTAAAGTCATCCCAAACATGCGTTTATAAACACGTGATTGAACTGTGCGGGCTTGAGGTGTTATCTCGATGTCGTACCGTAATGCTTCCGCTCAACTTCATTGCACTTGTACACGAGGTGTAAGCAATGCCGGACTTTCTCAGAACGTCGCATAGTGTTGCTTTAGGAGGTGACGGAGCCGTGCAGGGTGAGGGGAGGTGCGGTTGTAAAGGCGTGCCACTCGGAAGCACATCTTAACCAGTTTTCAAGATTGTTATTGGACGTTAGTGAGGGTCGCGCTACGAAAACGTTATCGTGTTGCTATCCTTTAATTATTTTTTACTGTATTTTTCACCTTACTTGTATTTAGATAGCATACGGGCTTCATCATTTTACAGTGCTTTAAGTCCGATTAAATTGGCTGAAAACATAGGGTTATTAAAGAACTATTAGATAATCCACTTTCTATGGGCCCGTTACACGATGAATTAAGAATAATTAATAAAGGTTGACCTAACCAACCATCACCCAATCTAATAACTGATCACAAAACTAAAACAGAACAATATACAAGACTTCTTGCATCTCTCAGTACTAAAAGGTTGACTAGTTAGCAGGATGTGGAACAACAAACTTTGCTGTTGGTCCTGTTTATTGTTTACTAACAAACATGAAGTGTGTAATAAACAGAGCTTCTCATATTTAAATTATTTGTCAAATGCGCAGCAAAATGCACAAATTCACAAATTCATGTGCACTGTTATCTACAGTTAAAATTACTGGAAAACAACAAAGGGGTGACCTACTCCTCGACGGGAGAAACGACGTCACCAGGAATAATGAACAAGTTGAAAAGTACACATGAATATTACGTCGGTTTCCTGATGTTGCGTGTACTTTAACAAATCAAGAATTTCCGTTCCGGGGCCAAGATGAATCGTCCACATCTTTGAACAAAGGAAATTTCACGGAATTTCGCAGTGTCTTGAAAAACCATTGCCCACTTCTCGAAAGTCATCTGAATTCAGGCACTGTTATTTAGTTTAAAATATAAATCATATCTTTATTTCAGTTCCCGTCTGACCGCCGTACTGTACGGTTCGTAGCGAGCGCTTGCTTGTTTAGAGGCGTAGTAGTGCGATTGTATACGGTATATTTAGACTAGCGATTCTTTCGTAGAACAAGTGTTTGTGTTTGTGAGTGCGTGTGTAACATAACAACAACAACAAATCTCAACAACACCAACGTCATCGACGTAGTTGTCATGGACCTCCCACCTGGAAACGGACCTGGTTATTCTTCCCAACATTACCAGCCTCCAATCATGCAGTCACCAACCAATTATGTGCAGGTTTTGCCTTCGCCCTGCGTAGCCTTGGATCAGACAACATATACTGATCAGCAGTGTCCCTCGTCGCATACCTTTCAACAGGGTCATTCGGCAATATCGAGGTCACCACAACCATTGGATCTTTCGTCGCTTACTTTTCAGACGGATACAGATGTTTTGCTAATGCAACACCAGCCATGCACCACAGGTAGGGCTAGCGCGCCACAGGCGTTACGCATAACCCAACATATACACAGAATGTCATCATCAAGCGAAGACGACGAAGACCTATCACCTCCCAAAAACGACTGGCAAAATGTAAGTTCCTCTAAACGTAGAAAAGTACACTCATCAACAGCACGTACTGAAACAATCCAGTTACACAATAAATACAGTG
>Ga0136643_10007090_pt1 | contig 16165 bp, 7 predicted proteins | sample TergutLab28metaG_FD_96883 | JGI IMG/M metagenome (GOLD analysis project Ga0136643, IMG submission 96883) | Labiotermes labralis P1 segment gut microbial communities from Petit-Saut dam, French Guiana - Lab288 P1 (version 3) (version 3) | ecosystem: Host-associated > Arthropoda: Insects >... | reverse complement strand
GTTCGGAAAAAGGCAGTAAAATTCTAAAACTACTTAGGTTCGCAACTGTTGTACATTAGCAATGACAAATAACTCGGTTATCGTCGTAAATAGTCTTAAATTACAAAAAATTAAGAAAATTTTACTATACGAAATGAAATTTCTTGTACCAAATTACAGCTGCCTTCAGAACCCCTGACTAGGGGGCTGCCGCCCCCAGATCCCCGTTCTCCCTGTCCTCTGTCCTCAACTGAATTTGTTGACACCCCCCCCCCGAAAAAAATTCCTGGGTACGCCACTGCTGATGCTTTAGTAAGAACAGGTCACTGCATATCCCGAATTATGATAAAGAAACCCATTAATGGCAATGACCTGATATTTTGTCTCCACACAAGAATGCACTTTTTCACAGCGCGAGGGATTAGGCAGCTGAATGTGGGCTAGAGTTTAGGCAGATGACTTGTGACTTGTGACTTCCCCGTGAACTCCGTCCCAAACACTCGAGCGGTGATTCGAGGTTACGACCTCTGGAAATATCACCCTACAGGCGCCACGGTTTGCATCTTGGCTGGCGGCCAGTCTCAATGCTTGTTGTTCATTACATATTCAGAACTCATACAGCAAGTATAAAAGAGAAAATTATATTAATGCTCGAAGTCGCTTTGCGAACCGTTCACATTTAAGTTTTACACTAAGGATGGAAATGTTATTACCCAGTACTGAATAACTCTGCACAAACAAAAGAGGGCCTTTAATTTAACGGTTATTACGATTTATTTCCTGATTCCACTTTATTAGCACATAGACCTTCCAACCATCTCCTTGTAGATGTTTCTTCCCTCATTGGTATTCACTTTACTTATTCTCCCAAACAAGTTTACTGCAGAAAAAATGCAGCAAAGAAGAGAGAAAGCATCAGATTGCATGCAGTGATAAATTCTACGATTGGCGAAGCTAATTTTTCTTAAATATCTTACGCTGTTTAGAACAGCAGTTTTCCTTCTTTTTCTTTACTAAGCCGAAACATAAAATGTTTCAAGTAATAGTTATAGACTTCAGCAGACATTCGAATCAGCCTTACAAAATTTGACCTGATTTTCTTATGTGGTTTAGGAGATGTAACGTACATGATTACAGGCACAGCGACGTAATAACACCACAAATATAACTTGCATAAACAGAGCGGGATCGAGCCAAGTACTAAATGAAAGAATTAAGCATTTTTAAACTAGCTTAAGTGTTTGCATTTTCACAAGGGATGCACTGTTTTATCCCCATAATCATTCTGCACGAAGTCTTTGAGGCAAATATGATGAATTGCAGAAATCTGCGCTATTTTAGATAGCCTGTCTACAGACACACACATTGCGCATGCATTACGAATGCATGCATGTATAATTTACTTACTACGTGGGTGTGTGTGTCATTGATCATTTCATGACCCTGTATCACCTTCAAGACTGAAATGACCTTGAATTACGAATATGGAGCCGGGAGTGCAAGGTTCGTGGCCTGACTCACTGTTCCGATACCCGCTGAAACAACTCGGAACTGCACGTCTAGAAAATAAATCCATGAGCCGTCTTCCTACAGCAGACCGTGTCTACAGTACTGCTGCTTGCATTGCCTGACCAGCATTCTCGGCTACATCAAGACCTTCAGAACCGGTAACACAGTGCCCATGCTGAAGGTAACAACACAGGTACAAATAAGATGACGATTCTGAGTATTCATTTTAGTAGTGACAGAAACATTCCCTTACACGTGAGCTTCTTAAATATCCATTAACCCTGAGGCCTAGCGAAGATTGGGCTCCTAGTAACGCCTGCAGTTAGACTGCCTGTAGCAAGTATTGGGCAGAAAAGTTGCCGCTGCGGTACGGCGCTAGAAAACGGATCGAAACAAAGAATGTGGTTGAAATTCGCTCTTTATTTGTGATTTTTAGAAGTGGCGCTACTTAGGATGTGAAAGGATGTATAAATATTTCACACACACACACACACGTGTACACATATGTATTCTGTTGTATATACAATATGTCTAATTATACAGAAGAGGACGAGTTCCGTTCGCACTGCATGTGGAGTAAGTGTATGTACATAATGCAAATAAGATGTGTGAACCAAAAATTATTTCTAAGCACATTTACTGACGACGGGGGCTGTAGGTTTACACGTTTTGTGTTCGAACTCGTAGTTGAGTCCCAAACGAATCCTGTCTGATACCAACCATTTTCTTTATTAGTTAGATATATTATGGCAGCCTTGCCCTTGGGTCAAGAATTCTTACCACTGAAGTGACCAACCCTCCAAACGACCTGATGTGCCAAAAGGAAAAATAAGAAGTAGGCAGGCACGATCATAAACTGGCTGAACGATACGATGGCAGACAATGTGAGGTATATGGCAGTTGCTAGTGGTATGAAACTGTGTGTGAAGAGAGCACGCATGTGTGTAACTAACAGAAATGAAGATCAGACCATAAGGAATAAAGCCAAGTGCCTGGAAGTACTAAGCTGTAATAAAGAATGGGAAAAAAAAAGAGTTAGTGTTTTTATGTCAGTGCTACACATTATTACTGACTTGCGTAAGTATTATTCCACTAAAGACTTAGGCACCAAAGCTGCAGCTAAATCTATCCGTTTCCAAGGCAGCCCAGTGGATGATGCAACACGTCGAATTGTAACGTCATAGGAAATAAATGGACGTTGGCAAGCGTGAACGATACAATCCTTCGTTCATAGACTAACATGAATTCGTTACATTTTCCTGTAATACATGACTTACACTATCCCGAAGTGCTGAGTTGCCGAAATTCTTCTGTCTAACGTTGTTTAGGTTGTTACGATTTCTATTCTCGATTCCAGCCACGATGAATAAGGTTCATTTTTGTGACTTTCTTGGAACGAGAGGGAAATTCAAATATACAGCTAAATGTGCAACAGCTGCAAAGTCTGTAGCTTAACATTTTGTAGAGTTTTGTTATTGCGATCTCATGACACGCATCCTATTGGCTCTGAACTTCAGTGTGAGCCTGACAAAACCAGTAAAGGTAAAGCTATCCCACTGCAAGCACGGACAGACCCTCAGGTATCCAGGGGTTTAAGGCTCCCAGAATTTATAGACAGTTGGTGCATTAAGGTGGTAAAGTTGTCAGCCTTACGCATCGGCAGCCTTAAGAGTTCATGAAATGTTCCTGCTACTCATTTCTGTTAGGCGCGGAATTGACCCAAGGGTCATAGTGCGGCCGGGAGGATTATGACAGTTGAATATTCCAATGAAACCATCGGCAAACGAACCCGCGACATTTAGGTTTGTATGATGCACGAGTGCGCTCACCAAGTGTTGATTAAAACGTGGGTGAATCTGTGCTGTAAATCTCAATGCAGCAGGCCAAGGATTGCTAGCTGAAGCTTAGTAATACTCCTTCGTCCTGTGAACAACGTAATCGATGGACCGTTAAATTAGCCCCTGATGCATTAACCCTTATCCTGCTAACGTGGAGAATATGGTGAGCTCTTAATAATGCCAGCAAATGACAGATGGGATTTAATTCGGCGTTTAAAGGGTTAAATATAAAACTAGCTGCACGTAGTAACTGGACACTTTCACAAATGACTTCTAGCGGTTCATTCACGGAATTATGACTATTACATTCAGTGTGAACGAAAATTTCGTGACAAAGAGTAAGCGAAGTTTGTTCATCTGGATAATTTTATTTAATACTGAGTCGAATTCAGGCACAGCAATGAAATTTTAATACCGTCACCGTCAGGGAATTTTAAGGTCCTCAGTTGATATTCTACCGGTCACTCACAATATCAACTGCCGACTGCGTTAGCAAAACGTCTAGTGCTGCCCGGCCATCACACCACCTATGTAATTCTTCGGAACCTCACCGGCAACTTCGTGAGGGCAGTAAATAAAAAAGTTATGTAAATCTGTCTGCAATTGCCTGTACCTCTGAAAAAATTAAGGATTTATAATCTTTGTAATTTTTGTAATCTTTGCACTGTCAACAATACATAAAATTAAGCATTTGTAGTTGAAGAAATAAAATTCAGAAATCTAACCACAAAATAAGAATAAATATTGTCTGGAACAACAAACATTAAAACATTTTGAAATTAAATTCTAGCCTACTAACAAAACTAGCCTATTTATAGCTTAATTATGCCGGTCCCAGTGGCCGCGCCGTCCAAGGCGTAGGTCTGCGGCTGCTCGCCCGCTGAGACTGTGGGTTCGAATCCCATCGTCGGCATGGAGTGTTGTATGCTGTCATGTAGAAGTCTCTGCGACGAGCTGATCACTTGTCCAGATGAGTTCTACTGACTGTGTTTCGTCGTTGTGTGTGATCCAGAAACCTCGTAAATTAGGAGGCCCTGACACACTGGGGGCCGTCGAGCTCCAAAAATTAAAATAACAATACCTTAATTATAGCCTAATTATAATACACCTGCTTTCTTTCGACAACTAAGTCCATGTCAAGAGGTTATCAAAACTCTGAAGTAATATCTAATTCATTCCATCGATAGCAGTACCCAACTTAATACGCGTCTACACTACGTTAAACGTACCAAAAGGGGCACCATCGCAATATATGCAATTGTTAACACGTCTCACTCTGCCACATGTGTCTTGTACTGAGCTTGTGACACATATTGTGTAGCATTTCACGTACATAATTTCAATGGTAAATTAGATTTTATCACTAAAGGGTAAGGTGAAGGTAAAAGGAAGACACACGGCCATCATGTTTTTTTTTTACATTATTCAGAAGAGCCAACAAAAGCCACAGCTCTTCGTGTATTAATTAGCTCTCTAAATCGGTTATAGTCTTAATTACATGCCACTTAATTTGTTCGCAAGTACACTTTTGTCATTTGAAGCACAACGCACAAAACACGTGCAGCCGTGTTTGTAGTTAATAGTTAAGAGCATTTAAAGAAAATACTTTGAGTTGGCTTACGATTTCCAAAAACGTAATTGCTTTAACCCTTTAGACGTCGAATTAGATCCCTTCTGCCATCTGCTAGCATTATGAGGAGCTCACCATATTCTCCACGTTAGCGGGATAAGGGTTAATATTCACTTTGATGCTCCTGGAAGACCATTATCTGAAGGTCTAGTCAACGTATCTGACATTCCCAAAGCCACTCACCTGTTCTTTAACCACATTTAATATTAGTGACAGTCACACGAGGAACTACATCACTCCGCAGATGTTTTGTGTGGACACAACCAATTAATACAAAAACCAATGAAGTCGAAATAACAAAGAACCCAAAATTAGTAAGCCTATCGCGATTAGGCAGTGTGTGCGAGCTGGTCTTGTTGCACCTTCCTAAGTGACGTCAGTTAACGTCGGCATTGATGTGGTTAATAAATTGAATTCTGAAATTCCAATAGACGTCAGTCCCTTGTTCTAGTGTGTTGGCCCATTTAAAATATTTATTGGTTTAAACGTGGCGTAGTAATACGTCTCATTTTGTGAGTGCGTGTATGAATCCAGTACATGAGAATAAGTAGACAAAATGACCTTTACTGACATGGTAGGGATTGATTTGAGCCCTTGCCGAAGGCGGTACAGCTTCTTGGATGTGGGAAGTGCCTTCAAAGAACAACATAAGAAACGTGTTAGAAAGAAGGTTCCCTGTTAGCGGACTGAATAAATTGTCGCACTATTTGAGAGGCATGTTGCAGACACGCTGCAGTCCGTATCGGAATTGAAATTCTAACGTGTGAACTTAAATTTAAGACGAAAGAATGCCTCTCTGTGGGAAGACAAGTGAATTTCAGAGCTAACTTAGAGTAGGCATGCAACAGAATCCGATGTTTCAGTATTGTTACTATCATTAAGCTCTTATTGAAATGGACCCAAGATAAAATTAAACACTTTCCTGGATCGAAGTAATTCATTTAGAAGCGAAAAGCTGTCCAGATTAACAGCCTTTGAGCAATCACAATTTTAATACCATGTACACCATTGGTCCTGAACCAGGTCAATTTCAATCCAGATCGTCAAAATATATTCCTTTGAAAACTAGCCTAAAACTGAGAACTGCGAACGTCCGGGCTACTACGCAGCGAATAGTGGTAAGTCCTATCGGTCCCATCTTCAAAAGTAAAGAATCCAACAAGCATCTCACTTATACACATATACATATATATACACTTATATATATATATATATATATATATACAAATGTACACATAAATATACGTATGTATCAATTTCCATTCAAAACTATGTAATGAATCGTCCATTCTTGCCAACCTGATGACGCCGCGTTGGGCCGAAGTATGATGTAGCGGTGCAGTACTGAATAAACAAATTGTGTTCGACTTTATCTATTATGAGTCTTGTTGCATAAAATGCAACGGGAATGAATAACTTTAAAATTACTAACTTTGATTTGTTTTTGGTATTTTCCGACCTCCATCTAGAGCCCTGCCTCTACTTCTTCATGCGTCTTTATGGTCTGGTGCTTACTTAGGCACAGAGATTATTATTATTATTATTACTCTATAAACTGTAGCGTGTTCAAGAGAGGACATAACCCACTGACGAAACGGTTCCTCTGTTTCCATTCGTATGGTACAGTCTTTAGCAAAGACCATCTTTTTGCTTAGCTACAGGACGGGTGTTTCCTAACGTTATCCATTTGTACGTTCCGGTGAGAAAAACATTACCACATCCCTTCCGTCTTAGCAGTACCTTTCTCACCATCTTCCACAAAGTGATGTTTCTATACGCGAATAAATGACGTAGCATACCACACCACATTCGTTATAGGAAGTACAGGGTGGGGCATAAAGATCTCCCACTTTTCGAAGAGGTATAAAATAAGAAAGAAGCCATCTAAAAAAAAAATTGAACATATTTCTGAAAAGTACATTAAAACAGTTTTTAATGGGCTTTAAAAATCAGATCAGACATAAGGCAGCCGTCGTTGGCAACACATTGCTGAAGACGTTCCCGGAAGCTCTTTATAACTCTCCGGGTTAGCTCAGGCGTAATGGAGTCGATTTCCTGTTGGATCCTTTCCTTCAAATCCTCAAGAGATCGAGGACGATGTTTGAAAACCTTTTCCTTTAGGTATCCCCAAAGGAAAACGTCACACGGGCTCAAATCAGGTGACCGTGCCGGCCACTCCACGTCTCCCCTTAAAGAGATCAAACGCCTAGGGAACAACAAGAACAAAGCCCCGATGTTCACCGGTCCAAACAATTATGGGTACTGACAACGGTAGAGGCTAACCAACCGCATGACACTAACCCCACCTCTCTACCACCACTACAGCCCTCACAGTGCCCCTTCGAAAAGTGGGAGATATTTATGCCCCACCCTGTATAAACAGCTGAGGACGAAATTATTAAAATACATGGACTGTTTCGAAAGAAAACAGGCTGGCCGTAAACATGCAAAACCACAGTTTAAATTCAATCATTGTCTGATGATTTTAATCTTCTAATAACTGGATATCAACACGTCACACGGTTTAATGTAAGCTTAAAAAATAAAATATTTTCTCCTGTTTTGTGTATGTGTCTGGGATCAAACAAACAACTGTTATTTCTCATGCTGAGAACCACCTCTATTTGATGATATGAGGAAGTGAAAAGCAAAGTAAAAAGATTAGATAGCAAGAGCGTGAGTTGTGGCAGTATCACCAGTAGTAATGGCAGTGATAACGGTGCCAATGTTTGTGTTAGTGTAAGAGCATGATCCGAGGTTAGATGCACAACATCTAGCTACATATATAAAGGACATGTGTGCCGCAGTAGCACGATATTATGCAGTCAGTGATCTACAGGATGTATCAAGACTTAGTACCACTACTTCAGCATCAAATTTTAGAAGCAATTCGGAGTCAGAAGGGTTTGCAACGTTCACAAAGTTAGTCTTAGTTAAAATGTGGGGGATGCCCCTGGTGTCGACATACTCATATGTATAACCATGAGAATTCCGGAAGTACGTGAGACAGCATAGACTGCCGTCATTCTTCTTATAACAGGTACACTGTAGAAGGGAACTACAAAAACGTCATTTAAAACAGCAAACACGTCGTTTTCCCATCACTAAGACACCGATATGCCTTATATGAACCGGATTTGCAATAGTGACGACACTGCTGCGGTTGAAAAATACCGTCAGTGATGTCTTCGACGAAGTGTGTTCTTTCGTGCTCACCGCCACCTGTTAGTAAAAGGCTCTTTTCCGAGTGTACGTCACGCGGAACGCGAAAGCCAACGAATATATACGAAGAGGAAAACATTGCTGGTATGATCCAGACAAATCCACGTATCAGAACATGAAGAATTTCCACCAACCTCAATATTCTGTGTTTGACAGTCGGGTGGATGTGACAAACAGAAGGACGAATCCGTACCACATTCGGGGCATTCGGTAACGTAAACTTGCTTCACTGCACAGTCGGATGGAATTTTGCTACAGGATTAATGCTAAACCCCCAAAGATTCCTAATTTATTTACTAATAAGGCTCATTTTTTTCCGCAATGGAGTCAACAATACCAGAAAATCCTACTTACAGAAGCACGTTAATCTACACGGAAGAGTCAGATTTACCATCATCACTTTTCCGTAAATGTGTGGCATGGTGTCATTGGTGACCAGATCATTAGACTTCAAGTTTTTTCAATGTCTGACAGATGATATTTAAGCAAATTCTTTGCAACATGAAATGACAGCCCACTTAGAGAAAGTTTCTCTGTGAATAAGACCTCAGATATACTACCAGCTTGACAGAGCACTCTTTTATTCCAGCCCGGTTTGTCAGGCAGTAGCTGAATCAACAGTTCCATAACCAGTGGATTGGCGATGGCGGTGCGCAGCTGGCCACCGCGGTTACCGGATCTAAACCCGTTACATTAACATCTCTGCAAAACCGTGGATTATGCATGCAAAGGGAATATGGAAGAAGAACTACTTCGGCCAACTCTCAATTGACACCGCAGTGCTTCGTAACCTCACATGTTCCCTGGTAACAAGGGCCAGAATATGTATCCAAGCCACTTTGAATAACACGCATAAGCGGTAAACTACGAAGCTGGAAATGAAGAAAGCACTTCGTTCTTTCCACTTTTATTTTTCAATGAAGTATTACAACAAAATATCAATTTGACACAACTATTTTTATTGATAATCAGCCAATCAACTACATGTTTCGTCTTCAGTGTGCCGTCATTAGGCATTGATGATGGGCGTATGTACCCGAAACATGTCGAGCTAAGAATACATCAATAAAATTGCCTAGTTGCATCAAGTTGGCATTTCATTTATTTCATGAGGAAGATGCACGGTCAAACAACCCTCAACAGAATGGGTAGTGTGTGTGTGTGTGTGTGTGTGTGTGTGTGTGTGTGTGTGTGTACTATCTATCCAATGAGTAGATTTGTCAGGCATTATATATGTACGCAAATTTTTATTGGATGCCAGGCTGTATGAAGACCGGACACGCGACTAACACAGCATTAATAGTCGAGGTAAAGCAATCGGTGTAGTTAATATGCTACGGGCTTGGGGTTGGAAGATTGGTAGTTCGGTTCCCGTGAGAAATAAGAGATTTATCTGTCGTCCACACAGGCTGTGCTGCCCATCCAGCCACCTTTCCGATGGGTAACGAGGCTTAATTCTGTGGGGGTAAAGCGACCGGGAAGTGACGCTGACCACTTACCGCCATCAAGCTAGTTTAAGAGTACGTGTAACTACACAACAACTCGCCCTTACGCCCTCATGTTGTGCACAGTGACAAATTTAGCTTTGCTGTAAACTTAACTTAACAAACGCTGCGTGAAATAAAATTTGCGAAATACAACGTTCAACATTTTTAGGAGTTTTATCATATAACCAATCCATATAAGCGAGGTTACAAGTTTGGTCGTAGGAAGAAAAAATAAAGGATGTGTGAATTTTAAATATTTCATGACCATCCATTGATATTTCAGTATGAGAATAAAACCAACAGGTGCATATAAAATACATGAATTTATTTAAAAAATTTTATTTATATATATTGGTTGTGGTTCTTGGTAACACATCCCTGAAAATGGCCAAATAAAGTGGCCTAAACATGTAGGTGGTTTTCGACATTTATTATAAATTCACATATATTATACGCACTTGTTGGTGTTATTCTCATACTAAAGGATGCGTGACTTCAATAGGCAAGGCTCCAAATGAAGTACAAGGAGCGATATTATTATCTTCGCTGAAACGTACTGATAATTTATTATATTCTATTCTTATGTTTCACATTTCGTGTAGAAGCTGGTTTTATCTGGATTCATAAGACATCATTCAATTTTATTTTTATTCGGTCTTCAAAATTTTGTAAAGGATGCAAGCAAATCTGCTTGTATTTATACACGTACGTATTTTTTCATAAACGATCGTGACTTCAATTAAAATGACTTTGTTAAAATAAATAACACATAAAAATACAGCGATGCTTTCATGTCGACTGCAAATATAGCCTATCCATGCACATACACATACAAACAGCAGAGAAGTGTGAGCTTCAAACTGCCTTCCAATTAAAGAGGAGACTGTTTAAGGTAACTTATTAAATGCTTTTGTTGTGATGTTAATTTCTATCATCAAACAAATGTAAAAATCGCATACCCTGGGCTATAAATTTTATGTACAAATTAATGTGGCTGATCTAACACGTCTAAAATTACGTTTATAAAGTGGCGTGTCCAAATTTTCTGCAATTTGTATCTTGAACTTTCAAAGGGACGGGAAATTTAGGTCGTACTACAGGCTGTTCACTTGATGACTTGTGAAACTTTGTTACTACTTACTCAATTATCACACCAACCACTGCACATATATAAAAATTATAACATTTACACATTAAAACTTTAAAAACGCTCCGACATGTTTCGGTCCTAAGACCATCATCAGGGAGCTATATATTCCTTGCTAAAGTCACACTAGAAATAGTCACAGATTAATTTCGCCTTACAAGTTGGGCGTTGTGGCAGCATGCCGTGTTGTATAATGTTATGTTGCGAAGAGTGCCCTGCTACGGATGTGCATTCTGTGTTTCGTTGCCTATCACGGATGTGCATTCTTCGCAACATAACATTATACAACACGGCATGCTGCCACAACGCCCAACTTGTACAGCGAAATTAATCTGTGACTATTTATTTCTAGTGTGACTTTAGCAAGGAATATATAGCTCCCTGATGATGGTCTTAGGACCGAAACATGTCGGAGCATTTTTAACGTTTTAATGTGTAAATTTTTTATATGTGCAGTGGTTTGTGTGATAATTGAGTAACTCGACAACATGCACGGTCTAACAATAAAAATAAAAAAAATTGTTACGACTCATTGTTTTCTAATTCTGATGCCGTTTTTTGTTCAGTTTATAAGTAAATAAATAAAGGCACAACTGGATAATTGGGTAATCAACATATTGTTAATTATATTTTCTGCTCATAACTTTGCTTGACATGACGCACGGTGCACGGTGAATTTTAAAACTTTGTTGTAAGCTCACCTAAGGTTGTCGTGGTTAAGTTTCAGATTTGTTACGGCTAGGCCCAGCTCCTGGAATGTGTGGTTTGTGAAGTCGTCCAGCCTCGAATAAGCAATTTTGAGAGAGATTTCGACGTCAGATGCAAACTTGCCTCTCAGTGCGTCCACTACCTGGGTAAAAGATGTCATCCGCTCGCACGTGACATGGATGGTGTTTGAGTGTGGTTCCTGGACGCGGCAGGTGCAGGGCGATATTTCCCGGCGAACGGAGCAATGCAAAGAAGCTCCCACCGTTAGCCCTAGAAGCGTGTACAGGAACGTGGACATGGTTGCTGCGCGCATCGCACTAACCTACTTAACGTCTTGTCCTTATATTATTACTGTATCATCACTTGTAGTCGCCTGGATTAACATTGGATCACCTGTAACGTCCTTTCGGGAGGCAGGTCTTCCTCAGACTGAGAGCCTATCCTCGCACTGATTGGCCCAAATGGCGATATGCAAATACCCTCACACACCGATGCTCAAATCACGCCAATTTTTTTGTTCCTTTGCTGCCTCTCACCGGGGTCCAATAGACGAGGCGAGGTTCTCATGACGTTCACAAAAATGGCACACTCTATTCCAATAGCTGAAAGGCAGGTGACGATTTATGCACCATCTGGTTAAGGCGCCAGTCTCTTGTCCCTAGTGACGCGGAATATTTGGTACTAGAGCCCACAGTGCGATCACAAAACCGAAGAAAGTAACACAACTGCTTCTACATTGATTATTCACTCGCACGGATGAACACAAAATGGGCGACAAGACAGTTGCACGACGACTGGCAAACGCCAGCTCACTTCATTACTTGATTTAACATGAGAAAGAGAATAAGAAAACACGAGCTAATTCCACCGACTAGCTACACTTTCTGTGGAATAATTCATCCGACCCGTGACCTCTCGCTCCGTTTGCGTCGATAATTGGATAACCTTTGGACGTCGGGGAACAAAAACAAGTTTTGCAGCTGAGTCAAACCATTTTTGTAACTCAGGATTCCCTATCTCAGATTACACGCCAAGGCATAGAGTTTCTAGTCACTTTTAATACTACTTGAAGCGCACAAAACAAAGTTGAATACATGCAGTGATGTGCACTCAAGTTTGGAATAGTTAGCAGTTTCTTAAATTCATTGAATGAAATATACACTACATCTCTCTCTCTCTCTCTCTCTCACACACACACACAGAATGTTTTAAATACCCCTGATTAGCCACTTATAATAAAATTGTTGTAGATCAATTTAAACTTCAAGCATGTAGGTGAAGGATTCTTTTGTCTGGGATATGATATTATGTCTCTAAGTAATCGGTTCTCGGCGTTTAGAAAGATCTCCCTCCCTTTATCTTCAATGGTCCAGAGCGGCGCTTCCCAACTATCTTCCGCGAAATGAGTATAAGTGTTCCGCAAAAGAAATTGAGAATTCAAAATATCATACATTTTTCTTAAAATCTGAATTTAGCGTATTTAACCATAGTTCAAGATGCTGTTCCTGTAAGGACTTTTGTAAGAACCGTTCATTTGGTTACTAACAGATCTCCTTGTGCTGACTTTGTATGGTAAATGAGGGACCACAAAACTTAGGTGTCCCGTCAGTATTTATTAAGTTGAAAATTGTTCCGTGACCAAAAAATTATAGAAAATACTGGTAAAGGTTTCGAGTAACCTGCAAGAACGTAGCTGCAGTGGGTAGTTGAGCCTACTGGTGAAATTGGGATTAGACCGACAAAGTTGATTACAAATCGCAATAACATATTGCATCCAAAGTTCATGGTTGACGTTGAATAAAACTCGCGGACTAAAATTACTTTTCAATTAAGCATAAATGTTGTGCCCTTGTTTCAAAGAGCACGATAAAACACGTTCAGACATCAAATGAACAGTATGCCAGACTTAGCACAGAACACGGAAGGCATCTGTCTGATTTAACGATATGAAGACTAGTGTTCGACTTATTGCACAAAAAAACTTAAAAATTTCTGCTTCAGAGAAAACATATTTTATATGTATTCTATGTAATTCTGCATAAGGGAATGGTACTATTTATTGATAATGTCACAGGGCACATGCATGCGTCATGGCAAAACACAAATTTCCTTTACCTTGCAAGAGGTGCACAATTATTATTGGACTTCAAAATTGTAGAGATTTAAAACTTGGACATTAACATCAGAATTTTAAAAATTATAGTAAAAACAAGTTCCTGACGACGGTTCATGCGAACTGAAACAAGTGGCACTGAGTGGTGTGACATTGAATTGTTGTGTTGGGCAGCATATGTTCGTTTGTTTGTAGTATTTTGCGTTTTAAAATATTCTAGGCGCATTACTAACGACCGGGGCGTAAAAATGTCCACTGATATTGGTCTAATGCAGAGGTTACGAATTCGTGTAGCCGTGTCTCCACTCCTGCACACGTCTTTATGGCGTGCGAATAATTACGCAGGCGGATTATACAGTACAGTCGGGTAACCAGTGACACGCACATCTCTCGCCTTCAGGTCTCGATTACAAGCAACACAACACCGTCAAATGAGCTGCAGCATCAGCACGGCGCTCCATTTGCGTGGCTCGTTTTAAAATTGCCATTAAAGAATCTGCTAAACAAAAGAATTTTAACTGTCTAAAATTAAATAAATTGCCGGTCCCAGTGGTCGTGCGGTCTAAGGCGTAGGTCTATGGCCGCTCACCTGCTGAGATTGTGGGTTCGAATCCCAATGGGGGCATGGATGTCCATCTGTTGTGTGTTGTTAGGTAGAGGTCTCTGCGACGCAGTGATCACGCGTCCAGAAGAGTCCTACCGACTGTGATGCGTCGTTATGTGTGATCTATAAACCTCAAGAATGAGGAGGTCATGGCCCGCGTTGGGACGCAGCGCCACACAAAAAAATTGTGAACTGGCCCATTGTTATAAGATGGAAAATTTACAAAAAAAAATTTTATTATTCAACGTGTACCAAATAGAAAACCAACACATTACTCATATCGGCGAACATCAATTTATCTTTCCGCCCTACACAAATCGACCCTATAGGGCTATCGTCAGGGAGAGATAATAATTGTAGAAGAGAGCGATATTCTCGCGAGTTTACACTTAACGGTGTTCTCCAAGTTAGCTTGACCTCTTACAGACAAAAAAAATTCACATTATGTTAAAATGGCCACCCAGATGGGCTTTATATTTATTCCGGTTGTCATATACACGTCGTAAGCGTATTGTTTGTATGTTGTCATCTCCCTTATTTGTTACGTAAATACATACTAATCCATCTAACACAATTTTAATATGATTTTAAGTTACATATTTCGATCAATGACGATCATCATCAGATGATCTCTACAGATCCTAAAAAAAGGAAGTAAAATATTACCATTTGTGAGAAGTCTCCAATATTACCAAATACATAAGCCATCGCAACAAAATTTAACGTTGACAGTATCTCATGTAGCCAGTAAGTTGTGTCAATCGCTGTAGTATTTGAGAATTTTTGAGAATGTTAGTTTCTAAGAAAAGGTTAAGAGTTAAGTTACATTTAGGCTTTTGAGAATTTGAGGAGAAAGCCTGAAAACGATCGACATCAGTCGAAACTACTACTAGTTCTTCTACTTCTTCTTCTTCTTCTTCTCCTCCTTCTCCTCCTCCTCCTTCTTCTTCTCCTTCGATGGCACTACAGTCCTCTTCGGACCTTCCCCTCCTTAATGGTCTTCTCCCAGTCCGCTCTGTTTTTTGACCTCCGTTTCCAGCTTTTAATCTTACATTTATTAATATCTGTCTGTACACAATTCCACCATCTGTGTCTTGGTCGTCCTGTTAGTCTACTTCCCTGAGTATTATTGTTCAATACTTGACTCACACTACTCTTACTATCCATTCTGTTAACATGACCAATCAAACCCAACCCACACATTCTCACAAAACAGAGCACACCTAAATCTCCAAACAGCTGCAGTAATTCTTTATTATATCGCTTCCTCCAATTTTCATTTACTTTAATTCCCCCGAAAATTCTTCTTAAATCTGTTATTTCAAAAGCAGCCAGCCATTTAGCAATATCTTCATTCAAAGTCCAATCGATCGCAAAATATAGCGTTAGAAACAAACTACAAATGTTCTGTTAGACGGAGTAGTGTGTAATTATATAAAAGACTGAACACAACGGGATAGATGCCATTAAACTGATCCCTTATTTTTACGTATATCCATGCATCTTGCTGAGCCAATGACGCAAGAATCTCGATACTGAACTCTACAGGACCTTAAGTGAATGCCACTTTCAACCAAATTTTCTGCGTTGTAAAGCTATGTGTGTGTAACGGTCTTTAATTGAGTTGCAGGCTTCTGCAGTGGCGTAGTTGAAGTCCTCATGGACATGTGTGTGGTGACGAATGTAAGTGTGGAGTTAATTCACGTCAATTTCTTTGTTTACTTACTAAACTAAAAACTAAAACTCCGTGGCCTTAGTCCGCACGCGAACTATACCGACAGAGCGGCCGCCGCCGGTCGGCGAAATTAGTGCCAACTTTTGTGGATAGAGGGGTGTCACGTGGTCAGCGCAACGGGTCCCCACAGTCGTTAATCTCTGTTTTCTAGACCTGGAGCCGCTACTTTTTTCATTCAAGTAGCTCCTCAATT
>Ga0136643_10007088_pt1 | contig 16167 bp, 10 predicted proteins | sample TergutLab28metaG_FD_96883 | JGI IMG/M metagenome (GOLD analysis project Ga0136643, IMG submission 96883) | Labiotermes labralis P1 segment gut microbial communities from Petit-Saut dam, French Guiana - Lab288 P1 (version 3) (version 3) | ecosystem: Host-associated > Arthropoda: Insects >... | reverse complement strand
TTTTTTTTTCTTTTTTTTTCGCTAAGCCGGAACTGTCGATTATTAGTTTCCCCTTTGTACGTTTCAACATTTTTTTCGCTACTTTCCAACCCTCAACATTTTTTTTTTTTTTGCGATTTGACAGACTCGTTGAAGGGCAAAATGTACACTGATTTTTGTGACTACCGCCAAGAAAACTCTTTCCAAATTGATCTATTTTAATATTATCCCCAAAATTCTCTTGTTTTATTAAGCTTATTCCTAATCATTAAGAACCATTCTGCTTGATTCGATCAGCCTAATAATCTATTCTGATGGATAACAATCATAAAGTTCCTCACTATAGTTTCTCCAGTCTCCAATCACTTCTTCTTAATTCCAAATATTCTTCTCAGCACCTTGTCCATACAAAAGGCAAAGGTAGAGGTGTCCCTGAGAACACCATGAAGGCATATGTAGGAGTGGAGGTACAGCTCCACTTATCAACCTCGAAACTAGGAGGTGAGTAGTGCGCTTCACGCCCCTCACCCCACGCTTCATCCGCGGGGAAAGAGCCCCCTGTCCACTGATTAGGAGGTTGGACAGGCTCCGAATCCGGCCTCGACATATCAGCGGAGAAAAAGAGGTCTTGCTTATGCCGGGAATCGAACAACTCCGCTCACGTGTTTCGAAGTCTATTTCATTTTCTCAGAAACGCGTAGTATTCCTAATATCTAGCCCGATTCTGATAAATCACTAGTATAATAATGGATGCAGTGCTGAATGTAGCAAGATTTCTAACGTGCCTGTCACTGCGTGTGGGGAAATTTGTTACTAACCGAGTGTCCGTGAGATAAGATGCTGTATGTTTCCACTGTGTATGAGAATGGGGAACTCTGGACGTGTCTAATAAGAGATCAATTGCGTAATGAGGCGTAGAATAACAATGACAGACGGCCTTGAATTGAGTGACTGAGGCACAGCAAGACACGTGCACAGTGAGATGCAGCGAAGAAGCTGATTACCGCACTAAGTGTAAAATGGCAGATGGTCCACAAATATTATATTTTATAGTATACAAAGGGACAGTAATATTCAAATGAACGTTGCAAGATAAACGTTTCGAACTAAACGTGTGATGAGCAACATTATGGACAAGAAGGCCAAATCAAGAGAAACAAAGACATTTGCAGGACACATTATAAATACTACCTGTATTTTTTCCTTACCTATCTTTCATGATCCCACATTACATAAATATGCACTGATTGTACCTTAAATTTCTATAAAATGGCCTGAAGATGGTCAAGAATGACCGAAACAATTAGCCACCATAATGCACAAACTAAAACTAATGTACTATTGTTGTGTTTGACGGCAAATATTAACAATTTGTTTACCTTGTAAATTTAAAGAACGGGACGTCCTCTATAAAATAAACTACGCATTTAGTTGATGTAATAAACAGTGTACTTTGATAGGACACATAATTTAAATTATTTGTCTTTCATTTGCCAAGCAGCACGATATATACTTCTATGAGAGGTGGACCTTATGCTTATGTCGTAAAGAAAAGCACCTAGTACTGTCAATAATACGAAGTATTTCTAAATAATATGTTTGAATAAATGCGGATAAGAAAATAATTCGTCGAACAATACATCTTTTTGTTTCATATTTCTGCAGTTAGATATCAGGTCGCACTGCAAAAGTATATGGGCTGCATTTTGCTCTTCATTAATCTAAAGCAAACTGAAGTGATTCCGAACATTACCATTTGGGTGGTTGTACGGTGAGTGTTGGCAGGTAGGCTCTAGGACGTCAGTGTGTGGACCGTACGCACCGTACACGAAACAGACCACGCAACAGCATATTACTCTGTAAAGTTTGGTAGACTGATTTTGACATTCTGAGGACTGTGCATCATGATATATTCGTATAATAGAAGCCAATAAGTTGTACTATCTCTCAACTTTATTTTGATATACAACTTTGCATGTTTCGGACAGACTTATTGTCCATCATCAGGAGTTTTGATTTTGTATTCACAGCAACCGGTATTTGTCATACTGTGAATACGGTACCAAAACTCCTGATGACAGACAGTAAGTCTGTCCGAAACATGTAGAGTTGTATATCAAAATAAAGCTGAGAAACAGTGCATCTTATTGGCTTCTATTATAAGAATTTGGTAGACTGGTGCTAAATTTTTTGATAAACCTCCTGTTTTTCTGCACTCTTCAGCCCTGAGATGGAAAGATAATGTTCTTCCCAAACGACGGTACGTTCTACAAAACTACACAGCGGCATAACACCGAAGACCGTACCTTCACAGACATAACCGTGAGAACCACCGATATCACAATGTAGCAGGGGTTTATTAAATCTATAACATATTATTTGTAATAATTCTGAGATTGAAATTTGTCTCCATGGTATAAATACCCATCGAGGCACTGTAACAAATTACAATGCTAACAACCTGCAAAGTAGCGATCCGGCATGTGACATATATTTCTCCATTGTTAGGGAGTAGAACCTTTTAGTTTGCTAAGTAACTCTTGATATGCGAATGTTTTGTGATACCACAAGTAACGTGCAAAGTCAAAGTAATTATGCACAAAGTAACATAAGATTGCTACGAAAAGTTCCTCTGTGACACATCATTCCGAACGATGATACCAGATTTTATAGTCACGTTCTTGTTCGTTAGTAAACAGAATTATACTTGGAGCACAAAATACCTTTTCGGCAGTATCTGGGAATCGACTGAGAAGATCGTCCTGAAAATTTGTACCTCGCATTCTCCACCCATGCGCTAAAGAATGTGGAAGTTTGGTTGCGATGGGTATATAAGTAAGGGAACTAACTTGAGGGGCAACGTACCTTGTCGACTGTATCTTGTCTTCCATTGGAGAGATTATCCTGAAACTTCACAATTCGCACTAACGACGCATGCGCTGCAAACTTTGATAAGATTGGTGGCGATCAGTCAATAATTAAAGACTTTACTAGAAAAACAAATAACATTTCAGCTGTATCTTAGCTTCCATTGGAAGAACTTCTCTCACATTCATACCTCGTACTTCTGACGACGTAAGCTTGGTTGCAATCGGTCAACAATTAAGGGCACTTTACTTGGAGAACAAAAAACCTTTCGGCTGCACCTCGGCTTCCGCTGTAAGGATTTTCCCGAGATTTCATACGTCGCAATCTCAACAATTGCGCTACAAACGGTGTAACTTTGGTTCTGATCGGTAAATAAATAAGGGCATTTTACTTGCAGAACAAAACACCTTTTAGCCTGTATCACGGCTTCCAATGGTTCCTAACTTCACACCTCGCACTTCAAACGCAAGCGCCACGAATGTGTAAGTTTCGTTGCGATCAGTCAATAATGACGGGCCCCTTACTTCGAGAAAAGGGTGCCTCTTCAGCTGAATCTCGGCTTCCATCGAAGCGAATCTCCTGAAACGTCACACGTCGCAATCTTCACGCATGCGCTACAAACGTTGTAAGTCAGTCTGCAATCGGGCATAATGAAGGGCGCTTTACTTGGAGAGCAAAGTACCATACGGGCTATATCTTGGCTTGCATGGGAGGGATGTCCCTGAAAATTCATGCCTATGAAACTCCACCCATGCGCTGTGCACATCGTAACTTTGGTTGCGATCGGTCAATAATTAACGTCACTTTACTTGGAGAACAAATTACCTTTTCAGTTGCATGCCTCCTTCCAGTGCAGGAACGTTCCTGAAACTTCATACTTCGCACTCTCCAAGCATGCGCTACAAATGGCGCAATTTACATTCCGACTGCCCATTAATTAAGGGCACTGTACTTGGAAAAGAAAGTATCTTTCGGTTTTATCTGGGTATCCATCGGAGGGATTCTCCTGAAAATCCGTAACTAACAATCTCCACGCATAAGCTACAAACTGTACATTTTTCAATGGGATTGCTCACAAACTGAGGGCACCTTACTTGGGGTACAATGAACCTACTCGCCTCTATGTTACATTCCACTGGAGGGATTTTACTCAAACTTCACATCTCGCACTTTTCAAGCATGGAATACAAGCGATGAAAGTTTTGTTGCGATCGGACAATTATTAAGGGCATGTTACTTGGAGAACAAAATACCTTCTCGGCTGTATCTTTCCTTCCACTGGGGCAGCGTTTCTCAAACTGGGTTCCGGAAAGGGGTGTCAGGGGTTCCGAAGGACGAAAATGCGAAATGGCGGAAGAGTTTTCTTGGCGGTCCTAAATATATATGTACGAATTAAAATTCGTGTGGCGACATTCGAACTAATCATTCCATCACTGACAGTACGCAGACACTCGCTGTTTCCATATAGAAGCTTTCCGATTCTGTAGTCAAGTAAGCAGAGCTCGCCACAGACAGGGTCGATGTGTCATGTGAGACGATCAGGTTATCGATCAGTTTGAGTCACCTGTTGATTTCTTACACCTAACGTACATAAAAATAAAAAAATGATGGAATATAATTTTACTTTACTTGCTGTGGAGACAGGGATTCCTCAGTAAGTTCTGTAGCTTTTTCTGGGGTTCCGTGAGCTAAAGTGAACTGAGAAGCATTGCACTAGAGGTATTTTCCTGAAATATGATTCGTCACACTCTCCACGCAAGCGGTAAAAACGGCGTCGATTTGGTTACTCGGCTTCCATTGGAGGGATTTACCTGAAAATTCACATTGCAGTCTCCGCCAAAATGCTGCAAATGACGTAAGTTTGGTTGCATTCGGTCGATAGTTAAATGGCGCTTTACTTGGAGAACAAAGTACCTTTTCGGCCGTATATCGGCTTTCGTTGGAGGGATTTTCCTGTAATTCATACCTCGACCTCCCGAGGCTTGCGCAACATTGTGAGTTTAATAGCGATAGGTGAAAAATTACGGGCAACTTTCTTTAAGAACAAATAATCTTTTCGGCTGTTATTTCTGCTAGCATTGAAACAACTTACCTCAAAATATGTACCGCGTACTCTCCATGCATGCCGTACATATTTTATATGTTTGGTTACGATCGGTCAATAATTAAGGGCACTTTACTTGGTAAACAATGTACCTTTGCGGCTTATCTCATCGTCTATTGGAAGCATTTGCCTATAACTCCACAACTCGCACTCCTCACTCATTCTTTGCAAACGGTGTTAAGTTTGGTAGTGATCGGACAATAATGAAGGACACTACACTTCTAGAAAAAGTAATTTCTCAGCTGTATCTCGACTTCCAGTGGAGGGATTTGCCCCAAAATTTCATAATTCGTTACCTCCTCAAGTCCCCTATAAATGATGTAACTTTGTTTTTGATAGGTAGATAATTAAGGGCACTTTGATCGGAGACCCAAGTACTCTTTTGCCTGTGTCTCGGCTTTCATTCGACAAATTTCCCTGAAACTTCAAACCTCGCACACTCCAGGCATGCGCTACAAACACCGGATCGGATGTTTCGTTCCGATCGCAAAATAATTAAGAACAACTTACTTGAGGAGCCTTATGGCTTCTCATCTGCATCTCGGCTTGAATTGGAGGAATTTTCCTAAAAATTCATACCTCGCACTCTCCCCGCATCCGCGATATACGGTGCAGGTTGGGTTGCGATCGGTGAATAATTAATGGTACTTCGCGGTAATTTAACTGGCCTGGTCAATCGCCAGTGTTAATAAACAAATTACCAATCAATAGCTTGCGAAGTTCACCATAATTTGGCGTAAGGCAGGGATGTGCGAATTCATAGTTTCCAGAGTATGTATATTTATTCGACTTATATGTCTTGTGTTTTTTCTGACATTTCCAGCTCAAAAGTTATTGCGCCACATAAGTGCTCACATCTGGTAATCTCAACACCAAAATATCTGTTCGGAGGCCTGTGTATTGGATGAATGTTTAGTTGACAGTCTGCTTATAATTTTAAAAGTCATCATACTGAGTGATGGTTGCCGATGTGCGTATTTAGAAGGTGAAACCAATCCACATTGTATCAACCTATTGGTAAAAAATTGTTTGGTTCCTAAAGTTTTGAGTTGGGCCACAGAAAAAAAACTGTTGCCCTGGTCTAGAGTTTGGTATTTCCCCAAAGCCTTCTGTGAAATTTTATCTACATCAGTGGCCTTGATGTTGGTTGATTACTGATTAAAATCTTCACAACTTTAAATCTTACATAAGCTCCCTTTCAGTGGAACAAGGCGAACAGTTTTATTTCAACATCCCTCGTTATGTAACTGTTGCATGCTGCTACATTCAATCACCATTTCTATGGCGGAAACTCGACAGAAGGTAGGATGGACTTTTTAATCTTAAATAAACAAAGCAGTAAATCACATTAACTTCATTTTCTTCGAATACAATCACAAGGTAAATTGTTTTTATTTCCTTGAAAGTAGCTACTGTGCAAAGACTCGGTAAACACGAACACACTTTAAAATGTTAAAGTTGTCCCTGTGCTCGCCATGAAATCATAAGCCGGAGTTGTGGTACAACTGCATGCATTCTTAATCTCCGCACTAAATGGAGGTGAGTGATCAGCTCACGCCCCCGCAACTTTATGCTCGGAGACATACCCTCGGGTTATATATTACCCAGCAGGCTTGGTGGGCCTCACAGCTGGTTATTTAGAAAACGAAGGAAATTTCTTCCTTCAGCAGAGGAAATTGGAGAAATTCCGCTGTGATGCAGATGCATGTCTGTTTTACAGGGCGCGACACACTTCACGGTATCAAGAATAATGTATTTTGTGTTTCTTTAAATATTCTCCACTATGATAAAAAGTTGAATACCAGTGCATTCAGGATGGCTGTATTTTGTATTATCTTACAGATTACTGTAAGCTGCATCGTTTCTAAGAAAACAGATGGATTTGATTTTCCTGTAAAATAGTTATTATAGCTGACTGGTGGGAACGAATATTAAATTAGCTCGAAAACGTTTAGCGTCGGTCCTCTTCTTCCTGCAAAAGTGTTGGAGAAGGGTAGTCGAATTTCCTTTATACCAGACGAAATTGTTACACCATTTGGACTACAACTGGGCAGAGTCATCATGTCCTTCACTATAAATATGTCGTCACAGCTTGATTTATAAAAGCCCCTTTCTTAAGTCCGGGCTGAAGAGGATGGTTGTAAAACTGACAGTAAAGTAGAAAGAATCCACCGAGGACTCGAGATTCAGTTCGCGGCGGAGACAAAATTCTTCCCTTCTCCACAGCGTCCAGGCCAGCTCCAAAGCCCATGCAGCCTCCTAATTAAGGGATTATGAGGGCTACTTCCCCCGGGGGCAAAGTGGTCGGGGCACCAAGCTGCCCAATCTACTACTTATACGGCCGGGGTTAAGAAGGTGTGCATCTATTGTTTCACTCCCCCTATGTCTTTAAGACAAGGTACTGAATTAAGATTCACTTATATCACTCCTGCGCGCAACGTTTATAAGCACTTCCCTTCCTCCACTCGACCAACACTTTCAACCGAACCGGACTTTTATCAAAAGTATCAACTTATTTAAAATTCGAAAGAAGAATTACAAATGAAAAGAGAGCATACTATGCACTTCTTCCTCCGCTAAACAGTCAATCAGTACTCAGAGCAGAACCTTGGATATTGAAAAACGATATTGCTAAACGGTCGGCTGCTTTTGAAAGAAAGGTTTTAAGAGAAAAGTGTTGGGGAAATAAAGTAGATGAAAATTGGAGAAAGTGACGTAATAAGGAATTATTTAAGCTGCTTGGATATTTGGATACACTTTCATTTTACAGAATTCGGTTGAATTGGACTGGTCATGTTAATAGAATCGATACTAAAAGAAAAGTCAGGTATTTAATAATAATCCCCATAAACTAAACTCCGTGGCCTTAGTCCGCACGCGAACTATACTGACAGAGCAGCCGCCGCCGGTCGGCGAAGTTAGTGCCAACTTTTGCGGATAGAGGGGTGTCACGTGGTCAGCGCAACGGGTCCCCACAGCCGTTAATCTCTCTTTTCTAGACCTGGAGCCGCTACTTTTTCCATTCAAGTAGCTCCTCAATTGACCTCACGAGGCTCACGAGGCTAAGTAGACCCCGTTCCAGACCCACTACTACTCAGAAAATCTGGTAGCGCCGGGGATCGAACACGGGACCTCTGTATCTGTAGCCAGAAACTCTGACCACTAGACCACAGAGGCGGTCAATAATAATCCCCATAGAGGTCGAAAAACAGGACTACCAAAAACAGATGGTGGAACTGTGTACATCCGGATATTAATAGAGGCAAAATTAAAAACTGGAAGGAGAGGTCAAAAACAGAGCGGAATGGGAGAAGTCCATTAAGGAGGCGAATGTCCCACATTGGACTGTAGTGCCATCGAAGAAGAATAAGAATAAGAAGAAGAAGAAAATAAAATCGCTTATTTTGGTTGTGAAATGTTACGTGCTTGTAAATGGCAGTTTCATATCTTTAAGTGCGACTCCCTCTCTACACAAACATACATACAATACAATATTGACGGAAACCGTTAAATTAAATCCTAGAACAAATCTCTTTAATCATCACCCAAGTGATATGTCGTTCGTGGGTTGTGCATAAATTTCAGTAATAAAATTACACAATCTGTCCGCCCTGGATTCGATCCACAGAGTAATAACCCTGAAACCACTCAGTTGGTTACATAACGTGGCGACATAAAAATAGGCCTACTGTCACCCACGGAGTTGGCGTCTAATCTTGAGACGCTACGCACAGTGGCGTCATGAAGTTCGATCCTTCCACATACGCACGTAACACGTTGTACACACATGGGCGCGTGTGCAAAAATATAACTGTACAATTAGTGCGCACTCTGACATTTGTTTACCGATGACATCAAGAGCAGTCTCGTGACTTACATGGAAAACAACCTTCACCAATACGCAGACGACTGTCAACGTCAACAGGAAAATTTCTTTTCTATTCAGCATAAACTATTCTGTATACGTTGTACTCTACATGGCTTGCCTAATTAATTATCACTGATAGCATGCTGTAAACAGCATACATAAAATGGTTTTGTAAAAATACTGTTGCTTTATACTTTTATGCGCACTTTCGCATAAACGCTCGCAAACATAACCTACTCTACTAAAATTACAAGAAAGGATGATATGGCAAAAACAAAAGACATCATGAGCATGGATCACGCAATATCTGAATATCTTGTAAAGCTATAGCATGTTCTCTATGTCATCGAACTAGTGATTTTATCGTTATCAGGTTCATCTTTCATTAACATAATCTCACCTTCTTCTTATTCTTCTTCTCGCACTATAGTCCCTGGTGAACCTTCACCTCTTCCAAAATTGCCGTACACTGTTCTCGGTCCTGCTACTTACGTTTCCAGCTTCTTACGCCCATCGCCTTTAGATCTTCCTCAACTGACTCAAGTCACCTCAACTTAGGTTTTCCTACACGTTGATTGCATTCTGTTTTAAGAGCAGTAAGCTTTCTGTAAAGATCCAGTTCGATCTCACACCACTCAGGGAGTTAAATTCGTTCAATATGATGTCTAAACATTTACAGTTAACTACATATTCTGCTGACATCTCGTTCTCCCAGCAGTTTGCAAACCGCAGATATTATCACACGCTCACAAAACAAAAGGCTAGGAATGGAACAGAGAGCACACATAAAATTAAGTCGGCCACTGTATGTTCCATGCCCAACCGCGTGTTCTTAAGGTGAATAAAGTCCCAAAAATCTAGAACTGTGCACACGACTTCAAACCAAAACCCACCGATTATTACTCCAACATGTCTCCGCCCATTTTACACGGCCACATTCAGCCTGTGCTGTTTCAAGAACGTTTCATCATATGCAAAGGTAGACATTACTACCGCTATGGCGGCTAGCCACTCTATACAGACGACAATAACAAAGAGCATAACACAATAAAACCAGAGCGCGTGTAGGCGGCCGTAGCCCACGTTTTACACCATACGCAATCGACCGCAAGCGGCGAAGAGGATAAATTCGTACGCTACCATTATAGCCGAAACATGCAAACTGCTAAGGCTGTTGTTTGACGAAAGATAGCATAAATTACTACTACTACTACCACTATTACACCAACACCACCACCACCACTACTACTACTACTACCACTATTAAACCAACACCACTACAACCCCACCACCACCACCACCACAACTACTTCCACACCAACACCACCACCACCACTACTACTACAACTACTACCACTATTACACCAACACCACCACAACCCCACCACCACTACTACTACTTCTACACCAACACCACCACCACCACCACCACCACCACCACTACTACTACTACTACTACTACTACTACTACCACCACCGCCGCCGCCGCCGCTACTACACTACAACTACAACAACAACTACTACTACTACACTACTACTACCACAACTAACCACGCTACTACATTACTACTACTACAACCACCACTACCACACTACTAATACCACCACTACTACCACTACTACTATTACCACTACCACTACTACTACTACAAGGACTACGAATGTTTGTACAGACCGTGGTGTTGTAACGGTATAGTACAAGTGTTCATTTCGGTGGCCGTGATCAGAAGAGGAAGAAGAAAAAGACTAGGAAACGAAAAAGTTGCTCCAAACTTCAACGCTTCATGCTCGTATTCGGGAGGTGTTCTGTTTAAATCTCGGCCGGGACACCGATTGTCCGAACTGTTTTGCGTGAGAATGAGAAGCGGAGAGAGACAAGTCGGACAACTACGCTATAATGGACATTGCAGAAGGGGACGAGGGAGAGGAAAGAGAACCCAGGGTTTGAAAATCGAAAGAATGTAGTAGGCGTGAGAAAAGTCAGTATGGGGTGAATCGGAAATACAGGCTACCAGATACAGATATGTTATGAGAGACAGATGAGCTTAAAAAAGCGTTTTCAGAAACAAGTTATGAATTTTAGTAAAGTAAGTCTTTTTAAAAGTTTGGGTGATTATCTGCTCAAAGGAAGCATATGGGTTGAAAGGGGGTGCTCAGAAAACGGACTCTTCGTTTGAAGACAATAATTACGTGGAAAATGTAGGAAAGTCGACTAAGTTAATTGCAGTGTTTGTATAGTACGGTAGACACTGGATTTCGATTACAGGAACTACACCATAACAAACACACGTACCGTGGGCCGGGGGTGGGGGGCGGGGAACGTGCACAATATCCCGCAACAGAAGTAGATATATTGGACGAGGAGGAGGAAGATAAAGACGAAGAAGATGAGGCAGAAGGAAAAAGAATAAGAAGACAGAGAAGACGTGGAGGAGTGAGAAGTATTATAACAAATAGTACTGATACGTTAACTATAAACAGCTTTGGAAATATAGTATAAATATTGTAATTAAGAATTAATTTTTTTTATATCTGGAAATTCAAAATGTCTCTTTAACAGTATAACAAGCAGTAAGGTTGATTCTGGTTTTATGTCTATGACACTTCAATCCATCAGACAGATCTCGAATGTGGGCTCACTCTCTGCAGCTAGCATTACTCACAGCTGATGTTCACATTTAAAGTTCAAACTAATATCTACAAAACAACCGCACCGGGTGCGTAGGTTCAGCATCCCTCATCATATTAAGGTTGCGGTTAATACAGCTCATTAGCGGACATAAAAACTCGTAATAGATCTCCTTCACTTACAGACGACCTTAATCTTTGAACAAATGAGAGGAAAATTATTTGACAAAGTTGGTTTACATGTAAATTGATCTCAGTAATAACACAGAATGTCACATGACGTAACTCGTTTACCAACTAAACAAGTAGATGAGGTTGCTTCACGTATTCATTACCATACGCGCAGCTGGATACCACCAGTGAGCTGTGAATTCTGTACACAATTTACAGTCAAATCATCTCACCTCATTTTAATATTATGTCTTCACCTACGTTTAAATCTGTCACGTTCTCTCCTTACGATCTGACCAAAACGTATACGAATTTCTCATTACTTCCTTCCATCATACACGCTCCTTTAATAACCTATTTCTTTCCTCAGTCACATTAACCCTTTAAAAACCACGATTAATCTGAATTATATTTATAGATTGAGTAGTACTGCGAGGCGCACACACTCCACCTCAGTTAAATGTAATTCAAAGCTGCAGAAGAATAAGCACAGCCACACAGTCTCTGGGCTAAATGAAGTACTCGTCGATGTTAAATGTGACGGTACATGAAACAACCACTGGACTTAACAGGGTTAATAGGATTAGGTGAAGAGAAGAAACGTAGGGCCACTTACTGGGCAATGTTATTCCGTTGTTTCATGGTCTAGCTCCTTTCTCAGTTTATGAGCATCCTCCACCTAGTTCTTCAGAACGAATCAAGCCATAAAGATCCGCCGCTGGTTTTAACCAGTCATTTAAAATCTTGACATAGCGGTTCAGCCAGAACTGTAAGATGGCATTGAAACAGTCATACAAAGAAAGGAGAAAGAGTGATTGAGATATTTCCGGTTTTCACAGCTTCCATCAGTTACGCTAAATGTGAACAAGGGTGCAGATGGCAAGTGTAATATGACGTCATGCAATACCACTGCACAAGAACCTAAATTGAAGCGATTACGCGACATTCTTCGGCCTATATATAGCACTACCCTAATGCTGCACGCTACCATCAAACATCAGGGGTGCTAAATCTTTTCGGCGTCTAACCTGACAGGCTTGTGGCGATTCCTTGTCACCTAAAGATGCTACTTCGGCTGCAGTGGTTACACAGTGCCGAGTGACATGAGAAGTGAAGATGGTCAACAGGAAGGCATTCGGAAGGAGACGAGCGTGGTCTATACAAGAGTAATTTACTTACCCGGAAATACCACTAACATCAGGATAAGTGAGGATAATTGGTGCGGCGGACACACGGAACTGTGGATCAACCATTACCGCTGTACCTGTCTATTCGGCCAGAGGGCTGGTCACCTCTGCAACGTCCAAATGTAGAGTGGACTGTTGTGAAGGTACCATGTGTCCTCACATTCCAGACGCTGAAATAGCCTACGGTTACGGGCATTGGAAAGCCGTTTAGGCACCAACATGCTAATATTGTTCAGAGTAAGATGGCAACACACTATAACGTAAACAGCCAACTATATGCAACAATAATAGTTTTATTAATAATTTCAATCAGCTCAACATGTTTCGGGAGATAATTTCGCCCATCCTCAGGAACACTAGACTGTGTTTACAGTTTGTGGTATAAAGCATTGACGATGCTGCCTACTGGTGACCAGGATGAGGTGGTTCTGGTGACCAGGATGAGTTGGAACCACCTCATCCTGGTCACCAGCAGGTAGCATCGTCGGTGCTTTATACCACAAGCTGTAAAACACAGTCTAGTGCTCCTGATGATGGGCGAAATTATCGCCCGGAACATGTTGAGCTGGTTGAAGTTATTAATAAAATTATTATTGTTGCATCCAGTTTGGTGTTTTTATTCTTGTATCAATGATGCACGGTCACACAAACATAAAAAAAATGACAACACACTTTCTGTCAAAACTGCACGGCAAGGCTGGTGACGAAACGTAAATTAATATATACACAAGTTCGTGATAATGTATGTGTGTATTTTCCACAAGTAAGACTATGGATTTCGCCAATAGTCAATTGAAAGTTTCAAATAGGCTTTAAGGAGCATTCGATGGTAAATTTACGTTCCATTTCCTACATTTCTAAAATGGCTCATTCGTTACCACCATGAGAAGTAGATTTCTTGTCGCCTATGTGTTGTTCTTTTGTATTTTAATTAAGAATTATCTTTTTTAAATGTGCATGCTTTCGAATGTCTATTATCATGCAAAATTGAAGGACTTGTATTACTGGTGCAAATATCGTTCCCATATTACATAATAGCATGACTACCATATTGATAGTATTGATGATATGATTACGAAGGTCAGGTGGCATCTGTTGTTATGATGTACATACAAAGTTTCACTAAATTCCGTCAGTTGATTCGGAAAGACATAAATATGCCAGGAAATAGGGAAGTATGGCCAACAAGAATGGGAAAATTCCCGTCACGTCACAACTATTTAACTGGCGCATGTATGTGCATGTAGACTTTATTTCGAAAAAACTTTATGAAGAGAATTAACGAAATCAGGTATTTAAAATATTACGGCTACTACATCTACCCAAAATATTCCTTGATTTACAAGATTCGAGGCTGATAGAACGGTGCTTCGAAAGACCCAAGCCCTCTGGAATGAAGCGTCACATCACAGAAGAATTGAACCTTAATTCTTTTGTCTACAAATCACCTGTACTAACAAATTTTAACATAAATTGCTGCATGAAAATTACCAGCAAAAAAGTCCAGATTTACAAAAAATCTACTTCATGAATTATTCAAGTAGCCAATATCCCACACACAAAAAAATTCAGTTGAAAACCTGCCGTTTATCCTTTCGTTCTTGACACGCTATTGCGAAGCGCTGCAAAATTCCAAAATACGCATGTCACTGTGACCAATACGAAGAGTTAGCAAATAATTTAACATCTACATTAGGAAAGCTGACCGTTTTGTACCAAGAAAAATGCATGTCAGTGAACCTGAAGTAAAGGTAAAGCAAACTCTGTTCAGGTCTGGAGAGGACCTGAGGGTTCCAGGAGGTTGGGGCCACCATATTTCAAGACAATCGGTACGTAAAAGTGGTAAGGTTGTCAGGCCCACACACCGGTCGCTTTTACCCCCAGGAAATATTCCTGGTACTCATTTGTAATAAGAGATTGCAGTCGGAAGGATTATGTCAATGAATAATTCCATTGACACCATCGGGACTGGAACCCGCGAGCTTGCGGCTTGTAGCACAGTGTCTCAACTAATTGCGCCGCGGCGTGCGGCCGGAGGAATTATGTCAATTAAAAATTCCAATGACACCATCGGGAATCGAACCCGCGAGCTTTCGGCTTGTAGCACAGTGTCTCAACTAACTGCGCCACCGCGCGTCCCCCACGTGCATTTTAAAGTTAACCCCGCCCCATCCACGTTTCACACTCCCACGCTGTAGGCATTTCTTGCTTCCTCGCATGCCCACGACTCAACGTCCTTAATACAACCACCTAACAGTACTATGAAACAGGAACAATTCTGAAGTTCCCCGTTACACCATTCCTCCCTTTCTTTGTTATTTCATCTCGTAATTTTTTTTAATCTGTATAATATGTAAGAAATATTCCGGTGAACGAATACAAAACACACACAGATGAACATGCCACTTAAGTGGAAGAGAGGCTTGTGAACCATCCCATACATAGTTTAACCTCGACAACAGCCGAAAACAGTTAATGTTTACACTATAAACACGACAGTTTCCATGTTACACATAATTACACTCTTCTACCGAACAATTTCGTATGTTTGACTAGACTAAGAAAACGCGGGAACGTTGAAACGTTGGGATGTGTAGGGAGAGAAATGCAAGTTTGTGAAACACTTCCTCTTACTCTAACGGCATATTCTCCGACATGCCACTGCATCTTGTTGTCTATATACACGTAAAATGACGGATGAAAGAATGCAACCTCTGACATCCGCTATGGTTTGGGCATATATGCTTTCATGCGATCTTAGCAAAAAGTAAATTCATGTCGCAATATTTTGTCCGTCTGTTTTTACTTATTACTCAAAACTTCTTTGGATTTCGAGGAAATTGGTATGTGATATTTAGATGAAATGTTGTCAGACGGTTTTTATGTCACGTTGCATGATTTTATTCGCTAACTCTTTCCGCCATTATGAATTTCCCCCCCTCGAACTACAATTGGTGAATTTCTGATCTAGGGGAATAGTCCGCATATTTTCTGAATAAAATGAATATGGCGCGACAGATGTCGAAATGCGTGCACGCAACAAACATACTAAGTGCTGGCAGCTGGACTACACACAACAGAACTTTAAAGTGAAAATAAACTACGCACAGAAATGCAAAGAAACTGGTTCGAAGTTGGCACTGCCAATTTGCCGGGTGTATATTTTTTCACCCTTTAACATTAGGTTTGTTTCATGCCATGTCTTCTCGTCCTCTGCGCAGCAGTGCACTGTTTCCCCTTTTTATGTGCTCTCTGTGTCCGATGACCGGGGGGGGGGGGGAGCCCTTCTTTTCCTTGCCAAACCCACCACCCAAAAAAGGAGGGGGCACGCACAACACCACACACCCAACCAGGTACACACA
>Ga0136643_10007087_pt1 | contig 16168 bp, 8 predicted proteins | sample TergutLab28metaG_FD_96883 | JGI IMG/M metagenome (GOLD analysis project Ga0136643, IMG submission 96883) | Labiotermes labralis P1 segment gut microbial communities from Petit-Saut dam, French Guiana - Lab288 P1 (version 3) (version 3) | ecosystem: Host-associated > Arthropoda: Insects >... | reverse complement strand
GATGCGTGTTGGTGTTACGTTGTGGTTTGGCTGGGGTGGTGTGGTATCCGGATGCAGGCTGAAGCATTAAATAATGAAATAAAAAAGCAAGTGACATCAAGTTGGTCTCTCTTTATTCAACTACAGATCTGCTTACCACACTGTTGGAGAAAGGAATTTTTGTAATAGAATTGTGACCTTGTCCGTCCTCAGAAGAGGTCAGAGAGTCAAAGTCGGTCTTGAAGTCACTGGTTTAACAAGAATGTATGTTTCCATAAAGAAGTTTTTTGCCCATTACATGTTGTTTTCTCGTCAGTGTAACTAATCATAAATATCATCATCATCGTCATCCGTCACGACTTAGGTCTTGATAGACCTGTTTCGGGCTCGTCTAATAGTCTCTTCAAAGGGCTTTCAAGTCGTCTTCGTCCATTTGGTCCACACGTCCGTGTTATTTTCGGCATCCTGTTGCTGTTCATTCTTGTTACATGTCGTAGCCAATTTGATTTGCATATTCTTCGTTTCTCGTCAACTCGTTCTACTTTCATCTCTTCCTAAATTTCTTCATTCCTCTTGTCGTCAAAAAGGGTGTACCCGGCTGTTATTCTGAAAAATTGCATCTGGATTCATGTCAATCCTTTTGTATCCCTTTTTATGCAGTGCAGTGTCACCAAATACAGGGTCAGCCATTTCGTCATTCGGCCTTATCCGTACCACAATCAGTAGCATGATTGTTGGCGCAGGGATGTACGTACATTACACGCTGCATAACAGTTTACTGTTTGCGTTTAACACCATTTCAGTTGTAACCGCCAGAGCGTGCTGGAAACCTGATATGGGAAGTTACAGTTCTCTTCATGATTTGTCGGCCATATTTACTTTTTTGTGGCGACGCAGATTATCGGCACGAAAGGGATGGGCTTTGGGCTTGCTGCAGAGTTCGCTGTACGGCTTTATTAGATCCGTTGTGGTGCTGGTAGAGTTCTGGAAGTGACGTGTGCTAATTGGCAAATGAATCCTTCCACAACACCTAATTCTGAATGATCCATACACGCTGCGCCGTAAGACAAATATTTCCTTTAACGTGGTATCACTGTATTTATTTGTGAAGAATATGTTTACGTCACCGTGGGATAAACATATCTGCAACAAAATTGTTTTATGTGTGGCCGCGCATTCTAACATTGGGTCTGCTGCAGCTCGCTTGCTGGGATTGTGGCTTCGAATCCCGCCAGGGGCATGGATATCTGTCTCTTGTGAATGCTGTGTGTTATCAGGCAGAGGTCTCTTCGACGAGCTGATAACTCGTCCAGAGGAGTCCTACCTACAGTGGAGCGTCGTCGTGTGTGATCCAGAAACATCAAGAATGAGGAGGCCATGGCCCGCCTTGGGCCGCAGCGCCGAAGGAAATGCATGTACATGAACGATCAATATATGTGTTTGTGTGTGTGTGCGCAGGTTTGAAGGAGTCGCGCTTCTGTTTATCGCTTTGGTCGCTGTGGTGTGCTGCAGTATGCAGTGTCGTAGCAACGGTTGCAAGAAAGAAGGTACGTTTTGTCGGCATTTTGAAGGCCATTACAGCGTTCAGAAAATAATTATTTGCCTTAATAGTATGTGAAGAACAAATACAAATAAACCAGTATTTATGAAAATAAATTAATGTTTAGTAATATTAAGTTACAGCTCAGGGAAATTTCGCTCCTAATATTTTGTCAATTTTAAGCTAGTGAATTGTCAAGACTCTTGTACTAATGTATCTAGTTTCTTCTCCTGTGCATTATCACTGGTTTTTCGGAAGTTCTGTGTCCGTTCATATGTTGTAGCAGTGGCTTAACAAATTACTTTCTTTGAATACTAAATGTTCTTGAGAAGGTGGAGATCGCAATTAAGCCTTCTGCACAATGGGATTTCTTCAATTCAGGCCTACACCTAGTCACGGAACGTGTTTTCTTGCAGCGCAGTACTTGAGCCGTTGTTTAAAACTCAGCGAGGACCCATGCCAGGATTTCTACTCTTTTGCTTGTGGCAACCTCATAAGCATCAACCCCGTGCTAGACGGTCCAAAGAGCTGGGGACCTTTCGAAATAGCCCAAAACGCCACAAATCATGCCATCAACGGTACGTACAGCGCCGTCTTACCTTATTGTATAGACCGTCCATTTTAGCGGCACCAATAATGTATTATTTTTGCATCAGTCCGAACATGCTCAATTTATTGGCGCGGTTGTTGCACAGATTCTGAGTATCCGTCTTCACGTACTGATAGCTATATTTCTTGGCCGATTGTAGCTACATCATTGACCTTACAGAAAACCACACTACAAATAACGACACAGTACAGACTCTGATGAGTTTTACACAAATTATGTGCATAGTTTCAAATTTGAATTTAGCGCTGTGACTTCAGTTGAAGGGAGCTGGCCCGTAGCTGATAAGAGCTTCTTCCTTTAAAACGTATAAAAGCATTCATTTCCAAAAAATTGCAGAATTTAAAATTCTGAACTTAAAATCTATATATGAAACCAGAGTGTGATAGGACAGGTCATCACTCAGGTGCAGGGTAATTAAAATTGAGCGTTTTGTAACATAATTTTCGGTTACTCATTTTTTAAATTTAATGGATAACCTTACTCCTAAGACTGGTTTCATCTTGAGGGAACATTTTTCCTTCAATCCCACCTGATACCGTATTTTCATTTTGCAGATAATGTTTTATCTTTTCGTTCTTCAGCAATCCTTTCTTCGCCGAAGCTACGCGCTGATAGTGGGGCCCTGAGGAAAGCGAAGACTATGTACGCCGCTTGCATGGACGAAGGTAACATGCACATAAGTTGGAACAGATTGGTTTCTCCAGTCATACAAGCTGTTTCAGTCAACTACTGTTACTTTCAACTTAACAGTGCGTTGGCGATGGCGAATTTACGTATTTAGATGAAAACGGTGTCAAAGTAACGAACAAAGATTAGAATTTCACATATGGGTGGCGTTGTGGTTGACGTGTTCGATGTGTGTTTGAACAGTTGAAGGGAGGGACTTTGAATTATGTGTAACCGAATAAGCCATTAATAGGTGCTTTCGCAAATTGCGAAAGGCGACTATTACGAGTAGATTTGTCATGTCTGTCCATCCGTCTGTCTATCTGCATGGAACAACTCGACTCCCACTGGACGGATTTTCATGAAATTTGATACTTTTTTGAAAATCTGTCGATAGAAATCAAGTTTAATTAAAATCTGACAATAATAACGGATACTTTACTTGAAGACCTGTGTACTTTTATATTAATATCTCTCTGAATTCTTCTTAGGATGAGAATTGTTTCAGAAAGAAGATGTACAGAAAATCAAAACTCACATTTTATGTTCAATAACATTTCATTTTTCTAAAATGGTACCGTTTTTGAGATAGTGTGGAAAAAATATAGTACGGCCGGACAGGCCACAGATGATTATATAATAGGCCCATGCCCATTGCATACTGGATATGTAATGCTACAGACACACACTCAGAATGTGTATTTCTTATCTTGGCGATACTATTCTTTATGAGTTTTGGCTTGCTCACCAATTCCAGACTATGTAATACCTATTGTTTTTCGACTGAAAAAGTGGTTACGCGAACGCGCCTCAATGTTACGTTTTAATTTCTTGGCCTGTATTGTAGAGATATGAAGTTATTTTCCCCGAAAAGCATTTTTTTTGTACAGAGCATATATAGTAATATTTTCAAACCCACCAATAAACTGACATAGCAGGCTCAAGCACGATGTGCTTGAGCCTGCAGACCGGACACTACTCCAACCTAACTGCACCTAACCTCCAGCATACAGCAAACCAAGAACGAAACAACCAATGTAGTAATCAACATTATAGTAGCGAGCTCCTGATGATGGGCATAGGAGTGCCCGAAACATGTTGAGCCTATAAGAGGTACAATAAAATAACAAGTGGCATCTAGTTGGTCTTTTATTCTTCATTTAACACATGTCTTTGATCTGTATTTCGAGGCGGAATGAGATATCTCTGATGTGCATCGTGAACTATACTCTGTTTCCCCAGCCATTATCGCGAGTGAACCGACTCTTTATCAATGTAAATAAGTCGGGGTCTACTTTGACCTCGTCTTTTGGTAATATGTTTAGATCGATTGTTGTCGCCCTTTATCGATTTATTCGTACACAGAGACGAGAGAGCAGCGCGGCCTTCACCCATTGCTGCACATGATCAAGAAGTTGGGTTTGGGCGGCTGGCCCCTCATTTCGGACAAATGGAACGGTAGCGTCACCTGGAGTCACGTCGCTCGTATCATAGCGAAGTATGGGGTTCCCCTCTTTTTCGATGTTAGTGTGATGCCCCATCCTGACAACACTTCGGTGGACATCATTCACGTGAGTGACGTGCCTTCCAGACACTTTGCATGAAATGAAATTTGAGGTTCTCACGTTGGATTGTGACGCCGTACAGTTTGGTAGCGTTTTGCGAAGTTTCAGTAGATCATACCACATCTATCAAAGTATCTCAGTTAAGACAGTGGATAGTCAATATTTCTTCTTTCTGTTTGGCATTTTTGGAAACAATAGGATCTCTGAAATGTCGGTAAAAGTTGTCAGACTGCACGGCGTTACCTCCAAGAAGACAAATTTAATAATTGTCCAACAAGATGCGACTGTATTCAGTTTATTATATTTCTGTAGGCAGCTCTACATGTTTGGGGTGTTGACACCCATCATCAGGAGCTCGTACAGCTGTAATTACAGCTTTTGGCACTGGTCAACCGGATCTACTGCCATCCGCTCTCGTTGTTGAGTTGGAACATGTAGAGCTGCCTACAGAAATATAATAAACTGAATACAGTCGCATCTTGTTGGACAATTATTAAATCTGATTCACGATTCACGGACCTATGAATATAAAACTCCAAGAAGACAGTTATACGTTCCCCTGGTTCAGTGATCTTACAGTTATAAAATGCATACCGTTTAATGTTTTGTTGACCTGCATCGTGATATACCCATATAATGATCCGGCCAACAACCAGTCAACATAAACTCATGACATATACCAGTTACTGTGTATACCTTCTGATGATGAGTAGTGAGCCTGCTCGAAACATGTAGAGGTTAATTATTTAAATGCATTGAAAGTAAATATTGCATCCTGTTGGTTCTCATTGTACGGACACAAAATGCACGTCATTCTGATATACCAGCGGTTCAAAGTTCTGGTCGCCATGAAGGTTTAGTAATTTGTCTGACACTACATCCGGCTCATGCCAGTTGCATTTTGTGTTCAAAGGGGATGTGCTAGAAAAACGACTATCAGGTGGCTGACGGTGAAACTTGATATGACCTCTTTGGACTAGACTCCACGGAACTAACTCCGTGCAGCAGATTCCTTCCAGGGAAGCTAACAGGTCCTCAGCTAGTCAAGAAATTCCCCGCATTTTATGGAACCCAAAAGTTTATTACCACATTCGCAAGCTCCCGCCATCTGTCCCTATTCCGAGCCAGATCAATCCAGTCCGTTCCTCCTCCTATCGCTTCCTCTTTGTTCTAGAGCGGAAGAAATTCAGTATGCAGTAAAAGCATTCGCAATCCTAAATGATAAATATTGTCTTTATTAATTAAGTAGTTTTTGAAACAAAGGAATGTCTTTTTCTAACATTGCAATCCATCATGAAGAAAAAATTAGGGGCCCACACATTTACTGTATGGATCCTTCACAAGGGATCAATACTCCTGTGATTTTCATATCTTCAGACATCTGAAGGTGGCGCTGATAGACACGGAAGCTTTAGGGCTTACGTGGGCCTTCGGCAGTATTTACCACCAACAATCAAACCGCAGAATTTTATGAAAAGAGAAAGACCTAGGGCGTTTGCTGACTCATTAGATGTATTCGTCTATGCTAATGTTGTCTGTACCAAACAGGTTTTCCGGCAGTCTAAATTAGGCGTTTTGATATTGATCCTCCTTTGTACACGCACACACACACACACACACACACACACACACACACATATATATATATATGTACACTACCATTCACAGTGGCTTGGAATTGGGGTTCAGAAAAGCTCTATGTTTTGCATTGTGTTATACGTGGGCTGTAGGTCGCCGTGGCGACTTATATTTTACGGTCGTACCTAATATTTGTGAGTCCTCAGTACTGAACTTGCTGCATGTCATCATACTGGAACCTACAATTTTGAGGTTGCTTCTATATTTTTGGAGAATTTTTGCACCTTGGATTTTTACAAGGTCATTTCCTACAAGTATCCGTTAAGAAGCCACTTGTTGACTACATTCTGCTGTAGGAAGGGTACTGAAGGTAAAGGTAAAGGTAAAGTTCAACCTACAACAGGCCACGAAGGCCCAGAGGGGTAGTAGAGGTATAACTCTACTCTTTCCTTAACCTCGGCGCCAGATGGGGGTGGGTGGTCAACGCCACGCCCCGACCGTTTTAGCCCCCGGGAAAGACCCGGTGCCATTGTATAGGAGGCTGTGTGGGCCCCAGGGCAGATCTGGACGGGTGCTGAAAGTCTCGCCTCCACCGGGATTCGATCCCCGGACCATCCAGCCCGTAGCGAGTCGCTATACTGACTGAGGTACACCCACTAAATATTGAAAGTTACAACAGCAAGGACTCCGTTATTCTAGAATGTGACGTCGCGTCACTGATGTTCGGCTTCAAACGTTCCGAAGGAACCTCTAGAATCTTGAAGATGAAGACACCATGTCCGTTCGAAACGTCGGGAACCGAATAACCAGTGACGCTTCATCATATGCCAGAAGAATGGGTTTCTCAATCACAGTGCCGTGAAAACTGTAAGACTGGCTTGAACAATGTGCTGATTGAAGACTGGTGATTTACAGTGTGGGTAGGGAAAGGCTGTTGTCACCATAAATGTTTTCTTTAGGCATTTCTTAGTACTGTATTTCCTGAAAGAGTTTTCATGTCATCTTTATCCAAGTTTTATGGTTAATGTGAAGTTCCATTGCATATATTATCTTGTTTCAGCGTTTTATTATGTCCAGATCTCTTCTTGTTTGGAATCTTTCATTGACCCACTACTTAGGAAACAGTGGTGTATTGTTTTATGTATGAACTATCTATTAATCAGTTAGTAAAATACAAGGATAATCTCCCATTTTTTTCGATTATTAGAATGAACTTTTTGTCACCTCAAATAAAATAAAAGGTTCTTGCCGTTGGTATAGGCGTAGATAGTACGTATAAAAGACGTAGATGCCAAGCGATTAAACTGGACACGTGGGCTTGAATTTCTGTTTTATTGTGAGCCTGTAGTTCGCTTATCATTATTACAGAGAAAATTGCCTCGATCGAAGATAATGATGATCTGACTAACTCTCTTATCCTGGTTTCTGTCAGCTGGCCTGTCTCTTCCATTGTTTTGCTTCAGAGATTACGCGGATGTATTGCACCTATGTTTTTCATAATCTACCTTTGGTTTTGTTTACGTTTTTAAATGTAACCATATACATTTTCTGTGCAACTATATTACATTCACAAAATTCAATACCAACTTGTTGCACAATACAATTTATAGTTGGGTATATCCGCGACATGTTTCGGCCTGAATTAATAGGCCATCCTCAGAGAGTCCACTATGACATATATACTGTTCGTTTCAGCTTATTTATTAGAGTTCTTACATATGATTAAAATTGATGTTGTGATAAATTAGGTTTAAAATACAATTACGTTACAATTAGTACAGTGTATAATACAGTATAAAATTACAAAATTCTAAATTTATATGTTGCGTCCAGACATCTGATATTTCGGTCTTTCTTCGTATGTAGCAAGTTGTAACATCAGATGTTCGGTGTGTAAAGTATATGCTATGAATTAGTACGCCTGATTTCAATAGACTCAATAGACTACTTTATGGGACCGATAGGTTGCCCTGAAACGTCTCTAAGAAACTACTGTCATACGCTGCGTAAAATCACAATATCTCATGTACACCGTGGCGGAATCCTGAAATCACGCGAGTTTCAAATTTCTAGTTCTAATTTATGCGTATAGTCAAGGCCAGTGAATGACAGTTCCGACGTCAGTGTTAAGTGAACATGTGTTCATACTATAAGCACCATATTAAATGTAGGATGACGTGATTTTCGTTCGTCACAAAACCTCTTTCAACGCTCATGTCTGACCCAACGCCGACCGCTCTGTTACAGCTGAAGACACCCAGCATTCTACTGACCGCTCCCCTACATCGGACACCAAGACGGCAAGAAGACGCCATGGACATTTTCGAATTACCTACAAACGACGACAGAATACAATATCTTTTGGACGTGGCAATGGAAGTCCGTAACCACGTTCGTGCGACGCATGTGCACAGGAGCAGCATCAAGAAGGAGCTGTTGGAGGTCCTTGACTTCACTCGAAACCTACAGGTGATTGTATATTTGAAGATCTCATCTTACAAATGTGGTACAGAGAAATTTAACTTGGAGGCAGTAGCACCTTGAAATTATTTTCGAAAATCTTAATGTAAAGGCGGCCACCACTGTACATTGTAGCTGAATGTCTTAAATTCGTCCACTTAGTTTCGGATAATCCGGCCCACTATCATCATCATCGGCTCGACAGCCCCTGGTGGGCCCTGGCCTTCTTCAGAAGCTTTGCCCATTCGTCTCTGTCGAGGGCGACCTTCTTCCAATTCTTGACCTCTAATATACTCCTATCTTGATCAACTCCACCTTCCCATCGCAATTTCAGTCGTCCAACTATTCTTACTCTAACACATTCCGTGAACCAATTCTCAAGTCCTTTAATCCTTTGCAGTGTCTTCCTTGGCAGATCGGTCCGGTTTTTACTTCCTTAGATTTTATAACATGTTTTTTATCCTGGAGGACTGATGTTTTTCTGTCGGGGTTGTCTTCCTTAGCTGACCAGCACTCACTAAAGCGTCAGGGACTCGCTTTGCACCCCTCCATGCCTTAGCCGTCTAAGACGTTGCCCAGGGGTCATGACATTGACATGCATGTATGGCACTTGGTAGGAATGAATGACATATCCTGAGTTTTATCAGTATACAGTTGTCAATCCAGTCTACTATGCTGTGAAGCGCTGAAGCTCCAAGTACATCGCCAAGATACACCCAAAAGTATTCAGGCAAAAGTTTCTTGCAGAGACATTTTAAAGAGGAATTAAGATAAACACATAAAGGTAATAAAAAGGTAAAGGTAAATCAGTCCCGTTACAGGCCTGAAGTAGCCCAGAGGGTTCCAGGAAGTTAAGGTTCCCAGATTACATGACAACGGCACAGGATGGTGGCATGGTTGTCAGCCTTACGCACCGGCCGCCTTTACCCCCGAGAAATGCTCCTGGTACTCATTTCTGTTAGAGGCTGAGTCGACCCTAGGGCCACAATACGATCGGAAGGATTTTTTGTCAATGAAAAATTCCAATGACACCACCTGGGATCGAGCCAGCGACCTTCAGATTTGCAGCACAGCACCTTAACCACTGTGCCACCGCGGTCCCCCACGTAAATGTAATGGCGAAATAAATTTTACTAGTTAAGTGACACCGGAAATATTATCGTCAAACTGTTCTATCATCAGAATCAGCGTAAACTCAGTATTTCTACCGAAATGTTGTAAAAATTGGATCTATATCGTCTGGTTGTTCAGTTTGCGAGTCAGAAATGAACAAACGTTGCGGCATGAACATTCCGCGCTTAAAGAGTTTTATTAAATTTAGTTAAAAAAAAAGTAAAACATCACACATTCGTAAATATTTATATTGTTTTGAATTCTAGAGTTTACTTTTTGCCCACCGGACATTCTCAGATCCAGGCCCAGTAGGTCCTTCTTCCTGCCCTGAAGAAATGGATGGACCTAAAATACGGTGTGTTGTATTAGAACCCTCTTTCCAACAAGACGGGTGCGGCGAAATAAGGCCTAGTTTTTTTTTTCTGACGTCACTTAGAGTAGTAATTTTGTTATTCTTATGTATGTCTGGTTTTTGTTTTGTTTTTTACATTATATAAGCATAAATTCCAAATTTAGATCCATATTTTGTGAGCACTGGAATTCCAACGCAGACTCAAAGATCATTTTTCAAAGATACAGTAAGTGGGCTTACAGTTTTTCCAACAAAATCAAAAAAATTATACCAAAGACTTCTTGACCTATACTAATAATTGTCCAACGAGATGCAACACAAAGCAGTCTATTTATTATTCTGCAAGTTCTGTCTACATGTTTCGGGTGTCAACCACACCCATTATCAGGAATACACAAAGCTGTAACTACAGCCTTCGGTACTGGTCATATTTTTTGCGCAGCTACCTCCCTCCAATGTATCCAAGTTTGGTCACGTTGGAAGGAGCTGCACAAAAAATATGACCAGTACCGGAGGCTGTAGTTACAGTTTTGTGTACTCTTAATAATGATGGGTGTGATTGACACCCGAAACATGTAGAGTGAACTCGCAGAATAATAAATAGACTGCTTTGTGTTACATTTCGTTGGACAATTATTAATATAGATCAGCGATACACGGAACCATAAACATAAAAAACTTCTTGACCTCTTTATTTGAATACATGAAAACACATGGAAGGGCAGTAAGAACGTTTCTGTCCTTTCAAACTTAACAGTGGTAAACACAATACGCGCCTCTCATGGGAATAACAAAACACTTTTTTTTTTTGGCTTTTTGCAGAATATACCCATGGATTTATTCAATCCCGACCCGTTAGTCGACACGGTTCCTATCGGTACTCTCGTCAACGGCGATGGTCAGGTGAGTGTCACCAGAATTTATGCCTTCTTTTTTCCTGAGGGCTTTACGCACGAGTTAAGATTGGACTGAAGCTCGTGACTTAGTTCTGTCTGTCTCATTGCTTTTTGAAATTCGAGACACAAACATTTCATTTAATAGCTGATTCTGTTTCTGTCACCGGCTACAGTATCAAAATTATGAATCCTGATCTCCTGGGCCCACTGGAGGTAGCTAATCGCTAATTTGCGTTGTCTACGTCCATTGGACCCAACATATCAAATTAGATGATTTTTAGACGCTTTAGAAAAATTGCGGAAGGCGACTTATCGTCGTCATTTCTATCTGTCTGTCCGACCGCATGGAACAACTCAGCTCCCACTGGACGGATTTTCATGAAATTTTGTATTTGAGTATTTTTCGAAAATTTGTCGAGAAAATTCAAGACACATTAAAATTCGACAAAAATAACAGGCACTTTACATGAAGACCAATGTACAAACATGGTAATGTCTCGCTGAATTTTTCTTAGAATGAGAAATGTTTCAGACAAAAATTGTAGAGGAAATCAAAACATACTTCTTATGTTGATTTTTTTTTAAATTGTGCCGTTTATGAGATAATGTGGAAAAATATAGTAGGGACAGACAGGCCACAGATGACAATATAATACGGCGCAGAATAGATGCGCATTGCATGCTGGATAACTAAGGCTACAAACACACACTCAGAATATTTAGTACGTAATTATTGCTTTTCCACGGCAAAAATTTGTACACCAACGCGGCTCATTGTTACGTTATACATACATTGACTGTATTGCTATATTTTACCCGATGGCGGAAAGTGTGAATTTGACAAGTAAGGAAGTGTCCGGATAGCGTAGCACTTCTGACGTATTTGCTATGTTGTTTTCCCTACGCACAGTAAATGCGACTATTTGAAATGCACCTTCCCATATTTTGTGCGCCGCAAACCACGGGTATGAACTTTCTCCGTGTTTTAGCTTCACGTATAAAATCGATCATAATCGATGCCTTGTTAAATGCAAGAAGTCGTATTTTGTGTACACATCTCGTACAATGCTGAACCGCTAAATTTAGATCGTCAACTTTTCTTCCGCTCCAAACCGAACCTCACAGAGAACACAATATATCTCCACTATTAAGACCAATCATGGCGAGGTACAATAAAAACAAATCGGTTGTCATATAAGGTGTCTGGTCTTTACTACTGGATATCGGAATATGTCAACAAATTTTCTAAATGCCCAAAATATGAAATTTCAAGAAAAATCCGTCCGGCTGAAGTCGCGCTGTTTCATGCGGACGGAAATACGTAGGTGGGCTGATAAGTTTTGCCTCCACTGTAATATTTTTATTTACATTAGACCTATCTGGATAAAACCGGTTCTATGTAGTCGTCTGGTATCTCTCTTCGATCTTACTTCACCTTGAATACGCAAATGCTTACAGTCCTCACTCAGAGCACATCGAAATGGAAGAGTTTTCAGACGTTCGGTTCAAACAGTGTGCTGTACTGAGTTCTTAAGCGCGGAAAAAGTTCCTCCATTTGAAATTCGCAGAAGAATGCAAGCCGTTTATGGTGAACAGTGTGTTGATGTGAGTACAGTAAGACGCTGGGTAAGGCGGTTCAAAGCTGGAGCATAGGGGCAAGGAGATTTGAGTGACAAAACACGAAGTGGAAGGCCTGTGACTGCAAGTGATCAGCTTCATCAAGATCGCGTTGAAGAACTGATCCGCGGAAATCGTCGCATGAAACAAAAAGCAATTGCCGTTGCATCAGGAATTTCTAAGGAGAGAGTGGGACACATTATTGGTGTTTTTGGATTCCGAAAAGTTTATGCCAGATGGGTACCGTTCATGCTGTCTGATGAAATGAAAGCTGAAAGAGTTCGCATTTCTCGGGAAGTCCTGGAACGTTTTGAAAAGGAAGGTGAGGACTTCTTAAAGAAGATCATTACAGGTGATGAAACTTGGGTCCATCGTTATGACCCTGAGAACAAAACGCATTCCACGGTATACCGCCATATGGAATCACCTCAGCCGAAAAAAATTCAAAACTCAGGCCTCGGCTGGAAAGGTCATGTTGACTGTTTTTTGGAATTCGGAACGTGTTGTTCTTGCAGACTTCCTTGGAAAAGAAACAAAAATAAGCTCTCAACGTTACATCGAAGCTCTTACTGCATTAAAAAGAAGAATCTAACGGATTGGAATAAGAAATGTAACACTTCTTCAACACGACAACGCCAGGCCTCACACAAGTGCAGAAAAAAAGATGCAATTCAACGTCTGGACTTTTCAGTGCTGCCTTATCCACCGTATAGCCCAGATCTGGCTCCAAGTGATTTCCACCTGTTCGCAAAACTAAAGGAACACTTGAAGGGCCAGCGCTTCAGCTGTGATGAAGAGGTGAAATCTGCAGTGAGGAAATGTTTTCAAAAACAAAACACCAGTTTTTTAAGGACGGACTTAAAAAACTAATGCAGCGTAGGCGGGAGTGTATTGAAGTGCTTGGTGATTTTGTAGAAAAATAATTATGCAGCTTTGAAAATAATTGATGTAGGCATATTTCTTTTTTATTTCATTAAAATATCCTTTTCCGTTCATTCTCTATTTAAGTGGAGGCAAAACTTATCATACCGCCCTCGTACGAACGGAGAGACATGACGAGGATACTAGTCGATTTTCGGAGCTGCTTTTCGGACGCGCCTTATAAATCCCAGACCGTGGAAGTTCGAATACTCCTACTGGTTGATGCAAATGATTTAGAAGACAATCCAGCTGTGGGATGTTTGTAACACGACAATGACACTGCTGGTTCCATCAACGACAGAGCAGTTCTTAGTCAGCCGAGAGACTGTTTGCTTTACAATTGTAACTCGTCAGACTGAATTTTAATAGAAAATGGAGCAATTGTAATCCGAATTCGGAAACCAAATGCATTGCATCACTGCTCCTAAAGTCCTTTCCGAAATACTACTCAGAGATTTATGTCTCGTTACGACGTAGTGTACGTGAAAACGACGGAATGTCTCTACGTGGCAGTGGTAGGGCTACCATCTTCTTCTGTACACTGCACAGAACCATGCAGTAAACGCCCGATTTTCTAACTTGTTTGCAGATAGACTGGCTGGACTTCCTGCAGACCGTGTTCCGAGACTCCGGGGTCCGTCTGACGTCAAAACATGAGGTGTACACAGGCAGAAGTAGCTACATCAAGCATATCCTTCAACTGTTCAAGGACTCTGATAGCAGACTGCTGGGTACGTGTCGTGGGCCAGGCTGACGTGGTTGAGGCCTACAAGCTAAAATTGTGCGCGAGGCGGACTAAGCGTGAATGAGGCGGATAGCAAGATTGATCTGTTTTTACCTATTGCAGTATACTGACAAATTTTCTGTTAACCCTTTACAGAATAAACGTCTCTTTTATATAAGGACTCAGTGCGTACCGCGCAGTAAACGCTCTCCACCTCGGTTATACAAAACCAATCTATTAATGCTGTGTAACGCAAAAGTCGGTGTTTGTTGTGAGATCCGTACCAAACACATAAACTCAATGTGAGTACCATGTAGAAATTTTGAATGTTATACCTGTTGGTATGTAAAGTAAACGCGAGGCTTCAAAAGGTTAATTATTTATAATTATCCACATTTATATAGCTGAACGTTTTAGACATTTTTTACAGATTATTTTATTTATCGTAGTCTTCCACAAATATCTAAATCTCTTTTTTTGCGTAAGTCTTTATTTCGTTTTTGACCACACTCCCCATTTTCCTTTGATTTCGTTTGCCAAGATACCAACTCTGCTTCTTCTTTTAATTTCTGCACCTGCAGAGAAACCGTAGGCGGTTGCTTTCCTATAATGCTGGTTAGTTTGGAATTCCAACCCTCAACTGCACTGTTGGTCCTATGCCGATGCATATTTATATTTATATGTCTTGTGGACATACCCATCGAGCGTCTGGGACAGTCAGTAAGTAACTGATGTGCAAGGCTCTTTGATAGAAGATGGCGCCCTCTAAACACAGTGCTTCCAAACATTCACAGAAGAGCAGCAGTCACAAATAAACACACGCAATAATATTTTAAAAATTATGCTGTATTTGATTCGCATTATTCTCAGTAATATGTTTCGGCTGGTAATCCGAGCTTCTTCAGGATGTTGTTCTTATTACAAGAATAAATTTGTGGTTAGCTGTGTCACCATCCGACTAGCACACCACACCTATAACACATCACCCACACTCTGGAGTAAAACTCACCATATTACTGCCTTATTCATCTCTCCGCAAACATTAAACACTTTTACCTCCCCAAGTTTTAGTATTTTTCCATTGCCAGTCGTCATATTTACATTATGTATCAATAATTATCCAACAAGATGCAACAGTACACCGTATATTTATATCTGCAAATTGCTCTACTTGTTTCGGGTGGTATTTTCACCCATCTTCAGCAGCTCATATCACTGTATCTACAGTATCTGTAAGTTCCCGTCCAGACACGTCCACTACAGGTAGCAGTAACGGTCTCATTAATGCCAGACACTGCAGATACAGTGTTATGAGCTCCTGATTATGGGTGAAATACACCCGAAAGATGTTGAGCAGTTGACAGATTTAAATAAACTGTATTCTGTTGCATCTTGTTGGATAATTATTGCCATAGTAGTAGAGAAATAAGGTTAATTTCTCATTCTGTGCAACATTTTCCATCACCATAAGCCAATCATAAGCCCACCATTAAGACGAATATTTGTATTCACCACAGACACTTATTAAAATGAAAATTACAGCCTGTAATAACGGAGTCTGGAAAGACTTTATTTATTGCATTAATGACCGCTGCTTCAAAATCAACCTTTATAATTTTTGGTGACCAGAAAAAACTCCAACTCTTTAGGCAGGGTTAACAAACAATAATATGTTGTTTCTTTTTTTCCGGTAAAAGTGCAAAAATAAACGAATATATGTAGTCCTCATGCGATTTGCTTCCGATTTTTACATTTAAGTTATACAAATGAGCGAATTGCTTGGGACAGTTTTTAAATGCTTTCTAGGGGAAAGGAAGTTCCGCTTCAAAGCAAATATTAACGATCTTCCCAAATGAGTGCAAGAATTATTCTTCCCGAGTCATCAGTGTAATCTATTCGAACACGTTAAACTTCTTCCGAAAATACAATTTTCGAACTGTCTTCCGGATTTTGCTCAGTACCCACACTTTTTCGTGGGCCGGGTAGCTCAGTCGGTATAGCGACTGACTACGGGCTGGACGGTCCGGAATCGAATCCCGGTGGGGACGAGATTTTCCGCCCATGCAGACCGGCCCTGGGGCCCACCCAGCCTCCTGTAAAATGGGTACCGGTTATTTCCCGGGGGTAAAGTGCGGCCGGGGCGTGCT